>Ga0115568_10001528_pt1 | contig 16555 bp, 13 predicted proteins | sample COGITO_mtgs_1204_FD_87296 | JGI IMG/M metagenome (GOLD analysis project Ga0115568, IMG submission 87296) | Pelagic marine microbial communities from North Sea - COGITO_mtgs_120426 | ecosystem: Environmental > Aquatic > Marine > Epipelagic | place: Germany:Helgoland, sampling site Kabeltonne...
CTATTTGGCAAGAACTCGTCAAAAATATGGTCAGATTTATTAAATCGTGGCCAAAAAAACTTGCGAAGCCCTCACTGGCACGCATTTTGCTAAATTCGCATGTCTCTTAAGGTGAAGTCAATTTGTTCACCCATTTTTAAAACTGCTTAATCTGACAATTCAACGACAACTCATTCACAAATTATTATGGCTAAAATCAAACTAGAATACCTCTGGCTCGACGGTTATACACCCGTCGCAAACATTCGTGGCAAGACATGCGTCAAAGACGGTGATCTCAGCACATGGTCGCTCGACGACTGCCCTCTTTGGGGCTTCGACGGCAGCTCGACTCAACAAGCCGAAGGCAGCAGCTCCGACTGTATCCTAAAGCCAGTCGCATGCTACCCAGACAGCACTCGTAAGAACGCCTTCCTCGTAATGTGTGAAGTCATGAACCCAGATGGCACTCCACACCCATCCAATGCGCGTGCGACCATCGCCGAAGACCCAGGCCTCTGGGTCGGACTTGAGCAAGAATACTTCCTCCTTCAAGACGGCCGTGCACTCGGCTGGCCTCAAGAAGGCTTCCCAGCACCACAAGGTGATTACTACTGTGGCGCAGGCTACTCTTCTGTCGGCGAAATCGCTCGTGCAATCGTTGAAGAGCACCTCGACATCTGCCTCGACGCAGGTATCAACCACGAAGGTATCAATGCTGAAGTGGCAAAGGGCCAGTGGGAATTCCAGGTGTTCGGCAAAGGTGCACACAAAGCCTGTGACCAAATCTGGGTCGCTCGCTACATCCTCCAGCGCCTCTGCGAAAAGTATGGCGTCGATGTAGAATACCACTGCAAGCCTTACCAAGGTGACTGGAACGGTTCCGGTATGCACTGCAACTTCTCCACAGACTACATGCGCGACACCGGCGGCAAGGATTACTTCCTCAAGCTCATGGACAAGTTCGAAGAATACAAGGACGAGCACATCGCTGCATACGGCCCTGACAATCACATGCGCCTCACAGGTCTCCACGAAACACAGTCGATCGACAAGTTCTCTTGGGGTGTTGCTGACCGTGGTGCTTCGATCCGCGTGCCACACGGCTTCGTCGTTGACGATGCATACAAGGGCTACCTCGAAGACCGTCGTCCAAACTCACAAGGCGACCCTTACCAGATCGTTTCTCGTGTCTCTAAGACAGTTGCGGAAGCCGAAGCTGCCTTCAAATAAGTCGACGTACTTTTTTCTAATTAACGCCACTTCCTCGGGAGTGGCGTTTTTTTGTGTCGCCCACACCGTGGTGCCAGTGAAAGCGACACTCTGCGAGGCGTGCCTTCCTGGCTCCTGTAAATGAAGTCGCCAGCAGACGCGATTCTCGGCATTGAAAATCCGTATTGTAGATGGACAAGACTCACCGGCTTCCTAGCATTTGATTCATTGAACTCACTTCAAAATATTGCGATCTCCGCTTCCGCCGGTTCGGGTAAGACCTATACGCTCACCAATCGCTTCATCTATCTGCTGCATGCATTTGAGCAACCAGAGCGTATTATCGCCCTGACGTTCACACGCACCGCCGCTGGTGAGTTCTTCCATAAGATCATCGAGAAGCTTTGTGATGCCGCCGAAGATCCAATCAAGGCCGCCTCGCTTTCGAAAGAACTAGCGATCACTGCCGACTGCGCACGCTACCATCAGCTACTGCACTTGCTGATCCACAGCATGCATAAGCTCAACCTGCAGACCCTCGATAGCTTTTTCTTCCGTGTCGTTTCTAGCTTCGCACTCGAGCTCGGCCTCTCCGGCAGCCTCAAGCTACTCGACGAAAGCAGTGAGCCACGCATGCGCAACGAAGTGCGCGACAGCATCGTGCACCGCCCAGGCGAACTCACCACCGAGCTCAACGAATTTTGGCATGCCTTCAAACAAGCCACCTACGGACAAGAGGCACGTAGCATAGAGAAAGTCGTCTCCGAGTTCATCGAGCAGCTGTACGCACTCTACCTCGACACCCCCGATGCCGATCGCTGGGGACAAGCCACCACGATCTGGCCGCAAGGTTGCCCGTGGCAGACCAGTGTCGCACCCGACTGGGAGCAGCTGGCCAACAATCTAATCGCCGCCCTCCCCGACGATCTCGGCAAAGCACAGATCAACGATTTTAACTCCGCGGCCAACGCGATCCGCAACTACGCCAGCAACGAAAAGCTCAACACCTTACTCAACAATGCACTGGCTGTCGCGCCCGACATCCTCGCAGGCCAAGCGACTATCAAAGTACGCAAAGAGCTGCAACTGAGTAGCGCACTCTGCAATGCCCTCGCCGACTGCTTACGTGCCATCATCTGGCACCATCTGAAGCGCGCGCTCGAAAACACCCAAGGCGTACATCGCATTTTACAGGCCTATCACGACAACTACGACCGTATCGTGCGCCGCCCGGGACGCCTCGCCTTCGCCGATCTCACCCACCTCCTCGCACCCGACTCCGCAGGCTCGCCGATGGGCGAAGTCGATCCGATGACGCGGCAACTGATGGACTTCCGCCTCGACGGTCAATTTGACCACTGGCTGTTCGATGAGTTCCAAGATACTAGCCGCCCACAGTGGGAAGTCGTGGCCAACCTGATCGACGAGATCGTGCAAGACGACTCCGGTGAGCGATCCTTTTTCTACGTCGGCGACACCAAGCAATGCCTCTACCTTTGGCGCAACAGCGACGACCGCCTCTTTCACGATATCCAAGCACACTACAACGCCGGCGGCGCAACCCGTATCGAGCAGCACCCACTCTCGATGTCTTGGCGCTCAGCTCCACCCATCCTCGACGCGGTCAACGAAGTTTTTGAAGACCACACCCTGATAGCCGAAACTTTCTCGACCGATGCCGCCATACGCTGGGCACGCGCTTGGCAACCGCACGAAGCATCCCCTGCCACCAAAGGCTTGAGTGGCTTCAGCTGCTGGATTGAAGCACAGAAAAGCGACAGCCCCACACGCAACGAACTAATTCTCAAGCTACTTCAAGATCTCAACCCGATCGAACGCGGCATGAGCGTCGGCGTACTGATGCGTAAAAACTCGGATGCCAACGAAGTCGCGGACTACCTGCGCGAGAACTGCTCACTACCGATCCATACAGGCTCAGCCATCAAACCCGCAGTTGACAACGCCGCAGGTGCAGCGCTCCTCGCATTGCTCAATCTAGCCGCGCATCCTAGCGATAGCCACGCACACGGCTATCTCAATCTAATCGACGTCTCGACCGACGGCCCGGCACTCGCCAGATGCGCCGAAGAACTACGCACACGCCTACTCACAGATAGTAATGAAAGTGCCGTGCGCTGGGCGGCCGAGCAAATCACCGCTCACCTACCCGCAGCCGACACTCGTCACCGAGAACGTCTCAATCGCTTGATTGACAAAGCACGTGCCTTCGACAACGAGGAGCGCCGCGACATCGATGGCCTGATTCAGTTCCTCAGAAAGTGTAGCAGCGGCGAGTGCCACGCCGGCGATGCCGTGATCATCGAGACGATCCACAAATCCAAAGGTCTCGAATACGACGTGGTGATCCTCGTCAACGAAGACAAAACTTCGCGCAGCGAAACACGCATCAATCCCCTACTTGATCCGCAAGGCAAAGCGGATTGGATCATGGAGCCCATCAAGAAAGACTTGATGCAGGCCGACCCAATGCTCAACCAACTTTTAGAGCAAAGTATCAGTCAACGCGGCTTCGGCAACCTCTGCTCGCTCTACGTCGCGATGACCCGGGCCAAACGCGGGCTCTATATGATCAGTGACCTCGATCGCGTGAGCAAAACATCAACCGTCCATTTCCTTAAAGAGCGGCTCGGCACCGAGGCTCAAGCGACCGAACTCTTTATCGAGTCCAACTACCCCGTGCTCTGGAGTACCGGCGATCAAGACTGGCACGAGTCTTTTAAAGCAGCCGCGCAACCAACAACCAATAGCCAACCCGCAACGGCGCCCGCCTTCGATCCCGCACATCCGCGACTGCAGCTGGCGCGCCCATCTACTGGCAAGGCACGTTTACTCGCCGCGGCCGGATACTTCGACCTCGATGTGCACGCCAGCACCTTTGGCACCGCAGTGCACGACGCCTTCGAGCAAATTGAATGGTTGGAAGCATTCGAACCAAAGCCTCAAGCGAACGATAACACGAACCTCCCCCTAGATCTCTTCGAACAACCTGTGGAGGGAAACGCTCCGTCGTTTCCACATTTGGCAATGACGGAGCATTGCCCTGCAGAAGTTAAAATCGCCCTCAACAGCTGTTTCGCAAATCCCGAAATACGCGGACTCTTCACCACGCCGGAAACAGCAACCGTCGTCTGGCGCGAGCGCGCATTCAGTTACGTCGAAGGCGATCAATTTACTAATGGTATCTTCGACCGCGTTGTTATTTATAAAGCAGAAGACGGCACCATCAGCCGCGCTGAAATCATCGACTTCAAAAGCGACCGTATCCATCCACGCAATACGCTGGAGCAAGCAAGTCAGCACCATCGCCCACAGCTCGAGGCCTATCGTAAGGCACTCTCAAGGATCGTCGGCATCGACGAATCAGTGATCGACTTGAAACTGCTATTCAGCGATGTGCCACAGTTGGTCGAGCTTTAGAGAATGGAATCCTCACAATCCTGCCACGTGACCTGTCCGAGTTGCTTTGAGGTATTCTCAGTCACAGCGCCAGCACCATCAGAGACACCGACGGAGTGGGACTACGACTGCGAAGTCTGTTGCCGTCCAATGCTAATCCGTTTTAGCCTGGACCACGACAGCGTGATTGCGGACACAGACGAAGCGTGGTGAGAAAAAGTGATACAGACATTTCTGTCTGTTCCTGAAATCCACGTCGAGGACACTCATTCGCGCCAAGCGCATTGCTTTCAAATCAAGCGCAGTTGTCTCAACAAAATTAGTAATTTACTACATGTGGAGCTTTACCGTGGACGAGACAGAGCTCATCTCTCCCAACGGATCTCTAGGCGGTTTTGTCTTAAGAGTATGAACGCGAGATAAACCTGCTCGCTACTCAGCGACTAGCTTTGCGCCAAGCGTTTTACAAGCTGCTCGGCAGTGGCAGATCGACTTCGACATCTTCATCGTAATCAACGCCGTCGAGCCCGAAACCAAACAGGGTCAGGAAGTTGTGCTGGTAGCCAGTATAATCACCGAGCACGTCGAGCGTCTCAGACGTAATCGATGGCCAAATTTCAATGACTTTCGCCTGAATGTCAGGCTGCATCTCCCAATCGTCGACTCGGATACGACCCAGATCATCGAGCTGCAAATCTTTGCCATAGAGGCGATCATCGAAGAGGCGTACCATTTGCTCGATGCAATCCTCGTGCGTGCCCTTCTCTTTCATCAGCTTGATGATAATCGAAATATATAGTGGTACGACAGGGATTGCGGAGCTGGCCTGAGTGACGACGGCTTTGTTGACCGCAACGTAGGCGGCGCAATCGTAAGTCTCGGTTATCGCCGCCGCCGCGCGCTCGACATCTTTCTTAGCCTGACCGATAGTACCGTTGGTGTAAACGGGCCACGTGGCTTCGGGGCCGATATAGGAATAAGCGACACTCTTTGCTCCAGGTGCCAGCACCCCAGCATCATTGAGCGCCTTCATCCAAAGCTCCCAGTCCTGACCACCCATTACATTAATGGTGTGTTGAATCTCTTCTTCAGTTGCTGGCTCAATGGTGACGTCTTTGACCTCGTCACGATCGGTATCCATCGTGCGGTTGGTAAATGCTTGGTCACCAATTGGCTTGAGCACTGACTTGTAAACTTCGCCAGTCTCTGGATCGGTACGACGCGGGGAAGCGAGGCTATACACGACCAGATCGATTTGACCGAGGTCTTCTTTGATCTGTGCGATTGCCTGCGCTTTAACTTCGTTGGAAAATGCATCGCCATTGATGCTCTTGGCGTAAAGACCCGCCTCGTGAGCGGCTTTTTCAAATGCCACGGAGTTATACCACCCAGCACTGGCCGGCTTACCATTAGTCGATGGGCGCTCAAAAAAGATGCCAAATGTAGCCGCATCATAACCAAACGCAGCAGCAATTCGGGAGGAAAGGCCGTAGCCCGTCGAAGAGCCGAGCACCAGAACCCGCTTTGGTCCATCACTCCTTTTCGCAGCCTTGGCGACTTCGATTTCCTCACGCACTTTAGCCTCACAACCTTTCGGGTGTGCGGTAATACATACATATCCTCGGATGCGCGGTTTAACTATCATGATAATACTTTAGTAGTTGAATGAAATTAATAAGCCCGCAGTGAAAGAGAATCCTCCCGCTGAGGCAACTGATAATTTGCATGTATAAAAAAAGACGCGAATGAGATTCGCCCCGTCCACGTCTATTAAAAATAACCTGTTACAGCTAGGGCTTAAGCCTCTCCGCGACCGATCCCGGACGCCTCAAAGCCGATTTGGCGAAGCGCTTCTAGATCGAGCAGGTTACGGCCATCGAACAAGAAGGCCGGTAAATTCATGTGATCATAGATCTTTTTGAAATCAAGCGCGTTGAACTCATCCCACTCAGTTAGAACTAACACGGCATGCGCATCCTTTGTCGCTTCGTAGGCATCCGCACAAACGGTCACAGAACGATCCTCGTCGGCAAGACCCAAATCGCGCCGAATTTGAGCTTCCGGCACTTTCGGATCGTAGATGCTAACATTTGCCTGTTCCTCGAGCAGATCCTTACAGATGTAGATGGCCGCGGACTCGCGAGTGTCGTTGGTATCCTTCTTAAAAGCGAAACCGAGCACAGCAATTTTCTTGTCCGAGACGGTGTTAAACATCGTGGAAATGATACGACGCGCAAAGCGATGCTTTTGAAAGTCGTTCATCTCGATCACACCATTCCAATAACTGGCAGCCTCGGGAATACCAAAATGATCGCACAGGTAGACCAAGTTAAAGATATCTTTCTGGAAGCAAGAGCCACCAAACCCGACAGAGGACTTGAGGAATTTTGGACCGATACGGCTATCAGTACCGATCGCGTGTGCGACTTCGTCGACATTGGCACCAGTCGCTTCGCACAGCGCTGAAATCGCATTAATCGAAGAGATACGCTGCGCAAGAAAAGCATTGGCGGTGAGCTTGGAAAGCTCGGACGACCAGACGTTGGTGGTCAAAATATTCTCAGTCGGCACCCATTGCGCATACACATCAACCAAAGTTTGAATCGCGGCGAGGCCATCGGGTGTCTGATCACCACCAATCAACACTCGGTCTGGATTCTCAAGATCAGCCACAGCGGTGCCCTCAGCTAGAAATTCAGGATTAGACAGGATTTGGAATTTTCGCCCCTTAGAGTTGGACTCGAGGATACGCTTAATCGACTCAGCAGTGCGCACTGGCAAAGTGGATTTCTCGACCACGATCTTGTCGCTCTCCGCGACTTCAGCGATTTTACGCGCACACTTCTCAATATAGCGCAGATCCGCTGCTCGCCCAGCGCCGACGCCGTAAGTCTTGGTCGGCGTATTGACACTCATAAAGATGATGTCCGCATCACGGATCGCAGTATCAACATCGGTCGAGAAAAATAGCGTTTTACCGCGGCAGCCTTTAACAATGTCATCCAGACCAGGCTCGAAGATCGGCAGCTCATCGGAGTTCCATGCATCGATTCGCGCCTGATTGATATCGACGACTGTGACCGTGATGTTCGCACACTTATGGGCAATCATAGCCATCGTGGGTCCACCAACATATCCTGCTCCAATACAGCAAATTTTCATAGTAGATTTGGTATATCAAATCGAACGCCACACAAGAGAATTTTACTCTCGTTACGCACTTCAACATCAAAACCAGCTGAGTTGTGCCGCCATCCTCAAATCATCCAAGTACCACTGCGGGCCTTTACTATAGGCCGCACGAAGCTAATTTTAAGATCAGGCAATCACTTTGGCATACGAAATTATAGGTCTATCAATTATTTAAGCCCACACACGAAAAGTTTTAATTCAATTCGTAGGGGTTCGGACCTAAGGGAGGGACGAGATCCGCCTCATTCGCCGTGGCTCAATACACAAATCCATGCGGACCACACGAAGGTGCTCTCACCCGCGAATTTCCTGCAAACACTAGCGCACGGCATCCGCCTCATAACCGAGGCCGATTTCTGCGCGCCACCAATCGAGTGCCTTCATATTGCCCAAGGTATCGTCAAAACGCATCGCCACCGCATCCGCAGCGATCGGACGACCGCGCATCTCGTTGGTAAACGAATCGATCTCATACGCAAACAAGGGCCGCTGCTTCGGCATCACAATTTCTTGCACCGAGTCTTGCTCGTCCAACTCAACCCTAATTGTGCCCGGGCACTGCCACGGCATCTCCACCGTGATACGGCCTTTGTCACCCAGAATTACTGCCACGTTTTCGTGATTCATACGCAGCGCACAGGTTGTCTTCGCCAAAATATCACCTTCGAAACGCATCACCGCGGTCGTCCACATATCAGTCTTGGTCTTCGCGTCCAAATGTCCCACCGCCTTCAATTCCAGCGGCTCTGCAAATAAGCGACCGTGCGCACGTCCGGCAATCAAGCGCGCAAACGACATCGTATAGCACCCGATATCCAGAATCGCGCCGCCGCCAAGTGCTTTAGACTGTAGCCGTGACTCAGGTTGTTCCCCCGAATTATAGCAAAAGTTCGCCTCAATCATCCGCACCTTGCCGATCACACCGGAGGTTACCAGTTCCACCACTCGCTCGGTCTGTGGATGGTGCCGATACATGAAAGCCTCGCGCAGGAGGCAGCGATTATCGTCGGCGAGCTTCTTTGACTGCTTGGCTTGGCGAAAATTCATCGTCAGCGGCTTTTCACACAGCACATGCCTACCAGTCTGCACGCAGTGCGCGATCCACTCCAAGTGAAACGGATGCAGCGTTGCTATATAAACCGCCTCGACATCCGAATCAGCCAGCATGGCCTCGTAACTACCATACACATGCGGCACTTGATACTGATCCGCAAAGGTCTGCGCGCGCTTCAGATCACGACTCGATACCGCATGTAGCATGCTGTCAGGACAATCCTTCAGCGCCGCCGCAAATTGATGTGCGATTTTTCCACAGGCAAGAATGCCCCAACGAACAGGTGATTTTAGTGTCATACCACGAAAGCTAGAAACTAAGACCGTAGAAGCGACACTCTTGTCGCTTTATTTTAGGCGAAGTGGCACAGGCATTCTTGCCTGCTTGTATTTAGCCCGAACTCAAAAAACTCATCCGATGATCAGTAGCGCCAAGTAAGGCACTAAGCTGAAAACGATAAAGAAGAGCTTAAACAAGCCGATAAAACCGTAGATCATCAGATCAAAGCGATCCCGTGGAATCGGAAAAAACGCGTTTTGCACACGATACACCCAATTCGGTGCCCAGATACAAAACACGGTAATATAAATGAGGAACCCACAGTTGATAATGGAGCACCACATGAAAAACTCTGTCAGCATTTCTATAGTCATCAGTTTCCTTTCTGTTTTACAGGCAAAAGTATAGCCCATCTCGCCCCAATGACGACCCGAAACACAAGATCAGATCCGTGGCCTTTGTTTCGCCACCTAAGATCTGCCCCATCCTGAGTAAATCTTGAACCACCCCATTGATCAGCCGATGTTCTCTTTCCCCGTTTTTCGAGTTGTTCCCCGCCGAATCCATCGCCAACTTACTGCTTTTCCCACTTTTACAGCTATGCAACCGATCATTCTTCAGGGCCGTCCCGCATTTTCCGATTTCCGTCTCACTGCGCTTAAAACAGCGCTTAACGAAGCGATTGACGCCCACGACATCGCTAACATCGACGCGGTCGAAGTCTACTTCATCGAGTCCGCCAACCCGCTGGACGACCAGACCACCGAGCGCGCCTTCGCCCTGCTCGCGGCACAGACCCATTTCAACCGCGCCGATGACGGGGGCTTCTTCGTCACCCCGCGCAAGGGCACCATTTCCCCTTGGTCCTCCAGGGCGACCGACATTTTCGACAACTGCGCCCTCGAGGCCGTAGCCCGTGTCGAGCGTGGCTTCCACGTCATGACCACCACCGAGAGCAGCCTCGTGCTCGGCATAGAAGACCTCGGCTTGGCGCTCCTCGCCCTGCACGACCGTATGACCGAAGCGGTCTACAGCGACGCCTCCGACTTCTTCCGCCACTTCGAGCCGTCCGAGCTGCGCACCGTGCCACTCATGGCCGAAGGCCCTGCCGCCTTTGACAAAGCCAACATCGACTGGGGCCTCGCCATGTCGCCCCCCGAGATCGCTTACTTGGTCAAAGCCTACCAGAAGATGGAGCGCGACCCGACCGATGCCGAGCTCGTCATGTTCTCGCAGGTCAACTCCGAGCACTGCCGCCACAAGATTTTCAACGCCGACTGGATCGTCGACGGCAAGAAGAGCGAACTCTCGCTGTTCAGCATGATCCGCAACACCCACAAGCTGAACCCAGAAGGCACACTCTCTGCCTACGCCGACAACTGCGGCGTCATCCCAGGCTCGCCCGCCGACTGGTGGGAAGTCGACCAAAAAGGCGCAACCAAGACTTACCGCAAGACACCGAGCCAGCTCGACATTCTTTGCAAAGTAGAGACGCACAATCACCCCACCGCCATCTCCCCATTCCCAGGCGCAGCAACCGGCGTCGGTGGTGAAATCCGCGACGAAGGTGCCACTGGTATCGGCGGTCGCCCCAAGGCCGGCATCTCTGCCTTCATGGTGTCCAATCTCGAAGTGCCTGGCTACACCCAGCCATGGGAAAAATCCATCGCTGAGCATCCGAAGCGCATGGCCTCTCCGCTCGACATCATGCTCGAAGGCCCGATCGGTGGCGCAGCATTTGGCAATGAGTTCGGCCGCCCACAACTCTGTGGCATGTTCCGCACCCTCCAGCTCGAGCACAACGGCCAACACCGCGGCTACCACAAACCAATCATGGTCGCCGGCGGCATGGGCAACATGAAGCGCGAGCACGTCGACAAGAAGCCCATCCCACCGACCGCACTCATTCTACAACTCGGCGGCCCAGCCATGAAGATCGGCCTCGGCGGCGGCGCAGCCTCCTCCATCGGCGCAGGCTCACAATCCGAAGCCCTCGACTTTGACTCCGTGCAACGCGGCAACCCAGAGATGGAACGCCGCTGCCAACAAGTGATCGACGGCTGCATCGCCCTCGGCGCGGACAACCCCATGCTTTCCATTCACGACATCGGCGCCGGCGGACTTTCCAACGGCCTACCCGAACTCGTCGAAGCCACCGGTGGACGCTTCCACCTGCGCAATATTCACAACGAAGACTCCTCCATGAGCCCCATGGAAATCTGGTGCAACGAATCCCAAGAGCGCTACGTCATGGCCGTCATGCCAGACCGCATCGAAGCCTTTAAGGCACTCTGCGAACGTGAGCGTTGCCCCGTCGCCATCGTCGGCGAAGCCACTGACGACGGCCAACTCGTGCTCGAAGACTCCCACTTTGAAAACAACCCGATCGACATGGAAATGGGCGTTCTCCTCGGCAAAACACCGAAGATGCTCAAAGACGTCACCCGCCTAGTCGAAGATCACGCCGAGCTCGACACCTCCGCGATCCAACTCGCCGACGCCGTCGACCGCGTACTGCGCTTCCCAGCTGTCGCCAATAAGAATTTCCTCATCACGATCGCCGACCGCAGCATCACCGGCATGGTTGCTCGCGATCAAATGGTCGGCCCTTGGCAAACACCGGTCGCCGACGTCGCGGTCACCGCGACCAGTATGGATGTCTACACAGGCGAAGCCATGGCCCTCGGCGAACGCACACCGATTGCGATCATCAACGCCGCCGCATCCGGCCGTATTTCGATTGGCGAGTGTTTGACCAATATCGCCTCTGCCTACGTCGGCAAGATCGGCAACATCAAGCTCTCCGCCAACTGGATGGTCGCCGCAGGCGAAGCCGGCGAAGACGCCAACCTTTACGACACCGTCAAAGCCGTCGGCATGGAACTCTGCCCCGCACTCGGCATTTGCATCCCCGTCGGTAAAGACTCCATGTCGATGCGCACTAGCTGGAAAGACAGCTCTGACCAAGAGCACAAGCAAGTCTCCCCGCTCAGCCTCATGGTCACCGCATTCTCAAGCGTCGAAGACGTGCGCAAGACCGCCACACCAGACCTTAAGTCAACCGACAGCGCCCTACTGCTGCTAGATTTAGGCGCCGGCAAAAACCGCATGGGCGGCAGCACCCTCGCCCAAGTTTACAATCAGATCGGCAACGCAACGCCTGATCTCGACGATCCAGAAAAATTCGTCGGCTTCTTCAATGCCGTTCAAGAACTTCTAGCAACCGACAACATTCTGTCTTACCACGACCGCGGAGACGGCGGCCTCCTAGCCACGCTAGCTGAAATGGCCATCGCCGGCCGCAAAGGCATGAACGTCGTCTTGGATAAGATCGCTGGAGGGCAGCGCTCCGTCGTTGCCACCCCATCGGACCAGTCTTCCGCCCTCCCCGCCCTCTTTAGTGAAGAGCTAGGCGCCGTCATCGAAATCGACAAGACCAAGCTAGCCGAAGTCATGACCGTCCTATCCAAGCACGGCGTCAGCGACATCAGCCACCTAGTCGGCAACACCTCAGCCGAGCCAACACTCCACATCACCCTCAACGGTCAAAGCATCTACCGCGAAAACATCACCACGCTCAACCGCGCATGGAGTGAGCTCAGCTACCAGATGCAAACCAAGCGCGACAACCCAAAGTGCGCGCGGGAGGAGTATGATTCGATCTTAGAAGAGAACAACGGCATCATTATCCAGCCAACCTTCGACGTCCAAGAAGTAGAAGCGACACTTTTGTCGCTTTCACACAACACAGACAACCGCCCTCGCGTCGCCATCTTCCGCGAACAAGGCATCAACGGCCAAAACGAAATGGCTTTCGCCTTCGACCGTGCAGGCTTCGAAGCAGTCGACGTGCACATGACCGATCTCCTCGGCGGCACAGTCGACCTGGCAGACTTCGCTGGAGTCGTCGCCTGCGGCGGCTTCTCTTACGGCGACGTCCTTGGTGCAGGTTCTGGTTGGGCAAAGAGCGTCCTCTACAACCCTAAGCTCAAAGCAATGTTCACCACCTTCTTCGCACGCGAAGATAGCTTTACTTTAGGGGTCTGCAACGGTTGCCAAATGATCTCCCAACTCAAGGACATCATCCCAGGCGCAGAGCACTGGCCACAGTTTGTGCGCAACCGCTCCGAGCAATTCGAAGCGCGCTACGCCAACGTCGAAGTCATGGAAAGCCCAAGCATCTTCTTCAAGGGCATGGCAGGCAGCCTGCTACCGATTCCCGTCGCCCACGGCGAAGGCCGCGCCGACTTTTCCACCACAGGCGACTTCGAGAAGTGCCTCACAGGTGATCAGATCAGCGCCCGCTACATCGACTTTAACGGCGAACCCACTGAGCAGTATCCAGCCAACCCGAACGGCTCCCCCGCCGGCGCGACAGGCTTCACCACCGCCGACGGCCGCGCCACCATCATGATGCCGCATCCCGAACGCTGCTTCCGCGCCGTGCAGATGAGCTACAAGCCCGATGACCAGTTCACCGGCGAAGCCGGCCCATGGCTCAAAATGTTCCAGAACGCTCGAGCTTACGTGGGTTAACACCATAATTTGATCACCACAAAAAGCACAAAAAACACAGAACCAGCACCACGTCGAATTTTGTGACTTCTGTGCTTTTTGTGGTTAAAATCGCTCTCTCCTCATTCCTAATATGAGTGAAAGCAAAACAGATAACCAAGCAGTCCTAAAGAGCCTTCGCTATTCGGTGGCGAAGGCCTTGGAACGCAAGCGTCGCTTAGGTCAATACGCCATTGTCTCCAAAAATGGTAAGCTCACTCGCCTCCAACCCGAAGAAATCAAACCGCTCGCTGCCGCCGAAGATCAGGCATCTTACAACTCCAAGTAGATGAATCTTTATATTTTGCGTTTGACCCCTTCGATTTGGCCCCAAATCACGGTGCATGCGCTCATGCGATCCGTTCTCTTGAGGCGTTATCATCCCTTTTCGATAAAAGAGGAGGCAGTCGTGGAATTGGTCTTTGACGCCTTTCTGGTGCTCATATCAACTTTGGGAAAATCAAATTACTGATTAAATTTATTAGACAAAAAGTCTCAAAGTATGCTTTCACTTCTTATTTCAGCGCTGGTCGCACTCTCATTGGCTAGTGCCTCGATCGCTTCGCAGTTTAATACGGGGACGACGGTCTTCTTTAGTATCGCCGGATTTGTTGGCACGTTTTTCTTGGTCGGATTCCTGGTTCGGAAAAAGATGTCCAAGGCTCAATCTGCGCTGCAGGAAAGCATGGAAGCCGGTCAGAGGCGCATACAGCGGAAGGTGCAGCAGTTCCAGAATAAGCCCGGCGGCAACATTAAGCAGATGCAACGCCAGATCGAAACGGATCAAAAGGCCATGCTTAAGCAGGGATTAGAGCTCACCAAGGGACTCGAACCCTTCCGGAAGTGGTCCTTGCTCATGGGACGCCAGATTGCGACCATGCGCCTTCAGTTTCACTACCAGCTCAAGGAGTTCGATAAAGCTGACGAGATCCTTGCCACCTGCGGATTCTTAAGGGGCCCGATGATGATGGAAGCCATGGCGGTGGCCATGAGGATGGCGCGCTGTTATAAGAACGATGATTTGGCGGGCGCGAAAAAGGTCTTCAAGCGCAAGATTATGTGGTTTCGGGGCGACCGCGGCACTTTGCTTTACGGCTTGATGTCGTGGATCTACGTTCAGGTGGGCGAGCCTGATGAAGCCCGTCGGGTCCTGTTGAAGGCCAAAGAGGCCACTGGAGTCGATACCTTCATCCAGAACTGGGAACACCTGACCAATGATAGTGTAAAGAGTTTCTCTAATGCAGGATTGGGGGACCAATGGTATAGCCTCTATTTGGAGAATCCGCCCGCGGTTAAACAGCAGCGTATGCGCGGTAATGGACGTAATCCGCGCGGCTTCTAGCACGCTTCGAGGGCTACAAAAAATGGGGGCAAAAGATGACATGGAAGGAGTTCAGACGGACGGGGATTATAGACTGCCGCTTTGACCAAGAAACAACGCCCTGCCATTTTTCACACGCCTGCCCCACACCATGGCAACGATAGAGCGTTGCCCTCCAAAAAACCGAAGCAAACTTCAGGGCATCAGGCTCATTGCGAATGAGCTACCCTATTTCTTTATCGCGGCGACCACTGAGATCTCCACTAAGAGTTCGGGTCGTGCCATGCTCGCTTCGACACACGCGCGTGCTGGAGCATGCCCTGCTGGCACCCATGCATCCCAGACTTGATTCATGGCTGCGAAATCTCTCATATCCCGCACGTAGACCGTTGCCGACAGCATGTGCTCACGATCTGATCCTGCCTGAAGCAGCAGCGCATCCACTTTCTCGAGCATGGTCTCGGTTTGGGTCACGATGCCTTTGCTGGCGTCTTGACACACCTGACCGCATAAATAAACGGTGTCATTGTGAATCACGATGCGGCTCATGCGCTGTTTTGTTTCTTGTCTCTGAATACTCATGACATGCAGTTAATCTTATTTGGAAAAATAAAAAAGACCAATCCACGCATAGAAATAGAAATTAGGGCTTCAAATATAGCATAAGGCCTGCCCCATTTACTTTACTTTTTGGCGCATTCTTCTTTTTTCTTGTTTTAGACCACTTCTGCAAGGTATGACGAATAGTAGCTGTTGCATCGAACAAGATTCACCTGTCACAAAAACTTCAAAAAGATACCACCATGGCCTTCACACCAAGCAAAGATCAAAGACGCCGCGATCGAGAGCAGAAGAAGAAAGATAAGCGTTTCGCTCGCGAGACTGCCAAAATGGAAAAGCTCGCAGCTGAAAAGGCCGCCGAAGAAGCAGCTGCCTTGGAAGCCTTCTATAAAACCGAAGAAGGGATCAAAGCGAAAGAAGAAGCCGAGTTTGAAGCCGAGCTCGCAGCAGAGGCAGCGGCGAAGAGTAAGATCGGATAGAAATGATACGAGTGCATCGGCAACCGTTAAATGATAGCTACGCCACGGGAAGGTAAAAAGGGGCCGACGCGAACTCGAGCGTGGCGACAGGGGATTTCTTAGAGATAGGAACTTTTTTTAGAATTTCTCAAAAAAGCTGAAAGGACTTCGCGCCTGACACGTTTATTTAATGTGCGTCGCAACAATAAGACAGTCCGCAAAGAGAATCTGCCCGAGAAAATGTGCGCTCGCTGCGCGCGGCCGTTCACCTGGCGCAAGCGCTGGGCTAATTGCTGGGATACAGTACGCTACTGCTCAAAAGCCTGCCGCAGTCAGAAGTCACAACCAGTTGCTTGGAATGACCTGCAAACCTGTCAATCCCCCAGGTAAGCGAAGCGTCGATACAATGTAAGTCCTAACTTCTAAACTAAGAATGCAAGCCAAAGACCTAAATCCTACAGAAAGCGACGCGCTTATTCGCATGGCCTGGCATGATCGCACAAGCTTCGACCAGATTCGTGAACGCAC
>Ga0115568_10001540_pt1 | contig 16476 bp, 11 predicted proteins | sample COGITO_mtgs_1204_FD_87296 | JGI IMG/M metagenome (GOLD analysis project Ga0115568, IMG submission 87296) | Pelagic marine microbial communities from North Sea - COGITO_mtgs_120426 | ecosystem: Environmental > Aquatic > Marine > Epipelagic | place: Germany:Helgoland, sampling site Kabeltonne...
AACCATCACATTAAGAAAAATAGTCAGTTCATCTCGTTCTAAGGGGCTGCTCGCACGTGCTAACAACTGCAATGCGACCGCCATGACCTCACGGTTTTTTCCTTCACGTAGCAAGCCACGCAATGCATCACGGCCACTTAAGGTATCCACCCCATAGAGTATGCCCTTCAACAATAACAATTGCTCACGCTCGCGGCTAGCATAGCCAGACCGGGCAGTTGCCAACTCCTCAGCAATCAGCTCAATCGCCTCGGCATTACGCCCCTGATTATGCAGAATCACCGCGTACTCACGCACATAAGGATAAGCGGCGGCAGTCCCCCTCAAGCGCTCGAACTGCCCACGTACCTCTGCCGCAAGTGCATCATTGGCAGGCGCTCGCAAAATCTCTTCGCGCAATATCAATCCAGTAAAGAACGCTCGCTGCACCTCTGACACGGCCGCTGCACGTGCTTGTTGAAAAGCAGCTGCCACCTGATCGGTTCGCCCAACCAGCTCCGCCCGTAGTCCGCGCAATACATACAACCAAGGCAACTCCTCTGGCTTCAACGCACTTTCAGCTACATTGCCAAGCGCCTGCGCTAAGGTCTCTTGGTTGACATTGCGGCCATTGCCATACGCGCTCACCCCCAGATAAAGATAATACTGATCGCGGCGCGCCTCCTCGGGCACCAACTGCAACGCCGAGCGCGCATCCACGAAACGGCGTTGTGCAATCAGCGCAGCCGCCAACTGGATCTGCAAGTCCGCTACATTGGCAGCAGCCACTCCTGGCACCGCCAGCAAATCTCGATACAAGCCCTCGGCTAACACCGCCAATCCGGCATTCAAGGCACGGTCCGCCGCATCCGCCTGCCAGTCAAACAACAGCCGCTGTTCGGCATCCAGCACATCGGCACGATCCGCCAACAACGGCGCTTGCCCCTGCGTAGTAGGCACAAGTGCTAAGATCAAGAGCGCAGCCGCAGCGCCCTTTCGCTTCAATCGAGAAATAACAGCAAAGTTCAACAACATGTAATCCATGAATGACAAAGTGTCTCGCCACAGGTTGCAAAAGGATTTTCACCCGATTGTGCAAATCGAGCGGCGCTGGCTACCGCCGCTGAAGTGCCTGATGATAAGCACGCGCATACGGATCCTCCGAATCCGCACGAAAGCGCCGCTTCCAAATGCTCCAGTCCTGGCCTTGCTGGCCGCATAAATCCTCTGAGAACAGCATGCAAAAGCCCTCCATTGCCCAGTCGTCGATTAGCGATGGCTGCTTCAGGTGGCCGATCTCATGTGCTAACAGCGGATAGAACTCTCGATGGCTCGGCGGCACTGAAATATAGATCGCAAAGATTCCCGCCTCTGCATCGACGATTTCGGTGAGCGAAAAACCTTCGGCGATGGCATAGCGGTGGCCGCGCTCATTCTTCTTGGACAGGAGCAATAAGATCTCATTCACTGAAAACTCTAACGGACCATGCGCACGTTGCAACATCTGCAAACCAGCGCTGAGGAACTGCTGCACCTCAGAATCGTCAATCGTTTGATACAATTGATGATACGGCACAGCGGCGGGCTTCTCAGGTAGCGAGGCGCAACCGACCAATAAACACGCAATACTAAGTAGAATAAAAATAGAGAATCGAGGCACGGGGCTATGCTGACTGTCTGCACGCGTCCGTAAAATAAAAAAAGTCCCCGCAGCGCTAGGCTACGGGGACTTTGTAGAATCAATCGTTCAGGAGGAACTACCAGTTGTACTGGATCGTGCCGCTGAATGCGTGGTTATACCAGTTACCCGAGATCGTTGGCTCGTATTCGACCCCAAGGGAGAGGCCTTCACTGCAAGACCATTCAACTCGAACACCAAGTACCAGCGCGTCGCGATCGGCATCGGCACTGTCGAGCTGTAGGTTATCATCACCGAGGTAGCTAGAGTTAACTGAAACACCACGGTCAGCCCATTCGTGTTGCCACGCGGCTTTCACTTCGACAAGGACGCTGCTGTTGTCCTCATAAGTCCACTCACGGTTCATACGAGCACCTAACTCAGTCTTGAAGTTATCAGTCTCGTAGTCGTCAGTCGTCATGACCAAATCGTCCGCACCTTCATCCGTGTATCCATCGTGCTCACCATAGACATAACTAAAACGAGCATATGGCTCTAGGCCGAAGTCGCCGTGTGCGGTGGTATAGCCAACTTCAGCCCATGTGCCGAAGAGATCAGAATCGTTGTTGCCACGATACTTATCGCCCTTGAAGTCGATACGATCGACATCGTTATCAGCTTGGCCGTAAGTCAAGCCACCATCGACGTACCATGTATCGGTAAACCAATTGACATAGACCGCAGCGCTGTAGAGATCGGATTCACCACCGCCGGAATTATCTGCACCATCGATATCAGTGCTCGCATAGGAACCAGCCAGACCGAGGATCAACTGCGGCCCCATCAGACGTTCCATTCCCATTACCAGCCCGTAGGTATCGTAATCGAACCCAGCATAACCATTACCGGAGTCTTGGCTACCGATATTACCAAAGACACTCACATAGGAGAGCCAATCACCGTTGCGCATATTACCGGCATTTGGTGCAGCAGGACCTGTTGGCGCAGAACCGTTCGATGCTGGCGAGCTACGCAGTACTGAACGCAATATAGAAGCGTGCTTGGAGACATCCAACATGACCGCTTGCGAAGCTGCACTAACCGCCTCCGCGGCTTGCACTGAACCAGGTGTTTGCTCGCCATCTTGGTCTTGCACGCGATCGACAGTGAGGACATAATCGCTAACAGCTAAAAGCTCTGACTCAATCCCTTCGATTACATCGGCAGGGAGATCAGCTTGAACCACTTTAAGCGAATATTCGAATGGTGACTGTGAATTATCAATGATTGCACCGTTATCGGTGATGACCCCTGTGGTATTGATAATGGTGTATTCATTACCGACGACGTTATTTAGATCAACCCCGTCAGCGAAGACCGGCAATACCTTGGCACCGCTAGCAATGTTGACAGCAGCTGTTTCGCCTGTAACCGAAATCAACGAAGTCTTAACTTCGGCACCTTCAAGCTCGTTTGCTTGATTCTGCGAGAGGATCGGAGCAAGACCACCCGCAGCAGCAATTTCAAGTGAGTCTTCGAGGTCAGAGACGTTGACAGTGCGCACCGCAGTGAAGAGACCAGAGTCGATATCGAAATCAACCGTGCCATTACCGTTATCGATACTTAACCATTCGTCGATCCAATCAAGTGAAGACGAACTGATGTTACCCTGCATGATGGTATTGCCTGTAACGATTACTTCGTTCAAACCACCGCCAGTGTTGATATCACCAATGATATTCGCACCATCTGCTAGTTCGACGCTGTCGTCACCTTGACCACTATAAACCGCAGCTGCGTAGCTGTTCTCAGAAAGCTCATAGCCCTCAGGTGCTTTAACAAACGTGTGAACGTTGGTACTGATGATCACATCGAGTGATGAGGGTAAAGGATCACCTTCAATCGCATCAGGACTTGGTATAGCATTGTCGTACGTCATAATACCAACGGCAAAGGCGTTGTCAACCTCTGCGGATCCCGCATCCAGCGTTGGGAGCGCTTGGCTTATATCAAGCGCATCCGCATCAATCGCATCTACTTGCAAGCCTTGCGCAGAACCTACGACACCAGCCGTTGCTGTGACTTTGATACCACCAGTGACATTGCCGACATCGACCGACTGCCCGATGATACCAGCAGCAAAGGCGCTGGCATCTGCAGAGTTATCATCAATCACAACGTCGGACTCAATCTCATTATCCACAAGATCGGTAGTGACGATCACGCTGCCACCAGTCGCAGCGACTTCAATGAGGGCACTGACTTCATCAATCGAAACAGTACCAGCAATGCCACTCGCTTGAGCGTTGGCGTTGTAGCTGGTTTCATTGATCAAGACCTCGGAATCAATTACGTCGTTAGGTAAGAAAGGTTGGCCGAGCGTAGCAGCGGTGCCGCCCGTCGCAGTCACAGTGATGCTACCTCCGATAATACCTCCGACGTCTGCATCGTTGGAGCCGATCCCCGTAGCATTCGCGTTGGCAAACGCGAAGTCGCCAAACTCGTCGAGGGACTCAATCTGATCAGTGGGGCCAGAATAACGCTTTTCAAGAAGCGCAGTGCCGCCTGTAGCTGTAACTGTCATATCGCCACTAAATTCAGAGTAAAAAACCTCAGTACCAGCAGCGACTGCATTCGCCTCTGCTAGGCCGTAAGCGCTTTCGTCACTAGCCACGTATGCCTGGCCACCTTCAGCCGAGACATTGAAGGTTGCGGCGACACTACTAAGCCCCTCTACACTATCCGCTTCATTGAGTGCGATGGCCTTTGCGGATGCATCTGCTTCGTTACGCCCGTTACCATTGCCCTCGATGATCTCGTCACCGATAACACTTAGTTGGTCGCTGATGTCGACCTGCGCGACACCAGCAATCGCCGCGATAGTAAAGCTTGAGGTCGCGGTCAGATTGCCCTTCACAGTTCCAATGCCGTTGGCATTAGCAGTCGCTTCAGCAAGGCTCGGCTCAGCAAAGCCGAAGGGTGCAGATGATGCAGTTGCCGTACCTGCATTCGCTGTAACCGTAAGCTCACCTGAAAAGGCATCCGTATCGACTTCCGCAAATCCAGTCGCAGAAGCGTTTGCTCGGCTATAGCTTGTTGCGCCCGCCGCATTCGCGGTGTCGGCATTCGCGGTCACGGCCAATGTGCCATCAACTTCACCAGAGAATAGAGTAGAATCATGGCCAATAACATAAGCATTCGAGGCCGCATATGCTCTTTCCCCTGACGCATCAGCACTGGCGGCATTCGCAATGATCGCGCCATTAATAGTCGTACCAGTTGGTGATGGCACGCCTTCAATCGCATCCGAAAGTGGTAGCCCGGAAAATAAATCCCCCCCCACAGCGCCAAGTCCTTCTAAAGGAAGGCCACTCAACATGTCCATGCCGCCGAGGCCGGGTGTAAGGACTGGTCCAAGGACTTCACCTCCGATAAGAGGTAAGACAAACTGTCCACTAGAAACACCAAATGCAATCGCAGTCGCATCCGCTGCTGCATTGCTAAATCCTTCACTTGTATCCGCCAACACCTCGGACTGACCCGCAGTAGCGGTCACGTTCAATGTAAGATCGGTTGCTGAACCAACTTGCCCAATAACGCCGCCAGCTAGGGCCAAGGATGTTGCGCTGACTTCTAGATTGTTCGTACTGGAGCTAGAGTCAGCACTCGAAATGCCAGAAGTCGCAGTCGATGTAATGACAGTTTGATCCATTTCCCCAACCACGCCAAGTACGCCGATCGCAGCAGTTACCGACAAACCGAGTGCGGCGTCAGTTTCTGAGGTGGCAGTCACCCGACCAGAGCTTGCACTGCTGATGATCGCAGTATTGGAAAGAGTTTCAGCAAAACCACCCACACCCAGTGCCAGTGCAGCCGAAGCAGCTTCGGAGGTGCCTTCCCCCTGGTCCCCCGCGATTGCGGTCGAAGCCGCCGCAGTGGCCGTAGTAGTAATCGTCGTCGGTGATGCGACTGCCTCACCGGCTTCAATGTCGTCAAACTCCTCAGAACCAGCTTCAATAATTCCGATCACGCTGGCCGCCAATGCGACGTTATTGGCAAATGCGCCGGCGTCAGGTGCTGTTGCTTCAGAGAATCCACTGCTCGCAGTCGTGGTAATGGTCGCACCATCTTCGATGCCTCCAACGAAACCACCGACACCGACCGCAAGGCCGAGATTGAGGGAGACCGTAGTGGCATCAACTTCATCATTAGTCAGAATCGATTGACCGCTTGTGGCAGTCGTTTCGATCGTAGCGGTCGAAGCGATCCCGTCCACTAGCGCGCCAACCACACCCACAGCAATCGCCCCAGTCAAGACTGGCGGCGGTGTCTGATCGTCTGTGCCTAACGTTAGTGCTGCGTCGCGAGCAATTGCGGTCGTCGTCACTTGTTGCTGAATCGCTCCGTGTATCGTACCAAGATTTAAGCCTAAATCAGACTCGACTGCAGCGATACCGACGGCAATCGCAGCCTTTGAGAAATCGAGATCTGTCCCAGAGACCGCGGCGCTGCCGCTCGAGTTGTCATTGGTCACGGTGATATTTCCCGAGTAGTCGGTAATATCCAAGCTGCCGGGTGCAAATTGAGGCGCATCTGCTTCGATTTGATCACCTGCTGTTCCTAAATCATTCGAATACACACCGGCCAAAACTAGCGGTGCACCACCTTCATTCGTGTTAATGCTGATATCACCTGTGCCACTCAAGACACCACCATTAAAGAAACCAACCGCACCAGACAAATAAACAGGCTCATCACCCTGATAATTTGTGGTGGCGTTCAAATTGCCGCCAAGAGTCAATGTGCCGTAATCATCAAACGCGATCATCAGCGGATTTTCAAGCTGCAGGCCAGTCCAGCTCCCACCTGCATTGATCGTAGCACTAGTATTAAGAGTGAGCGCTCCTATGTCACTTTCTGCATTCTCCGAGTCCCCAACCAGATTTGCGTCCAAAGACCATTGGTCATCTACATTATACCAATCAACGTCCGAGGACGACGGTACAGAACTACCAGCATCAAGCGATGCAACCATTAAAAATGGCATCATTGAGGTGAGCGTAATTTTCAGAACAGTCGAAATGACTGGTTGCCTATGGGTTACTTTCTGATTCATCATAATTGTGGTTTTGTTGGTTGCTATTAATTTCGGGAAATAAGTATAAAATGGTGCACTTTGTGCATGTGTTGATTTACTGAAATAGGCGATTTACCCTATAAATTTGTTAATAAGCATTAATACTGCCCTAGATCAACATATTTCATAAAACAAAATTCGATTACTGTTAATAATACGCATGGCTTGGCGCACCGCAGCTAAGAGCAAATTAGTGACACTCAATTGTAAAGCTGAGTGCTTGTAGTTCGCCATTTATTAATCCTAGCTATGCGCAATGCAATTAAAATGGAAATGGGTGAACCTCACCGCGCTACTGGTATGCCTGCCGATTGGCTTACGAGTTGCTGTGCAGTGGACTGATACCCCGACTGCTACCGGCCAGATCAACCAGACCGCAATAGCGGCAGAGCTGAGCAGCCGCACCACCTCGAGCCAATCCCCAGAAACGCTGCCGATCCAGCAAGCTCATAGCAGCGAAGTGGTCACGCCAATCATCTCGGTAAGCCATCAAGCCATTACATGGACGAGTCGCACCCCAGCCGCACACAGAGCGCAAATTGTCTCGGTCAACCCACGTATCTTGGCAGCGAGCAGCACCCACCTAAAAGTCGGCGACGTGATTAGCCTCGACTTGTTTGACGGCAAACAGCTGCGAGCCAAAGTCACCCAATCACAAATATGGGGCAATGGCACACTCGCGGTATCGGCCAAAATCGACGGCGATCCGCATGGCTATCTCGCGCTCTCCTCCGTGGGTGGCGTGCTGCGCGTGCTGGCGACCGACACGATCCATCACAAAACCTACCAGCTTCGCTACGACGCAATCCGCCAGGCGCACGTGTTACTCGATGTCGACGAAGCTGCGACCGACACCCTCAACTGCGCTAGCGGCGACCACCACGATCACTTCGAAGCCAGCCCACTCGCGACCGAAGCCGATACCAGCAATTCCCCTGCCACGATCGCCGGGAGCATCGAAGCCGACCTCTCCGCAGACATCACCACCATCGACGTATTGGCCATTTATACTCCCGCGGCTAAAGCACGCGAAGGCGGCCTCGCGAACATGCAGGCGAATATTTCTCAGTCACTCCTGCTCGGCAATCAAGTGTTAGCCAACAGCATGACCCAAGTGCAGGTAAACCTAGTGCACAGCGCTGAAGTTGACTACGTAGAAAGTTCATCCGCCCAAACCGACTTGGTCAGGATCAAAAGCTTCGATGGGATCATGGACGAAGTACACACACTACGCGACCTCTACGCGGCAGACTTCGTGGTGTTCTTCATCGACACCAGTTCTGTTGGAGGGCTCGGCTACCGTCCGACCAGCTATGAACGCCCAGACCTGGCGTTCTGCCTAGTGCGCTCCCAACAAAGCGACACCACCAGCTACACCACGATTCACGAGATCAGCCACAACATGGGCAACGGCCACTCCAAGACCCAATCGACCCAAGCCTACAACGAAAGCTTCTTCACTTATGCCGCTGGCTGGCAATGGAATGATGCCAACAGCCCTGCATCACTTGGCTACTGCTCAGTCATGACATACGAAAATTTCAATAGCTCAGGCGGCAACGAATACGACCGCGTCGCACATTTATCCAACCCCGACGTCCTCTATAACGGCAACGCCACTGGAGACCCCGAAGATGCCAACGCCGCACGCGTCATCCGCGATGGACGCCTTTATTACGCAGCTTTCCGCGAAGATCCCATCGACTATCCCTATGCCGACTTCCCGAGTACCTATGGATTCGAACTCGGCGATCCGTTCTGGTTTCAATCCACTGCGGACGATCATCGCTGGACGACTGATCAAAGCGGTAGCACCCGCAGTAGCGGCACAGGCCCAAGCAGTGCCTTTCAAGGCTCTAAATACGCCTATGTTGAAGCCAGTAGCCACAACAATGAAACTGCGATCCTAGAAGCCGACTTTGATTTATCTGAACTAGGCAATCCACAGATCAGCTTCGCCTACCATATGTATGATGCTGATAGCGGCAATATGGGCTCGCTCACGCTCGAAGCATCCATGACAGATGGGGAGAGTTGGGAGCTACTCTGGTCCGTCTCTGGCAATCAAGGCAGCGCATGGCAGCAAGTAGCCATTTCACTTGATGGATACGCCGAACCCTCTGTACGCCTGCGCTTTCGAGGCGTCACCGGCAGCAGCTACCGCAGCGATATCGCGATCGACTCCATCACGATCGAGAAAAATATCCCCAGCACCCCGATCACGTTCAGCAGCTGGATCACCGACAATTATCCAGGGCTCTCAAATCGTGCGCCCGACGGCGACTCAGATGGCGACGGCTATAGTAACTTTTTCGAATACGCCCTCGGCCTGGCGCTCAATGCACCAGAGACGCAGGCACCGATTCAAACAGTCTTCGATCCACAACTAAAGACGCTCACCTTCAGTTTTCCTCGCGCTCAGGATAGTGTACGCTACCGAGTGCACTCCACCCTAGACCTTTCCGATTGGATTAACGCGACAGCCGAATGGGACTCAGAGACTGCCACCGATCTCGTCCCTAAAGGTGACGTGCAAGCAGTCGAGATCGACGCCAGTGCGCCGACGCGCTTCGTGCGGCTCAACATTAGCGAAGAATAATCAACCCTTAAGCGTAAACCATACGTGCGCATTGATCGCAGAAATGCGGCTCACCGGCATCTTGCGCGCCGCGCGAGACCTCATTGGAAACTCGCAAATGGCAACCGCCGCACTTATGCGCCTCAATCGGTGACAAATAGGGCGCACGTTTGACCATCTTTTTCACACGATCATATTGCTCTAGGTAGTCGGCATCAACGCCAACACGTGATTCCTCCACTTCCGCTCTGGCTGCTGCCACCGATGCGTTTAAATTGCCCTCCCGCTCGGTGAGTAGAGCGATTTCTTGCCGCTGCGCTTGGATCCGCGCCTCAATCACTGCTTTCTCGGCCTCAAATTCTTGCTTGGCAGTGTCGATATCCAGCATCAATTCGATCTCGCGCTCTTCGAGCGTCGAAATATCCGCCTCGGTCTGCTCGATTTGATGGGTCAAAGCTTGATACTCATCGTTCTTCTTCACCTCCGCCTGCTGGGTACGAAAGCGCAGCAAGGCGCCTTCTTTGGCCTGAACATCGACATCGATTTCCTTGCGCTGGATTTCCTTAGAAATCAGCGCCTGACGAGCGGCCTCAATATTAGCCTGCTCCGACGCGATTTCGGACTCGACCATTCCTCGCTCGATCGGAATACGAGCAAGATCCTGCTCGATTTTTAGCAACGATACATCGCGATGTTGAACAATAAGGAGTTTTTCGATTTGCGGGTCAGCCATAAGATGAGATAACTCTATTTCAAAACGGCCTTCTGCACAGAGCAACCTAAAAGACATGACAGACGATACTTCTCTCCAAGACCAAATCGATGACGCTACCTTTGACTTTACCATCGGCGACAGTCAGGCGGCGCTCAACAAACTGACTGAGCTCAGTGCCGCACATCCGAATTCGTTCGAAGCCTGGCATGCACTGACTGAAGTGTATTTTTCTGAAGGGCGCTACGACGATGCGCTATCAGCGGGAGATCAAGCACATGCGCTCAAACCCGACGACATTCACATCAACACCAGCCTGTCTCGTATCTGGGTCGAGCGCGGCGATAAAGATAAAGCTGAATATTACGGCGCGCAGGCGCGGATGCTTGGCTGGAAGGACGAACTGAAATCTCCTCCCGAAAAGGATACTATTTAGCGGCATTGACAGCCGATAAATCGCTCCTCTAAATCGACCACAACATGGAAGACGTAACTTACACGCTTGAATTTGAAAAACCTCTGCGCGAGCTAGAGAAGCAACTGATCACACTCAACCAGGTATCGCAAGAGTCCAAGGTCGATGTGAGCAACGAAATCGAAGCGATCGAAAAGAAGATCGAGAAAATCAAGGCTGATATTTACTCGGATCTCACTGCGTGGCAACGCGTGCAACTCTCGCGCCACCCGAAACGCCCCTACTCGCTCGACTACATTGAACGTGTATTTACCGACTTCGAAGAGCTTCACGGTGATCGTCGCTTTCGCGAGGACGCTGCCATCGTCGGCGGCCCCGCATTTTTAGATGGTAAGCCCGTAATGGTGATCGGCCAACAAAAAGGTCGTAATACTAAGGAAAATTTACATCGCAACTTTGGTTGCCCACACCCGGAAGGCTACCGCAAAGCGATGCGGCTAATGGAAATGGCTGAGAAATTCGACATGCCAGTCGTCACACTGGTTGATACTCCAGGTGCCTACCCTGGTATCGGCGCAGAAGAACGCCACGTTGCCGAGGCGATTGCAGTGAACATCCGCGATATGAGTGCACTGAAGGTGCCAATCATCACCATCGTCATTGGTGAAGGCGGCTCTGGAGGAGCGCTTGGCATCGCGGTAGCGGACGAAGTCATGATCTTTGAAAACGGCTACTATTCGGTCATCTCTCCCGAAGGTTGCGCAGCCATCCTCTGGAAAGACCGTGCAGCCGCACCGAAGGCAGCCGAAGCGTTGAAATTCAGCCCGACACACCTCAAAAACTTTGGGGTTGTGGATCGAGTCCTGCCCGAGCCTACTGGCGGCGCACACCGCGACCACGATGCCGCGGCAGTCACGATGAAAACAGCCATCCTCGACTCACTTAAAATACTTGAAAAAAAGAGTCTCCAGCAGTTGCTTGATGACCGCTACGCCAAATTCCGCAATCTTGGCCAATACGCAAACTCAGCCGCTTCATAGCAGCTATTGTTGGCAAATAAAAATCCACACTGGCAGAGAGCTGCATTGCAGTTGCCAGTGACAGTTGGCAAATCTGGCAGTCACACGCCCAAGATTCGAAGTTGTGACAATCAGCAGGGACGCCCTCGGTGCTTAAACCACGGACAACTACCAGCTCACGCGGAGGCCATCGTAGGCGAGACGAATATTATCCGGCAAGCTGGCCTCAGTCGCCTCGTGATCGACCCGATACGTCATGTGGGTCAAAAATGAGAGGCTTGCATCCATTTCTTTTGCAGTCTGAGTCGCTTCAGCCACAGACATGTGCGAAGGATGCGGCTCTGGCCGCAGACCATCCAAGATGACCACATCGGCACCCTCAGCAAGCAAGCGCGCCTCTTCACCGACCTCTTTGCAATCGGTATAATAAGCAAATGTTTTACCCGTTTCGGCTTCCGTAAAAATCAGCCCTAATACCCGCATCGGTCCATGCGGAAGATAAACCGACTCAATACTACCACCGGGGACTTCAAGCACCTGCGGCATTTCCTCGAGCTTAAATGCAGGATAGCCCTTAATCGTAGGCTTATCTAAAATCGCATACGGGAAAATCTCACGTATCCGCTGCAAGCCTTCCGTACTACTATAAACAGGCAACGCAGTGCCTCCGTTCAGATCGCAGAAGCGGCGTAGGTCATCCATACCCAAAATATGGTCTGCGTGTGAGTGGGTTAAAATAAAGGTATCGATCTGGGTTATCTCATTCTGGATACATTGCATACGGAACTCCGGAGCTGCATCGACTTGAATGTGGTGGCCACCCATCTCAACATGAATCGAGGTGCGCGTGCGCCAGTTCAGTGGGTTATTCAGATCACAACCATCATCTGGTTGCGCAATCATCGGGACCCCCTGCGACGTCCCCGTGCCTAAAAATACAATTTCCATACAGATTAAATATTGTGGCGCTTATCGTCCGCTGGCAACTGAGTATCTCAGTGCCACACGGGAATTTAAGTCAGACTAATCGACGGCCACTAGCTCAGGTCCGGCAAGATCGAGATACACCATTCGATGGTCACTGCCGAGTAAGACACCCGGAATGTCAACGATATGACCAGCGCCAGCCACGACCTGTGGCGCGAGTGACCCCGACACCACAAATCCATCGACCAAAGAGTAGACGACCTGCTTATGATAAAAATACGTCCACTGTTCGCCACGCGAATCTGAGGCTGGCACCAAAGCACCAATATCAAAATCACCCTTTCGATAAAAACGACGCAACGTGGCACTGGTCGGATGGTCATTAAAATCCCCGACTATCATGAAGTCCGTCACACCCAGATCATAACTGCGCTCGATAATTCGATTGCGGCATGCTTCCGCCTCGCGCGAGCGGCGCTGCTGTGATTCTGGGTCTGCCTGCACATCCGTCCAACGACTTTTTAGATGCACCACAAAGAGCTTAAAGACACTGCCGTCTGATCGCTCAAAAGAGAGCTCCAGCATGCCGCGTTTCACGCGTTTACGGCTATTTTGATATTTAAAGTCCAGATCGTTATGCTTGACCACCGCCATCGGGGGAAACTTTGAGAGCACCGCCACATGCCGCACTTGATCGGCACCGGCCAGATGTATGGCGTATGGATAGTGCACGCCCTCTTGGCCTAGATCGGCGCGTAGTTCTTCAAGAAACGGCAGTGTCCCAATCTCCTGCACTGCCAAGATGTCCGGCAACGCCTGCTTTATCACTTGGCGGATGACCGTCTTAGCCGCTTCAGGCTTGGGATAGGAGGGTCGCCACACTGCACCAACATGACGATCCATCACCAAGTAGTTGTTCAGATTATATGTGGCCAGACGAATCGAATTTGCATGCACGAACTGCGGACACCAGAGCGCCGCAAGTAAAAGGCAGGATCGACTTAATACAGATCGCATAAGCCTAAAAATATAGCATTTTACTAACTATTAATCAATGAGCTTTCTCTCTCTAATAAAGTCGGATGTGAATAATAGAAACGGCTATAAACCGGATGCGGCGTTAAATTACTCAAATTCTCTTTGTGCAACTTGCGCAAGGCGCGCATCAAAGGCTCAGGGGAGTCCATCGCATCGCGCGCAAAGGCATCAGCTTCATATTCATGCTTGCGCGACCACAGGCTACTAAAAGGCGATAGCCAAAAAGTGAGCAAGCCACTCAACAGCATAAATAGCAGCAACACTGGCACAAATTCCCCCGCCACATCCTCACTAAAGTGAAATGCCTCAGCCAACCAAGTGCCTCCAGCCAGCCAGCCCAGTAGTGCAAACATAGCAAATGTCATCACACCAGAGAGCGTAATCATTTTTGGAATATGGCCCTTTTTGTAATGTCCGATTTCGTGAGCGAGCACCGCCTCCAACTCTTCGTGGCTCATTTGCTCGATCAATGTATCGTACAGTACGATACGGCGGAAACGTCCGAATCCTGCAAAAAAAGCATTCGAATGGCCAGAGCGCTTACTTCCATCGATCACTAGAATCGTTTGGGCCTTAAAGCCAGTCCGCTCGGCTAAGGCAAAGAGACGATCTTTTAGCTCCCCTGCTGCCATCGGCTCCATCTTATTAAATAAAGGCATAATAAACATCGGATACGCCACCACCATCACCAGTTGGAACAGGAAGAAAACCGTAAAGCCCCATACCCACCAAAGGTCTCCAGCACTCGTGACGAGGAAGATCAATAACGCCAGTAGCGGATAGCCGATACCAAACCCGAGCACGAAACCCTTCACTTTATCAACGATCCAAAGTTTCTGCGTACTTTTATTAAAACCGAAACGCTCCTCGATTCGAAACGTGCTCCACCACTCGAAAGGCATACCCGGCAGCCCCAAGATCACCGCAATTAGAAACAACACCAATGCCTGCCCCCAGATGCCGAAGCCAAAAGTTGCACTCAAGCTGGTATATAACCACGGCAATAGACCAGACAGTACGACAACAGCCAGAATGATCGAGTCGTAGAAATCACTCACGAGGCCGAAGCGCGTCTTCGCCACCGTGTACTCGATCGACTTCTGATAGGTCGGCAGATCAATAAAATCACTAAAGCCCGGCGGTACCGCTTCAGATTGGCGCTGCACATAGCCCAAATTAAGCACATCCAGCAATGTGCTGGTAGCGTATTTAAGAATCAGCAGGGCAATAAAGGCGATTAGGATAGTATTCATCGAAGCCCCAACAACACAGACTTTGCGGCATGGGGTAAAGCAAATCCTTAAATGCGTGCAGACGAGCCGCCTGCCCAATAAAAAACCCGCGACATTACGGTCGCGGGTTCTTGAAAAGTTCGATCAGTATCGAATCAACCCGTGAGTTGCTTAATGATCTCAACGATGGGTAGGAACAGCGCAATGACGATGAAACCGACCACGACCGCGAGGAACACAATCATCACAGGTTCGATGATCGATGTAATACCGGCCACCGCATTATCCACGTCTTCGTCGTAATTATCTGCGACACGGTTCAACATCTCAGACAGCTCGCCGGTCTCCTCACCCACATCAATCATGCTGGTCACCATATCTGGGAAGACTTTTTCACGGCCCATCGGCGCTGAGAGCGATTCACCGTCGCGCACACTGTCGTGGATACGAGTCAGCGCATTGGTGTAGAATACATTACCAGTAATATCCTTCGTTATCGTAATCGCTTGAAGGATCGGAACACCACTCGAAAGTAGCGTGCCGAACGTGCGTGTAATTCGAGCGATATTTACCTTGCTGACCAGATCACCGACCTTCGGCAGGTTGATCGCACACCAATTAAAGCCCTTCGAACCAATATCCGTGCGCAGAGCAAACTTTACCGCAAAAACAAGTGCGGCGATCAAGCCCAATGAAATGAAAATATTATCGCGTAGGAAGTTACTGATTCCGACCACCAACTGAGTTGGGCCAGGCAATGCCGCGCCGTCGAGCATGTCATCGAAAATCGTTTGGAATTTAGGCACTACCACCACCATCAGGAGCACGACGATCGAAACAGCCACACCGACCACCACGATCGGATACACCATTGCAGACTTCACCTTCTTCTTGGTGCGTTGCGCCTTTTCCATGAATCCCGCCAGACGAGAGAGCACCACATCGAGCACACCACCAGCCTCACCGGCTTTAATCATATTTACGTATAGACGATCAAAGATCTTAGGATGCTGGAGTAAGCCATCAGAGAACGTGTTACCAGACTTCACCTGGTCGGCAATTTGCTCGAGGCACGCCTTAAAGCGCAAGTTCTTCTCTTGGCGAATCATCACTTCAAGCGCGCGCAGCAGTGGCAAGCCAGCTTGCAACAAAGTAGCCAATTGGCGTGTAAAAGTCGTCAGCTCTTCAGGCTTGATGACCTTACCGAAGTTCATGCCACCAGACTTGCCTTTGGCCTTAGCGACTTTTTTTGTCTTCGCAGACGATCTGCCGTCTGCGGCAATATTCGTTGGCATCAAGCCCATTGCGCTCACCTTAGAGCTCGCGTCATCTTGACTCTCAGCATCAATCGAACCGGTCTTTTGCTTACCGTTTTGATCAATCGCAGTGTATTTAAATTTTGCCATAAGTGATAGGTAGAGGTTTGTAGATTAAGTATATTTGAGAACTTCTTCGATTGTAGAATTGCCGTCGAAAATGGCACGCAGCCCATCATCGCGCAAGCTTCGCATACCTTGCTCCAGAGCTTTCTGCTTGATCGCCAGGGTCGGCGCTCGGTTATTAATTAATTCGCGAATTGCATCGGAAGCGATGATCATCTCAAACAGACCGACACGACCACGATACCCAGTATTACTACATTCCGGACAACCTTCACCGTAGAAGAAGTCTTTCTCTGCAATTTCGAGCGGATCGACGTCCAGTATCTCAATCAACTCATGCCCAGGCTCATACGCAGTACGGCATTTTTTGCAAATGCGGCGCACTAGCCGCTGAGCCAGGATCGCCTCCAGCGAGGCTGATATAAGAAACGGCTCGAGG
>Ga0115568_10001541_pt1 | contig 16472 bp, 21 predicted proteins | sample COGITO_mtgs_1204_FD_87296 | JGI IMG/M metagenome (GOLD analysis project Ga0115568, IMG submission 87296) | Pelagic marine microbial communities from North Sea - COGITO_mtgs_120426 | ecosystem: Environmental > Aquatic > Marine > Epipelagic | place: Germany:Helgoland, sampling site Kabeltonne...
AACAGTCAGATACACGGCGCAATTGGGGTTACTAGGGTTTGCTTCTTCTCAATATGTAGTTAAGAAAAAAAATCGTCGCCTGGGGTTTCGAGGTCCACGCAGAACCCTAACCCTAAGTCCCGTCATCTGTGGTTGCCTCGTGCTTACCCTAAGGTCTCTCGTCATCTGTGGTTGCCTCGTGCTTACCCTAAGGTCTCCCGTCATCTGTGGTTGCCTCGTGCTAACTACGATGTTCCGTCATCTGTGGTTGCCTCGTGCTAACTACGATGTTCCGTCATTTGCAGGTTAATTATGGTTGGTGTTAGGAGCGTGACTAAGAAGTATATGAGACCGGTTATATTTATCATTAAAACAAATTTATCACCGACGATAATCGACGGTGCCTCGAGGACATCAGGAGATTTGTGGATAGTCACTGAATAAGGGTTTTAAGAGGGTACTTTAAATCCTTTGTAGGATACAATACCCAGGCATTGGCGTCAATTGGATGCTCGTCGAGAGACCACCCGCACTTGCGGATGAACTGATAGATTTCCTCAACACCCTCTTCCTCGGGTTCATCGCATTCTACGATAAAGTCTCCTTCGTAATTAAACACGAGGGCGTCTTCAAAGATTTCTTCGCCGATCTCTTCGATGTATTCCTCCTTTTCATTATGAAAAAAACCGTACTTTTTTTCCAGTACTTTGATAAGTTTTTTTGCGGACCAGGGCTCTTTTTCGCCCCCTGGCGGCTGCACGGCGTACGAAGAAGATGACATGACTGAAGAAGATGGAGGATGAGGTCGACGGGGGTGGTGTCGGGGTAGCAGGAGGATACGTTTTAACACCTCAAAAGGGGGTGTCGTAAGAGGTCGTCGATCGAGGTCGTGCGTAGGAGAGCCGCGCCTTCGTTTGTGGTCTCCATGGCGGCGGGACTTGGTTTTATGAACAGATATTTTATTATTAAAAACACACCAGGCTGGCAAAATTAGTCATTTTATTAAAACTCAAAACCCTAATTATAATCCGGGTCGTCTATAGTTTTCTCTACTTTGGTCAACAAACGGTCAATTTTTTCGTGGTCATATTTTTTCTTTTTTTTGGACTGTTCAAGTAATCTGTCTACCTCTTCAAGTATGATCATGTCGGCGTCCTTCTCAGTGGACGGGGTGATCTCGAGGTGCACCATTGTGCGTCGACGGAGGATGAGGTCGACGGGGGTGGTGTCGGGGTAGCAGGAGGATACGTTTTAACACCTCAAAAGCAGGTGTTGTAAGAGGTCGTCGATCGACGTCGTGTGTGCTGGGGAGCCGCGCCTCGGTTTGTGGTCCCATGGCGGCGCGAGGATCGATTATCAGCTTATAGATTTAAAATTTATTAAAAACTCAAAACCCTAATTAGACCGTCTCACAGATTCCCTTCCCACCGCAATCTTTGCACCGATAGCGCTCACGACCGTGCTCGCAGATTGATCCCCCACCGCAATCTTTGCACCTAGCGCGCCGACGACCGTGCTCGCATATTCCTGACCCACCGCACTCCTTGCACTGAGAGCGCCGACGACCGTGCTCGCATATTCCTGACCCACCGCACTCCTTGCACTGAGAGCGCAGACGACCGTGCTCGCACCGATAGCGCTCACGACCGTGCTCACAGATTGATCCCCCACCGCACCCCTTGCATGTAGAGCGTACACGACCGTGCTCGCAGATTGATCCCCCACCGCACTCCTTGCATACAGTGCGCTGACGACCGTGCTCGCATATTCCTGACCCACCACACCCCTTGCATGTAGAGCGTACACGACCGTGCTCACATATCGATCCCCCACCGCACTCCTTGCACCTAGCGCGCCGACGACCGTGCTCGCAGATTGATCCCCCACCGCACTCCTTGCACTCAGAGCGCCGACGACCATGCTCGCAGATTCCCTTCCCACCGCAATCTTTGCACCGATAGCGCTCACGACCGTGCTCGCAGATTTTTGACACCATTGTGCGTCGACGGAGGATGAGGTCGACGGGGGTGGTGTCGGGGTAGCAGGAGGATACGTTTTAACACCTCAAAAGCAGGTGTCGTAAGAGGTCGTCGATCGACGTCGTGTATACTGGGAGAGCCGCACCTTGGTTGTGACGTTCATGGTCCACCAAAACGCGTAAGAAATCATCACGCGTTTTGAAATCCTCATTCGTAATTGATATGAAATATCTTAATACTGAATTATACCATTAGCAGCGAGAGACAGTTTTGCAGCAGTCATCACACAAAGACCGATCAATAAACTAGGGTATTCAACCTTAAGTAATCTACCGGCAATCACCATAGGTAGAACCCAGGTCACCAGTTGAAACTCGGCATAATTGACCAAATCCTGACTCGGAAGCGCAGAACGTGTAGTTGAACGAATTGGACGACGAAATCTCACTTTATTAACCGGTAATTTAGGGGTCTTTTGAATGTGGATTGGTTTAGCCAAGGCTAACATTCTGTTTATTTTTACAGTGGAATCTTTAAATATCATGGCTCACTCTTCTGCGCGCCCGGTCGCTGCCACACAGAACACAATATCGCAAACGTGAATCGGAGAACCCAATACTCGGTGAGTCTACGCCTATCACACCCATAGTAGACATACTTAAGCGCGAGCTTCCGCTTTTCACGGGCGACTATGATGCGGGACACCTCCCATGGCAGCACCGCCCGCTGCAGGACCGAAAAAAATTTTAAATTTTCCCGCCCAAAATTTCAAAATTGTAGATGGAACTCAAATTCACTCCAATGGAAGTTTACCAATTCACCGCGTCTGCCAAACCCAGTGAAGAAGTGAAGCTTGATTGGTTCACATTCATCGACGCGGCTTTGAAAATGACGGAGGAGCCAAATAAGACGGGCTTACCGATTTTGTGTGAGTGCTTAGAAGGCTACCACGCTCGAATCCAAATCAGAGAAATGAAAGGGCTCGCCGCTGGACAGTTCAAAGATGTCAGGTTTCTAGCAACCTTTGCAAATGGCGTGAGTACTGAATTAAATGACAAGGACTTTGGATTCAATAACTTTCGAATCAGCGCGCGAATCTCCCTCCATGAGAAAGACACCGGCAAACGGATTTCCCAAACAAATCTCGATTTCCAGATTTATCGCAATGGTAACTTCAGGATGGGACTCGGGAACCTTAACGCTCCCAGTATCAAGGCCAGTAGCTTCGTCTTCGATGGAGTAAGCGGCGATAAATATTTCCAGCCCTTACCTTTTTTTGTCACAACGGTGATGTTTAACTTTCTCAAGCCGCAGAAAATTTCAGAAGATGGACTCCTATACCCGGCAATCGAGGTGGAGACTGCTGAACTTAAACTGGATACGATCAAAAGCCGATTCCAGTTCAATGGCAGCATAAAATCGTACGACCTGGCCGCTGGAACATTTCCTGAAATCCTGACAGTTGAGCCGGAACTCTCTCCCTGCTACTACATCAAGAAACTTGAGGGCATCGACCCAGGTCTCTTTGAAAACACGGAATGCAAAAATTTTGCCACCAACAAGAAGGGAACTGGACGCTGGCCTATTCAGATGACGACGAACGGTGTTGTTCATATTACAAAATGCTGGACATTGAAACAGCTTAACACTATGTACACAACAATGATGTCCTTTGTCAAGGAGATGCACCAGGAAAATACAATTGAAATCGGAGATTTTGCACCAAGAAATGATGTTGCACTGATCGAAGAGCAAAAGCCCCCCAAGGCTATCAACTACAAGATCAAAAAGAAGGAAGAACTGATTGAAATCCTCAGGCGCAGCGGTGTATACCAGATCCCAATCCCGAGGGATGGAGAAGGTATTGAGAAGAGATTGCTTATACAAGAGATAGAGGCGAACGTCAAAGCAAACACAGAAGAATTGATCGACGCAGGTCTGGCAACACTGAAAGAGAATGTCGAACCAGACACCGAATGCTTGATGGCCGCCGACGAGTTTCTTTACTCCCCAACCAAGCCTACCGAACCCCCACCCGGACCTGGTTACTCACCAAAAAACAAGAAGATTCGCGTCGAAGACGTAGCTCTCGAAGCAGCCAATGCGTTCCGAGATAAAAACAACTCGATCATTCACATGCCACTTGGTTGCCTCAACTAAGAAGTGGAGCACAAAAGTTTTCCATCTAAAAGTACCAAGAGTACATTCATCCTGATTTGTTTTGTTATAAGAGTTTAAATTTTACTTGTTGCCACCCGCAGTCTGAGAGGCAAACGCAGAAAATCTCCGCAATAGGTAAAGAATGCCCCTGAATTACAAAAAAGTTCAGACCGCTGTTTACGGACCTACCGAAAATGAATTCAAAAAAAGGAACAACACCGTCAGGAAGGTGTTCAACGCGAAAGGTCTTCCACGGAATATGGGGGAAAAGGAGGTCCTCAGCAGGGTAAAGGTGTATAATAATTTCATGGCTCAGTACAAGTATGAGTTTATCTCACCGAGAATCTCAAATGATTTAAAAATCCATATCTCAGACTTCATCACCAACGGGCGAGTGTTTAACCAACGAAAGCGAAAAGCGCTCGTGGACCTTATGTTTAGGTTTAAGACCATTTTTCGTGAACTTGTTTTGCAAATATTAGAATTAAAAAATGTGGATGTGATTAATTATCTCAAGTACAGCGCAGACTATTTCGAGCGTTGGGGCAGCCGGAAAGGTTGGGGCGACCGCACAAAGCAAAAATTTTTCCGTGAATTAACATATAAAGGCTGGAAGGTGAACTCTCTCACATCGATATCGGCCGCTCGATTCTACGGTGAACGCCGAAAGGCCGTACGGATAACAATTCGCGAGGATCCGGCGGCCGTTCGCGTCCTGAAAAAAAGGACTGCATTCTTGAAAAAAATGCTGAAGTTTGACTGGCCTAAAGATCCTAACAATGTATTATATAATAATCTTCCTAAAAATGTGCTAAATAATTTCGATAACGTTCTCCCAGGTTTAGGGTTATTTGACGGATTAATGATTTCGGATGTATGGGATTATATGCAAAAAGTATTCCCTCTACCGCCTCACCCGAAAAATGCCGCGACCAAGATCCAATCGGCGTTCCGTGGAATGCGCAACAGGAAGAAACTTACCACGATGCGAAAAGCGGCCAAGACCACGAGCGTGAAGAGAACAAGGACGTGAGTACATTCATCCTGATTTGTTTTGTTATAAGAGTTTAAATTTTATTTGTTCACCTGCTCGCCCAGCTAGCTGCGGCCTCTCTCGCTCGGTCGTACGCCGCCACTTGTTCGTCCTTCTCAGCTTGGGAGAGGCCGGTGACAATCTTTTGGTTTTTTACAGTAACTTCAACAACACCATCTTCGCCCATATCCAGTCCAGCTTTAAACAGTTCCTTCCTATAATCCTCTTCAGACATCTCAACTACAGGGGGTCTCTTGTATTTCTTATATTTTTTGATCGCATCCGGGTGGCAAAGATTTGATCCGAATGCGCAGGGCTTAACGTAAAAGTCGCACTTGGTCGCTCCACCACCTTTGTTAACTCCACCTGTAGGATCGGGCCCGTACATTTCCAGAAACTCGGTATATTTTTTGAGGACATCCTCACGCGAAGAAGCATCCTCTTCTAAATCTTTGATAAATCCATCCAGACTCGCTTCAGCGTAGTTGATGAGCTCATTCCGGTGCATATGTGTAGCTATGGGTTCTCGAGAGATGACATCACCGTTTATATCGATTTTTTTCCTCGGCAGACGATCATTCGGTATACGCAACTTACAGTGCTCCATACTCTCAGTCAGGGCCTCCATGCTTATCTTGGCAGCCTCCTCCTTCTTCTCAGGGTTTTGATGCAACGTAGTTTTAAAACCGTACTCATCCTCAAAGTGTGGACCATCTTCGGTTTCTATGGTGGTCTTAACTACATCGACCTCACAGCTCAACGGATTGTCTATACACTCCCCGTGAAGGTCTCGTATGGAAGGAAATTTCGGGGTGGGTTTAAAAGTATCAGGTTTGGACTGTTGGCGACTGTACCAAAAAAACAACAGGCCCAGGCCAACTGAGATCATCAGTAGGAAAACTACGATAATCATCTAGTATAGAATTACATTTTTTTCCTGGTAATAAAGTATGCGATCTACACTTACAGTCTTAACAGAAGCGCTGGTGGTCGGTGTAATGAACGCCTTTTTGATCTGGGGAATATATAAAAACATTAAACTGGATACACCCGTTCTATACACGTTAGCGGGTGCGCTTATTCATATCCTATTTGAATATTCAGGTACTAATTCTTGGTGGTGTCGCACAACGTATGCCAAAAAAGAATTTGGTCACTCGAATTCAAAATGAAGGACCAAGAAATTCTTCGCTCCACCTCAGAAAAGAAACTGGGCGAGATCGTATTGAGTCCCAGTCATAGTCGGGGCCTCCGTATAATTCCATTCCACGATAAATGGCTTCTTGATCACTGGGCAGTGACTCGGTCAATCGATTGTGTTCCTCCACCAACCTATGTCTTTCAACCTCTATGTCCAGTTTCGCGTGCTGCGCTTCGCCAATCAGCGTGGAAACTCTCTCGTTGAATTTTTTCTTATAAGACTGATACAGTCTCGCCTCGTTCAAGGTAGACACGAAATGTGTTCGTTCAGCCTCAGTTTGAAACCAGAAAACGTTGGTATAATTTTTCGCCAGGTTTTCAAACGTCCAATCCCCACCGCCAACCAAGCGGCGATCAGAGTTGCAAACATCCTCTATTGCCGCCTGTTTCACACGGGACGTAATCCGATTAATTAGCTTTAATTTCTTCAAACTCGTTTCGGTTACTTTCAAATCCTGGTCCAACCGTACAATTTCCAATTCGACCCTATCAATATCTCGGATGATTTCGTCTACTCTTGGACGGATAAATTCGATATTAAATTCATCGTCACTGTCTTGCATAGGATTTACCAAATGATCGTGCACTTTCTTAAGGCAATTACACATCTGAATGTATATACCCTCAGTCAGAATATCCGACTGAGAGTCTACGATAGCCATAAGCTCAGTAAGGTGTTCCATTTTTTAAAGATGAGATTACAAATTTAATCATTTCCCTAGGGTTAGAAATTATGCACGCTCGCCACGGATTCTGCGAGCGAGCTGGATGTCCTTGGGCATGATGGTCACGCGCTTGGCGTGGAGCGCGCAGAGGTTGGTGTCCTCGAAGAGGCCGATGAGGTAAGCCTCGGCCGCCTCCTGGAGGGCGAGGATGGCGTGGCTTTGGAACCTGAGCTCGGTATTGAAGTCCTGGGCGATCTCGCGGACGAGGCGCTGGAAGGGGAGCTTGCGGATGAGGAGCTCGGTGGACTTCTGGTACTTGCGAATCTCGCGGAGAGCGACGGTACCAGGCCTGTAGCGGTGGGGCTTCGGCTTCGTGCCACTGGTGATGGGGTTGGCTTTCCGAGCCGCCTTGGTGGCGAGCAAATGGCGCGGGGCCTTGCCTCCGGTGGACTTACGGGCGGTCTGTTTGGTACGAGCCATGTTGACTGTAGATTAGGGTTTTCCGTTAGTTTTTTTTTAAAAAAAAAGGCGGCGCGGGCGCGGCACCATGGGACGTCGCGGGACGCGCGACGATCGCGAAACATGGAAAAAAAAGGCTTGATGTCGCGTCGGTATAGCAGGGGGACACGTTCTAGGGCACTCACCGCGTGTGTTTGTGAAATGTCTTGGGGCGTGTCTGTCGCTGCGGTCAGCGCGCTTAGGAGTGACACGAACGTCACAGCGTCTCGAGATTATCTATACCATCGACCAGCCATATAAGTTTTCTCTCTATGGTCGCACAATATTTACCCCGAAATACATTCTCTAACTGAAGAAACGTACGACAAGTCGTTCTAAATTCGGTATGATTGATATTATTCTCGTTCAGTGAACCAGGTTCAATATTTTTCAGCGCGCAAAAGTGGTATTTAACCTGTTCTTTAATCTTTGGACTGATTCGCTTGAGTGGTTTATTAACTTCAAGCTCTCTACGTAGGTACGCCATCTGTTGGTTGACCAGGTCCAGATCCAATTCGACCGCCTTTTCGTAATAGTGATCGTAAAAATATTGTAAGGTCCGATTGTCAGGTCCGACGGGTGGGATACTGAAGTTATCGTAGTCGAATAAATAGACCGGGTCTGACCTCTTGTTATACGCGTCTCTGAGTGAATTACATAGGGTCAAATAATCAATCTCGCTCATATTTTCCGTATATTTATCTATAATCTGCATACATTTGAGTAGATCGTCCATTATCCGTTACCAGTGTCACGGTTGTATTTTCTAAGTACGTCAATATCGCGTATCTTTTTTATCAGTTGGATTATAGAATGCATATTAAGGAGTTGAAAGATAGCTGGAAAGTTATAAGAGATGAGCTCGACAGTCTCCCAATGGATGTATTCATATCGGATGAACCGAGACCAACTGGTGCATGGCAGGGTTCACCTATCATCCAAAAAATTGTGAACGATTACACCAATGGAAGATTCGGTTGGTTAAAAGGCGGTCAAACACACGTCCAAGAAGAATGGGTTAGCTGGCCACTGGTTTGGGCCGGTCGGATGGTTTATGGAAACTCTATGAAATGCCCAAAAACATGCGATCTCCTCTCACGTATTGATGGAATAGAAGTTGCAGGGTTTTCGTTGATGAAAGGTGGCGTGCGATTGACGGAACACGTCGATAATGTGACTGAAAACTACAAAAATACATATCACCTTGGTTTGAAATGTCCCAGTGGTTGCATATTACACCACTCAGTGCAAGGTGATATCACCGAAGAGAATGGGAAGCATATTTTCATGGATGCTCGCGAACTACACTGGGCCGAAAACCAATCTGATCAAGACAGGATAATTTTATACGTCGAGGAATATAAAAATTAGTTTTCTCAAATCGAGAATACTTTTCAAAAAATTTTGAAAAAAAAAGTCATGAGATATTCTGAACTCAGTTTTTTCTTTGCTAACTTCAAAAATGTATAGCACCACCTATAATCGACATGAATGTCAGACAGGTGTGATACATATAGGTTATGGGGCGTTTCACCGTGCCCATCAGGCCGTGTATTTGGATGACTACATGGAGAAAACCGGTGACCTCCGATGGGGTGTGGTCGCGGTAAACCTAAGGAACGAAGGGTTCCGGGAGATAGAGGACTATATTCTCAGAACTCCGACGTCGCACCGCCTTGTCCGTTCCCACCTCGACTACATTGACTGGACTAAAAATAGGACCGTCGCGAAGCACATGCTCGCTCTTCCCAGTGTCCACCTTGTAACTATAACCGTGACGGAAAGTGGTTACAGCGCTGGGTCACCGCTTTATGAGTATCTGGCGTGTGGTCTGAGAAACCGAAAAAGTCCCATAACCATTATGTCTTGCGACAACATCTGTCAGAACGGTGCGATGTTAGAACACTCGTTTTTCGCGTATCTCTATCAGACGGCGCAGTATGAACTGGCGGAATGGGTAAAGGATAACGTGAAGTTCCCCTCTTGCATGGTCGACAGAATCACACCTAGGACGACCCACGTTCTACGAGAGGAAATTGAAGAGTTATTTCCGGGGTATGGGTACAACGCGATACAGACCGAAGAGTTTTCACAATGGGTAATTGAAGATAAATTCGCGTGTCAGTTCCCCGACCTCTGTGAGGTTGGTGTGACCATCACGGATAATTTAGAACCATACGAAGTTGCCAAGGTCAGAATCTTAAACGGGGGTCACACATCTCTAGCGTACATAGGTGTGCTCTCGGGCTACAATCGGTTTGACGAGGTCATGTCCAATCAGGCGCATCGGAAACATTTCAAACTACTTCAAACCGAAGAGATCATTCCTTCTATCGACATAGATTTACCTTTTGATATCGATGAGTACTACGATCAGATAGAAGAGAGACTTTCGTCGGAACTGAACCACGATGAATTAGATAGGATTTGCTTTGATGGGTTCACAAAGTTTCACACTTTTGTAGTTCCATCCCTGAAAGCCTGTTTAGAACAGGGGAAGCGACCGATTCACATATATAAATCTATCGCCGCGTGGTACATCTACTCTCGAAAATTTGCACGAGGTTGCAAGAAGATCCGCTACAACGAACCGAACTGGATTCTGCTCGAACCACTACTGAGAGAGGGAAACGTGGATGCGTTCGTATCCAACGAGAGATTATGGGGTGATATTCCTAAGATTTTTATTACATTTTCACGGGACCTCAAAAAAATTTTAATGTCAGGCACGTTTGAAAGTCAGGTTGATTTACTCGTCGATGAATGATTCTTCATCGTCGTCGCTATGGTGGAAGTATGTTCTTGCCGTTATTCCATCCTCCATCTCTTCCTCCTCCATCTCTTCCTCTGTCTCTTCCTCACTACTACTCTCTTCGATGGCATCACGAGATGGCATGAAAGGGGGTATAAGTTCTGGCATTTGCATCGGAACATTTTGATTCAACAGAAACCTCGGGGGCTTCACCATATTTCTGATGTTCATAATGACCTCGCACATCGCTATGTAGTCATTCTCGGGTATTGATTGTGTGTTTTTATCAATTAAATCCTGGAGTTGGTGAAAGAGATCCATTCTACTTTTTAGTAGTATTTCTTTTCCCTAGGTTTTTCAATTTACTCTCCAGCCTCTGTTTCACACCCTCCAGTTTTCTGATCGTCTGATTTCTGTCACCTGTCTTTTGAAATTTCCACAAAGCCTTTTGGTAATTTTCTGTGATGCTACTCATTTTATTTTGAAGGTTCCAACTTTGTAGATTATACTTTCTTTTCATCGCACTCAATTCTTTCTTCGCGTCGCGGAGTGACCTGTATTTCGCATCTTTCCTTGTAAAAATTATGGGTTTGTGCACATCAATAATACGTTGCTGTATCCTCTCTACATTTCTCACCTCCTTAGAGATCTTGTCAACGTGGAAACTAAACACTTTGTTCTGAGTGTTTATCTGATATTGATCCTGAACGAGTGGGTACACGGTGGTGAACACTTTCTGAAGGGTTTCCAACTCTTTCATTCCCCTACGCAGGTTCATACCACTCGTCTTTTTACCTGTAGCTTTATTACGAACTTCCTGGAAATATTTTTTATACCTCGAGGTGTTCCCCTTCATGTTGTGAATACGTGTGAGATGCTCTTTCATTCGTCTTCTCAACCTGGAGTTGTTACTAGCTTTATTTTTAAGAACGCGATTGACCCTGTCAACATTCAAACTCATCGACGTTGTCTTCTTATAATAACACTGAGATTTCTTCTGAGTTCATCTTTGGTTTTGTACACGCGTTTCCCTGTGGTGACATTCTTAGTGATTCGAACCCGTCTTTTCCTCGCGTTACTCTGAAGCCGCCGAAGTTCACCCGTCTTCGCACCGAGGTTTTGAATTCGGTTGGAGACGTAATTATGATTGATCCGAGACACCGCGTTGTAATGAGAAAACGCGTTGTTGAGAAGTTGCAACTCCTTATGCGCCTTCGCCACGTTTGGGAGGTGCTTCTTCTCCACGTCATTGACCATATCCTTGATTGCACGGGGTCCACCGGTCGCGACATTGTTAACGCGGCTCACGTACACACTCAACTTTCGCTGCTGGACACGGGGGCGTAGGGTCATCGCGTTCTTGAGACGTTTGTTCTTAGCGAGTATTTTACCCAGAGTTGATTTCTTACTGATGTTAATCATGATACTATTTACAAACAATATTATTCGTCGATGTAGAGTTGACCCCCCTCACACGTTTCTTGATGGTATCGTATTTCAGAAACAGTGATTCGAGGTTGTAGTTGTAACGAACGCAGTTCTCAATTTCCTGTCCGAAATCGATGAGCATCGGCGCGTATCTCCTCTCGAGCACCGGATCACTTTCCACAAAGGACAGGAGTCGTCTGACCTTTGTGACGAGGATGTTTATATCTTCGTTCTGATATTGTTTTTCAACCGCGATGAAGCGATCTTCGCCGCAGTCATTTTTCGCTTTGATCACATTGTGGTTCAAAATAGTTTTCTTCTTGGGGGATGGGAATCCGACCACCGCCTGGAAGATTTCTCGGAGTCTGAACATAACTTCTTGGGTACAGGTGGTTGCTCGGGATCCGTGTCAGTTTGCACCGCCTCCCAGATTATACGCTGAGTATCCGCGGGCAGGACTGACGTGGCACGCAAGAAAGTGATTCTGAATTCGTCCGTGACGAGCATCATCAAAAAGGTGTGATGGTATTTCCCTAGGCTTTCCGTTCGATTGCCTGTACTTCAAGTTCGATATCCAAAAATAATCGCAGGGGTGCATCGTACAGTGCAGCTTTTACCCAACGAAAAATAGAACCTAGGTACTGCGGTCCCATACTGGTGAAATTTTGGCATATAGCCTGTATGTATACCATACTACTGTTCTTAAGTACATCGCAACCTTTTAAGCTCTTTTATATTATCGATCCATACAATCACAGTCAGGAGCGACTGAAAACAAAGGGATATTTTTGCAATCGACAGCGGCACCATAAAGATATCTACGAAAAATTTTAAAGGCCCCATGAGCATATTTTCCCGCGCGCGGCGAGCACGCACCCCCACGGAGCCGCCGAACCGACTCCCACAACAAGCAAAAGCGACCCCTGGAAACGTATCCTGTATCTACCCCGACGCGCGCTACGTTGTCGAAATGTCAGAAAATGACACCCCGTCTTCACTTGCTGGCACGCCCGAGTGGCGCGACAAGGTCAAAAAAATATGCCTCAGGGATATCAACATGCTAACACCGCGCGGTTTAAACGCGTTCATTTCGGCCATTAAAGACCTGAGAAATAAACCCCTCTTTTATCCCGAGTGGGTGTACTGGATTCAAACGATGAAGAAATCAGAGACTGACGATTTAATTAAACTGATATATGAAGAAATTGACAAGCGCTACGCGCTACTTGAAACAGGAGACTTTGATGTTCTGGATACAAAATTTCTACAAAGTCTGCTGAACGACAATGAGTCGATGGAGAATCGCGCTTTAACGAGTAAGCCTCTGTCACCAGTCACCAGACCTACGAGTTTCAATGTACTCGTCGATAATGCTTGAAATGCTTCGTCCTACCCCTTTGTAATGTGACACCTCGTCAGAGCTTTTTATCCATTTGTTCTTGTATCGCTTGAAGGTGGTCGAAACGTTCTTGAAAGCCTTCTCCTTGTATTCGTTATCCTGAATTTCAGAAAGGTTTTTGAATAAAACGGAGAGCTCCGAGAGGGACACGTAAGAGTCGTGCATCGAATCTAGATTTGCCGCCTGCTCGTCGGCGGCCTTGATCTTTTCGGCCATCTCAGTCCATCCGATGTCGATCATCGTGGTGTAGATGTCTTCAAGCTTGGAGAGGAGGAAGGTTTCAGTCGTCATACTGAGAGATGGATGTCCAACCCCCTGATATCCATTTCCCTAGGCTATAATTTTTACCGTCCGAATTCTGAAACCGCTGGTAGAAGTACTATACTGCACTCTATAATTTCCCGGGGTCGAAAGAACCGAATCTCCACCGATCTGAACCGTCGTTCCATCCGATGACGTGGCACCTTGTTCGGTGTAACTACTCACAATCAAGGGATCGGCACCGTCATCCTGGGTAAGGGTGATGACCGGGTTGAACACTGACTCTGTCACGCCAAAGACGGACGTGTCGGTACCGCACTGAACCAAAACCTTAGATTTGTCACCCGCGAGGAAGACTTGTTTGGTGGACGCTGTGGGTATGTTCGGCATGGCCAGCGCGTGTTTATACACACCGCCGTCCAATTTGAATCCGTCTAGATATTTAGACGTCAGACCGTTGGGATGCGCCGCGTACGTCTCGGTGCCCGTCCCCTTTGTGTAAACTACCATCGACCCATCGTCGCTGAGATCCACGAGATCGTCAGTATCATTAGTACCGAATGTTCGGGTCACGACACTGTCCAGAAGCGTCGCGTTCTTCGTCCACGTTCCGGAATTTAATGTGAAAACCGACACCTTCTGCTGGTTTCCATCTCTCCCCTTGTTCACGTTTAGAATCGTCGAACCGTCTCCGGATAACTTCACAGTAGACCCCAGTTTCTGGTCCTGCAGACCACCCCTTATGTCACCCCCGACCTGCGACCAGTTAGACGGACCCGATCGATCAAAAACTTCAATCTCACCTATGTCTGCAACATTCGTGCTCAGGTTGATGTTCCTAATATACTGCGAAGATGAGACTCCACCCGTTCGTCCACTGAAACCAAAGTACAATGACTGTCCGTAGAGACTTTCGTGTGCGTTACCGAAGTCGTGAGACAAAGTGGAAACCAGCCTCTGACGTCCGTACAACTCACGAACGGTGGATGTCATGACGCCATTGTCGTATGACACATCGACCTTCAGCCACCTCCTGGTTCCGTAGTAGACGTTCTCGGTCTTTTTATAAACGTCCTTATTGTCCCGGATCTGGTGTGTGTCACCCTGCCAAAATTCATAGAAGTTGTTGTACCCTCCGTGCGTCGACGCTTGGTACGCGGTGATTTGGTTCGGAGCGAAGTAAATCAGTCGCATGTCGTCGGCGCCACCCCATCGAGGACCGTAAATGTACCACTCCCAGCTTACCGTCCAAGAAGATCCGAGGTTAAGCTGCCAGTACATCGTGTTATTGCTTCCGTATTGACCGAAACTCGTGAGTTTGTAATATCCACCGAACAGCTGTTTCACTCCGTTGCGTGTGGGGTATGGACTGGCGGAAGTGCTTCTGGTACTCGTGATGGACGAGCCACCAGAAAAGTCCTTGTTCGGATAGCCCAGTGCGAGGCGGGTTCCGTCTGATTTCAGTGACACGGAATCTCCCAGACCTATAATCTCCGAGGATCCCTGGTTATAGTCCAATGTGTACGCTGAACCGTTCCACCTGAAGACGGCAACTTCTTCCAGGAACGCCGCGGTTCCTCCCGGGTAGGATACCGCGAGGGTAGACGCATCATCGGATAGTTCAATCCTAAACGCCGTAGAACCCGAGACTTTAAACCTCGGGTACGAACTATGAGGAGATCTTTCGACCCACGACGTCGTGTACTCGTAGACATAGACACCGGTGACCGTGGTGAAGGCTACGATGGTGCCGTTGGAGTTGAGCCGGACCATCTGACCCACCAGTGACCCCAGACCCGTCCACGTGTTGACCAACGCGCCACCTGTTTCGTTCAGGGATACGTCCTGACCGACCATCGAAGCGATCCTGTTACCGGTGCTCGACAACGCTGATGAGTGACTGTCACTGATCGTGTGCGCCGACGCTGCTTCGAAGTCGTCCTTGACGGTCACAGATCGAACGGATGTCCCTATGTTGCCAGCCTGGTCGGTCGCGCTGTACGTCACCGAGGTGACACCGCGGAACTGCCCCAAGGTTTCGATTCCGAGTATATACGAGGGTGTGATTGTGAAAATCTCCTCATTTCCATCTGATCCCACGTACGAGGGATCTCTGTAGTTCGTGTTCACTTTGTGGACGACGTTGCCGCCTAAGATTGTGAGCGCGGGTGGAGTCGTGTCCGGTTCCACGGTGATCACTCGCTCTACCGACCTGACCCCGAGAGTGTTTCGTACCACGTATCTTACCCTGAACGTACCCGGAACACTGCCGTCGGGGGGTACCCCGTACGTCTCCAACGCACCGCCGGTGAACGTCACCGCCGGATCCGGTTCCGTGTAAGAATTGCCGACGAGCAGGGAAACACTCGCGTTCCCTATGAGAGCTAGAGTCGGTGGGTCGTTGGGTACGAAGACGTTGAAAGTCCTCTCAACAAAGTTTACTAGACCGAACCTCGTCACGGTGTACCTAACCACATACGTTCCAACCGTATCGACATCTAACTGGTCTCCACTGATAACTACCGTATCGGAAGGATCGTCGGTGGTCACCCCTGGGTCGGTGTACGATGACGCGTTCACGGCGACGTTTATCAAATCTCCCCCTACGAGATCTATGACCGGAGTTGTATCATGAACATTTTTAAGGATTTCCAGTTCGTTCGTCACTCGCTCTACCTGTCCACTGCTGGCGACCAGTTTTGGAAGAGCGGCCACACCGTATAACGAGTATCTACCCCCGTCGCTAATTTTGACGGTGGGTTGAATGTTCTCATTGTCAGCCAAATATTGCAGTTGAGAATGGGGTCCGAGGGGATCGAGATCGTAGACTTTTACGAGGCCGTTTCCACCGCGAGCCCCGCACACGAGATTCTTACCGTCGGATGTGAGAGAGACGGAACTTCCCATCAGGGTCGTGTTACCGCCGATTATTGTATCTCCGAACTGATTCCAGCTCGCTCCATCCCAATCGTATATCTTGACCAACCCGGCGTCCGACCCATCCCTCGATGCACCGATCGCTATGCGGCTACCGTCTCCGCTCAAAGATATAGATTGACGTCCGTCGTAATATTGTGTGGCCGTGGCAAAACCGGTAATATTCGAACCCATAAGCAAG
>Ga0115568_10001550_pt1 | contig 16432 bp, 14 predicted proteins | sample COGITO_mtgs_1204_FD_87296 | JGI IMG/M metagenome (GOLD analysis project Ga0115568, IMG submission 87296) | Pelagic marine microbial communities from North Sea - COGITO_mtgs_120426 | ecosystem: Environmental > Aquatic > Marine > Epipelagic | place: Germany:Helgoland, sampling site Kabeltonne...
CAAGAACCTGGCTGCACTGCGCGAATCGAACGAAGCACTCGCTGGACTCATCAGCGAGCAGCTACTGGACAACGCGCGCGTTGCCGCGGGCCTGATGGAAGATCCCTCATCGATGATCCAGCGCAATTATAAGATTCTCGAGCAACTCAGCTCGAAATAATTCAACTGCCTTCGGGCGGTCCAACCGGGCCGCCCGAAGCTGCCAAGTTGAGTCCGTAGATACAAAAACGCCGTCTCTCAAACAAGAGACGGCGTTTTTTATAGAATGCGATCGCGGATCGACCTAGTCGCGATAACCTGGAATTTGACCCGTTTTATACTGGTCCATCAACAAACCAGAACCAGTCGCGTCTTGAGACTCGACCGCATCAGGTGCATCCGTAGTGGCAGATTCTTGAGTCGAGGCACAGCCGGCAAAAAAGAAAGCGCCCAAAAGCAGAGTGAGGAGAGATGTAATTTTCATGGTATTGAATCAGTTATGAGTACAGGTTCAACATTGCGATATTCCGCTGCAATGCAACCATGTTGATCGAGTTTTCTTTGAATCCCCCCAAAAGCCTACAAGTTACAATCGCGCACATCGGAGCCGAATTTGCCCGCCCCTCACAAGCCACCAATTCGATATTACGTATCTCTGATTTAAAGTGAAATAGCCTGCATTTCCGACCTCCAAGCGATATACTTCGCCAGCTCCTGACACGCATACCACAGACCCATTTAAAAGACTGCGAAAACACAGACGGGGCTGATCATAAAATCCACTGAAGTCTTTTCCACAAAGAAGGTATTTGAAGGCGAAACCAATCGCACCAGTAAGAGGTGTCGCAGATCGAAGCGCTCATCGCCCTGCCGTGGACACCGATGGTTTGCACACCAGGCCCAGAAACCAACAAAACTAAACGAGCTCCGAACAAAACCATACCTTGGCACAAAAGAAGACAACTAGACGCCGCGCGAAACCCCAAAAGCGCAAGCCACGTAAAACCGAACCAAAATCACGCTTCTGGCTGTTTCTGTGCCTGTGCGTACTCGCCCTTATCGGCGCCGTCTATTACTGGCCGCAGATCCGCACAACTGAAAAAACTGACAGTGCCCCACCCAGTCGAGCCATCGCTGACACGACTGAGCTACAAATCGCCCTTGCACGCTGTGGATTTTCGCCTGGATCGATCGACGGCATGACAGGCACTCAGACCCGCCTCGCGCTGCTAGCGTATCAGACCGCCCAGGGGCTACCACTGACTGGCAGCTTCGATACCGCCACAGCCGGGAAGCTAAAAATCCAGACGCCCGTCTTTACACAGCGCCGGCTCAGCCAACAAGACTTTCTACAGGTAGGCCTCAAGCCACACAGCTGGCGCGCCCGCCGCGAGCTCGACCGCATGCGCTACAATTCGATCCTCGAAATGGTCGCGGAGCAGGCACAAACCGATCCCGACTTTATCGCCTCGCTCAATCCACACATCGATTGGAGCCAACTCAACGAGGGCGCCGAGATCCACATTCCCCGCCTGCCGCCCTTCCACATACACCAGCCAGCCGCCTACACACAAATTCAACTGTCAAAACGAACGCTGCAGGTATTCAGCGCCGAAAATCGCCTACTGTTCCACTGCCCCGTCAGTATCGCACGCCGCGTCGATAAACGCCCCAGCGGCGAATTGCGCGTCAAGGTCCTGGTCAACGCCCCCAATTACACGTTCAACCCCGCGATTCTGTCTGGTACCGCACGGCGTGAGGGCATTACCCAGAAGTTCATCATTCAGCCTGGCCCGAACAACCCAGTCGGCTCCGCCTGGATTGGACTCAACCTCCCCAGCTACGGCATCCACGGCACGCCCGAACCGGAAAAAGTCGGCCGCAGCGAATCAAGCGGCTGCTTCCGTCTGGCCAACTGGAACGCCCACACACTACTCGACGCGGCCTGGGTCAACATGCCAATTCACATTCAGCCGTAGCCCAGCGCTCTGCAGCGCCGCTATCCTCTGTTATCGTTCGGATAACTGCCGAGCCATTTAACAAACGAGCAATGCCCTTCGAGTTCAGCCAGCGCATCTTGCACCAACTCGTCCTCATAGTGGCCGATAAAGTCGATAAAGAACAGGTAGTCCCACGCTTTTTTGCGACTGGGGCGCGACTCGATTTTACTCAGGTTAATCCCACGGGAGGCGAAGGGACGCAGTGTTTTTTCCAATGCGCCGGGCTCGTCTTTGAGAGAGATCACCAGACTAGTTTTATCGCGCCCCTCGCCAAGCGGTTTGGCGCGTGTCTTGCCAATTACGAGGAAACGCGTAACGTTGTCATCGCGATCCTGAATACCCCGAGCCTGAATCTCAACATCGTAGCGCTGAGCGGATAGCTCGCTCGCCACCGCGGCCACCGTGGCGCTTTCTTTCGCCGTACAAACCGCATCGGCGGTGCTGACGACATCGGTTAAGATCACGTCTGGTAGATTAGCAAGTAGCCATTCACGGCACTGACCGAGGGCTTGATCCTTAGAGCGCACCTCCTTGATCTGATCCAGCGGCGACTGCGAGATCAGGCAATGCTCAATCGGCAGGTAAACTTGCGAACAGATATGCAAATTCGACTCCACCAACATATCCATCGAGTGAAAGACCGCACCTTCCGTAGAGTTTTCAATCGGCACCACGCCGTAATCCGCTCGGCCGCTTTCGACCTCTGAGAAGACATCAGGAATGGTCTTAATCGCGCGATAATCGAGACTGACTCCGAAATTGCGGATCGCTGCTTGATGGGTGTAGGTGGCTTCAGGCCCTAGGTAGCCAATGACCAACTTCTTCTCCAGAGCGATCGAGCCGGAAATCACTTCGCGATAAACCGATTGCAGTGTACCGTTGGTAATCGGACCGGGGTTGAGTGCGGCGATTTTGGCCATGACCTGCGCTTCCCGAGTCGGATCGTAGTAATCAGCGCCGTTGGCATGCTTGATTTTGCCGATCTCGGCAGCGTGCAGCACACGCTGACTCAACAGTTGCACAATGCTGCGATCGATTTCGTCAGTGACGGCAGGATCGGTCGCCTGTGCCGCGGGGTCGAGCCCGGCCAGCATCAAGGCACGATAGATCGCCTGCAAGGTAGCGTCCGACAGCGGGCCGGGATTGAACGCCGCAACTTTGGCAAGCACCTGCGCCTCATCCGCTCCACCGTCGTGCAACACGCGTTGGTTGAGTCGCTGAACGACCTGTTTGTCAATCGTGTCAATCGCATCGCGGTTGCGCTGTAATTTGGCGTTTATATCTTCAGACATTTGGTACATCCCTCTCTGTGGCGGCTTCAGGAGCGGCATCGCTCTCGGCATTCTCTTTTTGCCAATCCATCTCGACAAATTTTTCATCGAGTGGCAATTCGTCGGAATTTCGCTCTTTCGGGAGCCCCACATCCGCATCGGTAATCACTTCTTCCGGCTCTTCGCTGCGGCGCATCCAATCGTCAATCTGATGGTTGCTCAATACATCCGAGGCAGGCAGCTCGCCGAGCTCCTTGATGCCGGTAAATTCCAAAAACTGCGCCGTGGTACCGTATTGCAGCGGTCGCCCCGGCAGTTCCGCGCGGCCAGTGACATGCACCAGCTCCATCTCAATCAGACGATGCAACGGACCATCGACCGACACGCCACGGATCGCTTCCATCTCGGCACGCGTGACTGGCTGGCGGTAGGCGATGATCGACAGCGTCTCCAGCGCAGCGGAGCTGAGCTTCATCGGACGCGGCGCTCCGCGCAGCAGGCGGACAAACTCGGCGAACTGCGGCGCACTCACCATCTGATACCCGTTCGGCCCTTCAATCAGACGGTAGGCTTTGTCCTCAACCTCGGCGGCATCCATCAACTGTACCATCGCATCCCGTATCATGGCCTGGGTCACTAAGCTGGGAACCCCCTCAATGGCATCCTTTTCCGTCTCGGCCGCTTCCACCATTTCCAAGTGATAGCGCTTAAAAACCTTGCCCAAATCCTTCAAGCTAATCGGCTCCGCCGTGGAGAGCAGCAGCGCTTCGAGCGTCTTTTTGAGATCAAATTCCATGAATAGAGCTGGCCGTTAAATGCAGAATTAAAGTCTTGAAGAGTAAAAAGGGGATTGTCGAGGTTGCCGCTATTGATTGAAATCTACGCTTTTCTGCAACGAGAAACACATCATCCGACTATTTAATCGATCCTACACATCCAATGGCTACCAACAACACACGCCCGCACTCCTCTATCGTCGTCGACGGCAACGACCGCGCACCCGCTCGCTCTATGCTTCGCGCTGTGGGCTTCGAGGATGAAGATTTCAAGAAGCCGCAAATCGGCGTCGCCAGTTCCCCCAGCGACCTAACCCCCTGCAACATGCACTTGGGCGACCTCGCCAAGCACGCCACCACCGGCATCAACGCCACAGGCGGCAAGGCGGTCAATTTCAGCACCATCACCGTTTCCGACGGCATCAGTATGGGCACACAGGGCATGCGCTACAGCCTCGTTTCGCGCGATGTCATTGCAGACTCAATCGAAACAGTGGTCGCCGCAGAAGGCTTCGACGGCCTGGTCGCGATCGGTGGCTGCGATAAAAACATGCCCGGCTGCATGATCGCCCTCGCGCGCCTCAACCGCCCAGCAGTCTTCGTTTATGGCGGCACCATCCTCCCTGGTTTCACTCCCAAGGACAAAAAAGAAGAGTGCAACCCGATGGACATCGTTTCCGTGTTTGAAGCGGTCGGCAAACACGCCAAAGGCGAGCTGACCGACGAAGAACTCAAAGAAGTCGAAAAATACGCGATCCCCGGCGCCGGCTCTTGCGGCGGCATGTACACCGCCAACACCATGGCCAGTGCGATTGAAGCACTCGGCATGAGCCTCCCCGGCAGCAGCGCGCAAGTCGCAATCGGCGAAGCCAAGCGCAAGGATTGTGAAAACGCCGGTGCGGCGGTGCTCAAACTCCTCGAGCTCGACATCAAGCCGCGCGACATCATGACCCGCAAGGCGTTTGAAAATGCGATTACCACCTGCCTAGCACTGGGCGGATCGACCAACCTGATCCTACACCTGCTCGCCATCGCGTACTCCGCTGACGTTGACCTCTCGATCGACGACTTCAAGGAAATCGGCGAGCGCATCCCGCTGCTTGCAGATGTGAAGCCTTTCGGCAAATACAACATGAGCCACCTCATCCGCGTTGGTGGCATTCGCCCGATGATGAAAATCCTACTCGACCGCGGCCTCCTGCATGGCGACTGCCTCACGGTCACTGGCGAAACGCTGGCCGAATCACTTCAAAACGAAAAACCTTACCCATCGTATCCCGACGAGCAGGACATTATCCGCCCGTGGGATCAGCCAATTAAAGAGACGGCACACCTACGCATCCTGCGCGGCAATCTCGCCCCCGAAGGCGCAGTCGGTAAGATCACCGGCAAGGAGGGTCTTTACTTCAAGGGAACTGCCAAAGTTTACGAGTGCGAAGAAGAAGCGCTGGTCGGCATCCTGCGCGGCAATGTCGTCTCTGGCGACGTGGTCGTCATCCGCAACGAAGGTCCTGTCGGCGGCCCAGGCATGCGCGAAATGCTGTCCCCCACTAGCGCAGTCGCTGGCCGCGGCTTGATCCAAGAGGTTGCCCTGATTACTGATGGACGCTTCTCCGGCGGCAGCCATGGATTCGACGTCGGCCACATCACCCCAGAAGCAGCCAAGGGCGGCCCGATCGGCATCGTCAACAGCGGCGACCTGATCGAGATCGATGCGGTTAAAAACACCATCAGCCTGCTCATCGACGACGCCGAATACGACGCGCGCATGGCAGCCTTCAAACCAACCGGCGCCGGCTCCAAGCGCGGCGTGCTCGGCAAATACGCCGCCACCGTTGCGACTGCCTCCGAAGGTGCCGTGACCGATAAAAACCTCTAAGCCTGCCATTTGGCATTCTCCCGAACAAACTGATGAGAAAATCGCACCAGTGCTCAGTCTCTTCGGCGCGTTGCTGCTTGGTGTTTGCCAACTGATTGCAAACACCAAGCAGCTCCCCTAGAAACTTGGCATAAAGAAAATACCGTTTAAACTCCATCAGATGAAAAACGGTCTCTGCCGCTTCCATCAGTAGCTCTAGGCTTGGCACATGCCTCAATTCTAATAACGTTCGACAAATACTAACTGCTAATCACCCCCAAAACCATGTCCTGGACACGCTTCAAACAAAACTACCTCAACATTAACGAGCTCGATTTCGCCATCGACATCAGCCGCATCGACTTCGGTGACGGCTTCCTGGCTGAAATGGAGCCGAAGATGCAATCTGCTTTCACAGCAATGCAGGCACTGGAAGCGGGCGCGATCGCCAATCCCGACGAAGGACGCATGGTCGGCCATTACTGGCTGCGCAACGCGAAGCTGGCCCCGAATGCTGAAATCGGCGCCGAAATCGAAGCCTGCTTGGGCAAGATCAAGCTGATTGCTTCGAATGTCCACAACGGCGTGGTCAAGGGTGCGGGGGGCGCATTTAAAAACTTGCTCGTCATCGGCATTGGCGGTTCCGCTCTCGGCCCACAGTTTGTCGCGGACGCCCTGGGCGGGCCAAAAACAGACAAGATCAAGCTGTTCTTCTTTGACAACACCGACCCCGACGGCCTCGACCGCACACTGGATGCACTGGACGGTCAGCTCGGCGAAACCCTCTCGGTCGTGATTTCCAAATCCGGCGGCACATCCGAGACACGCAACGGCATGCTCGAGGCTGAGACCGCCTACAAAGCAGCCGGCCTCAGCTTTGCGCAACACGCCATCGCCATCACCGGCGCAGGCAGCAAGCTCGACAACTACGCGCAAGAAAACAACTGGCTCGACTTCCTGCCTATGTGGGACTGGGTCGGCGGCCGCACCTCCGAACTTGCCGCCGTGGGACTGTTCCCCGCTGCGATCCAAGGACTCGACATCGATCGCATGTTGGCTGGCGCGGCAGCCATGGATGCGGCCACCCGTAATACAGAGACCGCCCAGAACCCAGCAGCCCTGCTGGCGCTGATGTGGTATTTCGCCACCGACGGCAAGGGCGCTAAGGATATGGTCGTCCTTCCTTATAAGGATCGCCTGATGCTCTTTTCCAAGTACCTGCAGCAACTCGTGATGGAGTCGCTCGGCAAGGAAAAAGACCTCGATGGCAACGTCGTCCACCAGGGCATCACCGTTTACGGCAACAAGGGCTCGACCGACCAACACGCCTATGTGCAACAACTTCGCGAAGGCGTGCATAACTTCTTCGCCACCTTCATCGAAGTCCTAAAGGATCGCGAAGGCCACTCAATCGAAGTTGAAGACGGCACCACCACCGGCGACTTCCTACAAGGCTTCTTCCTCGGCACCCGCGATGCGCTATACGACAACGGCCGGCAGTCGATCACGATCACTATCAACGAAGTCACCCCCGAAGCAGTCGGCCAACTGATCGCCCTGTTCGAACGCACGGTCGGACTCTACGCCAGCCTGGTCAACATCAACGCCTACCACCAACCCGGTGTTGAAGCGGGCAAAGCAGCCGCAGCCACGGTCCTCGAAATCGAGCAGCGCATCCTGACCTTACTTCGCGACACCCCTGACACAGCGCTGACCACGGAGGCAATCGCCGCCAAGTTGGGCCTTGAATCACAATGCGAATTAATATTTAAACTACTACTACGCTTGGCTGCGAATCAACGTGGGATCAGTGCTAAAGCTAAAACCCCAATCCACGAAACCGAATTCTTCTCTGTGTAACTTCACACACCGAGGTGCCCCTAATTATCCGAAATGAAACGTTTATCACTCATTCTTCGAATTGTCGCCATTTTGGCAGCGGCCGCAGCGGCCTTTTTGTTTTTCACCTCCAATGGAAAACTGGCCGAAAAACAAACTGCGCTAGAAAAATCAAGGACCGCAACAAAAGCCACGAAAAGTGAGCTAGCTACGGCCAACAGTCAAATCGGCTCGCTTGAGAAGAAACTCTCAAATGAAAGCAAGGCACTGGCCAGTACCAAAACAAAGCTCGAATCGACACGCGACCAAATGTACACTGCTGAGCAGCAAGTTAGCAGCACAAAGCAGGAAGTAGAGCTAAGTCAGAGCAAGATCGAGGACTTAAATACAGATACTACCGAGCTCCGTGAAAAATTGCTCCAAGCTCAGAAGGACCTCGTGGCCGCTAGCAGAGAAAGCGAAATCGCCGAGTTGAATGAGCGCATCGGGGAACTGGGAAAAGCAAATGAAGCACTCGTACTAGAGCTGGCTGCGGCTGAAGCCATCAAGAATAGCAAAAAGAATACAAAGGGCAACATGGGCCTCTCTCAAGCAGGGAGCGGCGAGCAAATGGATCCGTTCTCATCAAATGAGTCACCCGCAGCTGCCGTCACCTCAACAACCATCGCATCTATCAGCCACAGAGATGGCATCATCTTACTCAACGCTACACCCGAGCTTGGACTCACAACAGGCCCGCTGTTCATACTGTCTCGGAATTCCAAAGCATTGGCTAAAATTGAAATCATAGAAGTCTCCGAGAAATTTGCGCTCGCCAACATCCTGCCTGGCACCAGTACCCATGGCTTGTCCGCAGGTGCTACGGTCAAGTTACTGAACTGATTTCAAACCTCTCGAACGATGATTCACCGCACTCTCTTACTTCTCGCACTCGCCGTGGCGGCACTCGCCACCAGCGGCTGCTTCGACAGCAGCATCGACGATCAATCGGTGCCCTGGGGACGCCCCGCGGACTGGGAGAACGGAGCCCCGGGATTCGGCGGCCGTTAAGCCCCAAACTCATTGAAACAAAAAGCGCCCACGTGAGACCACGAGGGCGCTTTTTTTTGTGACATTGCCCTCCAGACGACTACAGTGCCTCACGATATGCCCGATAAGCCTGATCCCGGAACCCTTACACTCGTCGCTGCGCCAATCGGCAACCTCTCCGATGCCACGCCACGCGCCATCGAAGTACTCACGGCGGCCTCCAATATCGCCTGCGAGGACACACGCGTCACTGGCAAGCTTTTGAGCAAGCTGGGGATCGAGAAGCACGCAAAACTCATTTCCTATCGCGAGGAGAACGAAAGCTACATGGCGACCGAACTGGCCAATCGGATCGAAGCTGGCGAGGACATCGCACTGATCGCTGATGCCGGCACCCCCGCTATCAGTGACCCCGGATTCCGACTCGTGCGCGAATGCCACAAGCGCGGCGTCAAAGTCACAACTGCCCCCGGCGTGAGCGCCGTCATCACTGCGCTCTCCTTATCCGGATTACCGAGCGACGGCTTCCTGTATGTCGGCTTTCTCGCACCAAAGAGCGCTGCACGCAAACGGTTCTTCGAAGCACAGAGCGCGTTCGACTACACCATCATCATTTACGAGTCCTGCCACCGTATCGGCAAATTCCTCAATGACCTCGTCGAGACCCTCGGCCCCGACCGCTGCATTAGCGTCTGCCGAGAGCTCACCAAGCTGCACGAAACCGTCCACACCGGTCCCGCCGGCGAAGTACGCGACCGCGTCGCCAAAGGCAGCCAGAAAGGCGAATTCGTGATACTCATCGCCAAAGACGGCTTTCAGCTATAGCGACCACCACAATTGCGCCACTACCACCGGCCGGCACTAGGGCCCGCGGACGCCTGCACTGAGAAGACCCCCAAGCCGTACCATTCTAAACGTTCGTCTGATACCATTGGTTCAAGCTGTTGTTAATGGCTCAGGGCGCCTGTGGCACGTGCTCCGACCTAAAAACGGCGTAACCTGACTGAAGGCAGAGTACTTGCCAAAAAATAATTCTGCCGGCGATTGGTAATGGATCCCAGTGTGAGGGCGGCGTTCGTTGCATTGCTAACGCCATCCACCAATAGCTACCTTTGCGTCAGCTTCATTGATGAACCTTTCGCGATTGAGGCAATCATTGCGAAAACAGCCATGAAAACTTTCGACATCACCGCTCACACGGCCAACTGGGCACTGCTCCTTAAAGCAGTGAGCGATCCATCAAACGATGCACACACGCCTGACGCACGCCTAGTCCACCTCGAAAACTAAAGCGGTGGTATTATCCGACCCATCGGTTTGCACCGCCTCTGCCACCAATCGCTCGGCAGGATTACCCTCCACACCAAGCGGGGGATTGCAAATCAGGCGCTGCATGCCGCGATCAAACAACCCTTCAACCAACCCGTCTGAACAGATGAGAAAGCGGTCACCGGATTCATAGCCGATCGCACCGAATTGCGGACTCAGATTCTGATTTTTCCCTCCGAGCACCTGCTGCAAGGCATTGCGCCCAGGATGACTACGCGCCTGATGTTCGGAAATTTGGCCGTGGCGGAATTTCCAACCAATGTGCGTATGATCATGACTCACTTGCTGAATACCGCCACTTTTAGGCAAGTGATAGATCCGACTGTCGCCGACATGGGCAAAATAAAGCCAACCCGGACGCACCCAGCAGAGACTCAACGTCGCGCCCATGCCACGCAACTCCTCGTAACAAAAGCCCATGTGCGTCAATTCGCCATGAATCTCCTCAAACAGCTCATTCAAGAGGTCCTGAAAACCGACCGCAATGCCCGATGCCTCGGTGCGAAAACTCTGAGGAAACAGACGTGTGATCTTATCGATCGCGATACTACTGGCAAATTCACCGGCATTGGCACCGCCCATCCCATCGCTGACGGCAAAAATAAAATCATTGGTCGTCAGATCAGCCTCTCCGTACTTCCCAAGGCGTCGCACTCCCTCGCCGTCAACGGCCAGCGCTAGAAACGCATCTTCGTTGTTTTCACGAAAGCGACCGATGTCGGTCAGACCTGACCAACGAACGACATGAACGGCATCTGAGGTAGCTTCCGTCATCTTAACCATCCAACGCGTCGCGATACTCTTCGCGATTGGGGTTCGATTTCATTTGCGGCGAAGGCGGATAGCCCGGCTCAAGAATGGTCGCGAATTCGAAATCGATCACGCAAAATCGTCCCGCCCGCGAATCGTAAGTGATATTACGCACTTCTGCATCTTCATGGCGCACACCATATTGCTCCAGTTCGTTGAAAATCTTCTTCGACTTCTGCTCACTCACATGATCGACACGCGAGCCACAGTTGCTCGTGACTAGATACAATTTGGAATCATCCTTTTCGATGATCTTAGGCACAAAACCACAGCCATGCTTTTGCAGAAAATCCAACACCCGCACTTCGTTTTCATAGCGCTCGAGCGCTTGCGGGCCTTTGAAGGTTTTATGTACACGACCGTCATAGCCGATATGAACCACTGCCCGCGCAGTATTTTTAGCCTCATGCATAAAATTTATACATATTTTGAGCGCAATACCTGCACTTTGGCAAGAATTCGTCCATTTTTTTAATAGTTTCCTCACACGTGGGCAAAAAAACTTGCGATAGAAGCGCTGGCACGCATTTTGCTAATTCGTATGTCTCCAAAGGCTGCACGGGATAATCCCGATCTTCCGGCGGACTGCTTCACAGTCAATAAACACCTGAACACTCAGAATACACATGGCCAAACTAAAACTCGAATACCTCTGGCTCGACGGATACACGCCTGTCGCGAATCTTCGCGGCAAGACTAAGATCGAAGACGGCGACCTAAGCACATTTACACTCGAAGACTGCCCAATGTGGGGTTTCGACGGTAGCTCAACGCAACAAGCCGAAGGCAGCAGCTCCGATTGCTTGCTCAAGCCCATCGCACTATACCCGGACAGCACACGCAAGAACGGCTTCCTCGTCATGTGCGAAGTCCTCAACCCGGACGGCACACCGCACCCATCCAACGCCCGCGCAACCATCGCCGAGGATCCAGGTCTCTGGGTTGGTCTGGAGCAAGAGTACTTCCTCCTACAAGACGGCCGCGCACTCGGCTGGCCTCAAGAGGGCTACCCAGCACCTCAAGGCGACTACTACTGCGGCGCAGGCTACTCTTCGGTTGGCGAAATCAGTCGTGCGATCGTTGAAGAGCACCTCGACATCTGCCTAGATGCAGGCATCAACCACGAAGGCATCAACGCTGAAGTGGCCAAGGGCCAATGGGAATTCCAGGTCTTCGGCAAGGGCGCTCAAACCGCTTGCGACCAAATCTGGGTCGCTCGTTACATCCTTCAACGCCTGTGCGAAAAGTATGGCGTCGATGTCGAGTACCACTGCAAGCCTTACCAAGGCGACTGGAACGGTTCGGGCATGCACTGCAACTTCTCCACGGACTACATGCGTGAAACTGGCGGCAAGGACTACTTCCTCAAGGTCATGGACAAGTTCGAGGAGTACAAAGACGAGCACATCGCTGCCTACGGCCCGGAGAACCACCTTCGCCTCACCGGCCTCCACGAGACACAGTCGATCGACAAGTTCTCATGGGGCATTGCTGACCGTGGTGCGTCGATCCGCGTTCCACACGCATTCGTTAAAGACGATGCATACAAGGGCTATCTAGAAGACCGTCGTCCAAATTCTCAGGGCGACCCTTACCAAATCGTTTCCCGTGTCTCCAAGACAGTTGCGGAAGCCGAAGCAGCCTTCAAATAAGTCGTCGCTCCGGGCTTCGGCTCGAAGCACAGCACTTTTCAACCAGCGCCACTCTTTCGGGAGTGGCGTTTTTTTGGGTCCCGCCTCCTGGCGCAACTAGCAGGCAAATGACAGTGATTTTGCACGCGCCAGCAGATCGCGGGGTGAACCCGCTCGCTACAATCGCCGCAGCTCAACAACGGCCGAAAAACAACGCGGCACCCCTACGGAAGATCATTCAAACGACCGCTTCAAGCACTGCACTGCCGATGGCATCACAGACCAGGCGGCCCTGATGGGTCAGGCGCACGCGCGTGCCCTCCCGTAGCAACAGTCCTTCCGTAGCAAAGCGCCCCAGCAAGGGCTCGATCACTGACTGCACCGCTGCCGCGGGAAACCGACGGCCGATTTCAGCGAGATCAATGCCGGCATTCATGCGTAAGCCAAAGATAATTGCATCGGCCATCAGTATACTATGATCAAGTGCAACACGTTCTGCTTTGGCAGGCTGGCTGGCTTCCATACCGGCGGCCCATTGGTCGAGATTCGCTGGGCGTTGATAGCGCTCGCCGGCATATTGACTCGCCGCTGAGGGGCCGCAACCGATCCAGTCGGTCATGCGCCAGGTATTCACATTGTGCCGACACTCCGCACCGGGCTTGCAGAAATTCGAGATTTCATATTGCGCGTAGCCCAACTCGGCAAGTAACTCCCAGCCACGTTCATAAAAACGCAGCTCCCGCGCTTCATCAATTTTGATCTTCCCCTCCGACAGTTTCACATACAAGGCGGTGTCTTCTTCGAAGGTCAGGCAGTAAGTCGACAGATGCGTCGGTCCGAGACGGGCGGCCTCTCGGATTGCCGCCTCCCATTGCGCCAGCGATTGATTCGGGATGGCAAACATCAGATCCAAATTGGTTTGCTCGAAGCCCGCGTCCTGAATTCGCTCCCACGCGGTATAAATCTGATTGGGACGATGCAGGCGTCCGAGCGACTCCAACAGTGCCGCGTCGAAACTCTGCACGCCCATCGAAATGCGCGTCACGCCCAGATCCCGCAGCACCGCGAGCTTATCGGCCTTAACTGTCGAGGGAGCCATTTCAATCGTCCACTCGGCGGGCGCCTTACCGATGCGGTCCAGTAGCGATCGCCCAAGACGTTCCAAATCTTTGGCTGACAACAACCCCGGCGTGCCGCCTCCCCAGAAAACCGTATCCACCGCACGCCCCAGAGGAAGCAGGGCAAATTCCCGGTCCATGCACGCCAAATAGCGGTCCAAGTCGCCACGCCTCGGCTTTTCCTGATAAAAAGCGCAAAAGTCGCAAGTCGATGCGCAAAACGGCACGTGGCAATAAATGCCTAACTCAGAAGGAAGGGAAGCGATGCTTTTCAGCTGTTTTTCTTGCAGGTCCATAGGCAGCAGGCATACCTTTTGCGAAGATCTATGAAAGCCAAGCGCATTTTCCTCTCCGCCCTGCTCGTCCTCACATTCAGCTTCACCGGTTGCAGTGTCAAAATCCTCGATCGCACACCAGCCATCGCGACCGCCTCGCCCACAGGCAGCTACACATTAAGCGCCCAGGCGCTCGTCAAAAAGAAGACAGTCGACCTCTCTACCTTACAAGCCTTCGTCGTCATTGATAGCGAGCAATACCCAATGACGGCCGACCAAGCGGAGAGCGGTTCCTTCAAGTTCGATTATCAACCACCGGTCGACGAACTCAACACCCGCTTCTACTATATCCTGAACTATTATACGCAAAAACAAGACGCGCCACGCATCCCTGGGCAAATCATCTCCGACCTCTATCAAATCCAATTCCCGAACTCTATTTCCCTCTCGCTCAACAAAAAACGCGCGGCCATCGGATCACGAATCACTGTCCTGGGACAGGGATTCTCGAGCGAGGATATTATCTTCGTCGATACAGTAGCCGCAAAAACGAGCTTCATCTCTCCCACAGAGCTTCAATTCATCGTCCCCGAATCGACACCTAAACACGGCTATGTCGTCGAAGTCCGCAGTCTCAAGCGCGCACAAATCGCCGGCTATCTCCGGATTGATGCGGCCAACCCGCTCAGCGTGTTGCCGAACAGCCTAGATTTACAATCCGGGCAACGCCAGGCGCTCGCCTTTGCGCTCGACACGCCGGCACCCATCGGCGGCCTGTACTTGAATATCACCACTGACATCCCCGACAGCATCATCATGCCCGAAGTGCTCATCCCCGAGGGCGCACGCACTGTCAGCGCCAGTATTGAAGGTGACAAGGTCGGCAACGGCAACCTCTTCATCAACGCAAATGGCCTCGTCGAACTCGTCGTGCCGGTCACCATTCGCTAAACGCGCCCCCGCCCAACCAGCCGCCAGAGCGGTGCAATGAACTCCGCAACTGATCCCCAGCAACTCCTGAAGCAGTATTTTGGCTTCGACACCTTTCGCCCAGGACAAGAGCAAGTCATCCGCACCCTACTCGCAGGCCGTAGCGCGACCGCCATCTTCCCCACCGGCTCGGGCAAAAGCCTGTGCTACCAGCTACCGGCGCTAATGCTGCCAGGACTGACGCTGGTCGTGTCGCCGCTGCTCGCGCTGATGAAGGATCAGATCGACAGCCTGCAGGCCAGAAATATTGCCGCCCAACGGTTAGACTCCAGCTTGGACGAGGCAAGCTACCGCCGGGTCACACAAGAGATTCGCAGCGGTCAGCTCAAGCTACTCTTCGTCGCCCCGGAACGGCTCGGCAATGAACGCTTCCTCAATCTGATCCGCGGCTTACAGATCAGTCTGCTAGCCGTAGACGAGGCACACTGCATTTCTTCGTGGGGGCACAACTTCCGCCCCGACTACCTCAAACTAGCTGGTGCGGCCAAGGAACTAAAAGTCGATCGCGTGCTCGCACTGACAGCCACAGCCACCCCCCAGGTGTCGATCGATATGGCACGCGCGTTCGACATCGCCGACGACGACATTGTCAACACAGGCTTCCACCGTCCGAACCTAGAATTGCGGGTCACCAGCTGTCACCACGCCGAGCGCGCGACCCTGCTGGTAGAGCGACTGCGCGAGCGCCCCGCCGGAGCGACCATCGTTTATGTCAGCCTACAGCGGCACGCCGAAGAAATTGCTGAGCATCTGGTAAAAGCCGGATTTGATGCCAAAGCCTACCATGCCGGCATGCAGTCCGAGCAACGCGTCGCCACCCAAGACGCCTTCATGCACGGCAAGGTGCCGATCATCTGCGCGACCATTGCGTTCGGCATGGGAGTCGACAAAGCCGACATCCGCTACGTGTACCACTACCACATGGCGAAAGGGTACGAAAGCTATATGCAAGAGATCGGGCGAGCTGGACGCGATGGTGCAGCTTCGATCTGCGAACTGTTCGCCTGCCCCGATGATTGCACCACACTCGAAAACTTCGTCTATGGCGACACTCCCGACACCGAGAGCATTCAGTCACTCGTCTCCGAACTACTCGATGCGGGCGATGAAATCGACATAGCAATCACGGATCTCTCACGACGCCACGACATGCGGCAACTGGTCGTCAATACACTGCTCACCCGACTAGAGCTAAGCGGCATCATACGCTCGGAAGGCCACTACTATGGCAACATCCGCTTTGCCCCCAAAGGCAGTAGTGACGAAATCCTCGCTCACTACCCAGCAAACCAAGCGGCTTTTATGCGCAAGCTTTTCAGTTGCTGCAGCAAGGCGCGCAAGTGGATCAGCCTAGATATGGAAACGGCCATGGCGCATACTGGACAAGACCGCGGCGTGATCCTGCGTGCGCTGGACAGCCTGCAACACAAGGGCCTCGCCGAGCTGCAACTCGCTGGCTACCGACAACGGTTCCGCCGACTGCATCAAACGGTCGACCTTTCAGCACTCAGCAAACAACTGGAAGAC
>Ga0115568_10001581_pt1 | contig 16313 bp, 30 predicted proteins | sample COGITO_mtgs_1204_FD_87296 | JGI IMG/M metagenome (GOLD analysis project Ga0115568, IMG submission 87296) | Pelagic marine microbial communities from North Sea - COGITO_mtgs_120426 | ecosystem: Environmental > Aquatic > Marine > Epipelagic | place: Germany:Helgoland, sampling site Kabeltonne...
ACGGGCTTTGCATGGAGTTCAATCAGCTAAACACTGGCTGGATGAAACTGGGGGATATGAATCGGATGTTTTAAACGATGCATATGAAAATATAATGATGGCAGAGCGCCAGTTATCAAGAGTATTAGGGAAGCATACATCATGAAGACATCACCAGACTCTCGTATTATTCGTAAACTTGCTGAGTCTCTCCGAGAGCGGGACTTAAACTTGAACATTCATCGTGCAGTTCATCAGGCCCACATGGCGTTGGACTTAGTACGTGATGCGGAATACCGTGTACAAGACGAAGAAATGGAGTAAATATGAAACTAGTATTTGACATTGAAGCTGATAACCTGCTGCCTAAGCTAAGTAAGTTTCATTGTGCGGGTGCTATCGATATTGATACCGGGGCGGAATACTGGTTTCGCCCCAGTCAACTTCAAGAGTTTCTTGACCTGTTAGACAGCGCAGAGGTGATCATCGCCCATAATGCCTTTGGGTATGACGTACCTGCGCTAACTAAACTAACGGGTTGGAAGCCTAAAGCAACCGTACAATGTACTAAAGTAATGTCCCAAGTGCTTGACTACAGGCGCTTTGGATTTGGACACTCCCTAAAAAAGTGGGGTGAGTTCTTTAATGATCATAAAGGGGATTATAATGGTGGATTCGAAACTTTTAACGAGGACATGTTTGTATATATGCAACAAGACGTTCGGCTACTTGTTAAAGTATACAAGTACCTTATACAAGAAACTAAAAATTATATTAACGCCTCAAAATCTAAGGCTATTCTCAAAGCTTTGCGTTCAGAAATGTCAATGGATGCAATCATGGCTGAACAATGCCAAAACGGTTGGAAGTTTAACTTGGAAGGGGCTAAAGCTCTTAGTGCGACAATTGATCAAAGGATGCAAGAAATTGAATCTTTTATTAATCCGTTACTTCCAGGAAAGGCAAACGTAGTTGACCCAGATACTATAAAAGAACATGAACCAATAACGGGGAAGCGTTATGCAATCACGAAAAAACCAATTTATACGAAGTCGGGAAAAATCACAAGCCACATTAGCCGTTGGTTTGGGCTTGATCTGGGCACCACTGTTGATACTTGTCCCATTTGGGGTGAATACTGTCGTGTTACTTTTGATACTGGCGATATTGGTAACACTGATACGGTTAAACGTTATCTTGGAACAATCGGGTGGGAGCCGGACGAATGGAACTGGAAGCGGGTTAACGGAGAGTTTATCAAAGTCTCAGCAAAACTCTCAGATAGTTCCTTGGAAGGACTCGGAGATGTAGGTCAGGCTCTTATGGAGTATTATACCTTGCGATCAAGGAAGTCTATCCTAGAGGGTTGGTTTCAATACGTCGATGATAACTTTCGTTTACACGGCGATGTATTCAATATCGGCACCCCAACATTTCGTCAGACCCATAAGATTATTGCGAACTTGCCGGGAGCTTACGCTACGCTTGGTAAGGAGTTCCGAAGCTTATTTGTGTCAGAACCGGGCTATACCTTGGTTTCAGCCGACTCTGCAGCCTGTCAGTTAAGATTGTTAGCTCACTATATGGGAGACGATAAGTTTACCGATACCGTACTTAACGGGGATGTTCATCAAATGAATGCCGATATTCTAGAATGTACCCGGCCTCAAGCTAAACGATTTATCTTTGCTTATCTTTACGGCGCTGGTGCCCAAAAACTTAGCGGTTATATCGGAAAGACTGTACCTCAAGCTAAAAAGGCAATGGCCAAATATAAGAAAGAACTCCCCGCTCTAGCTAGGCTCATAAACAATGTAAGTAACTTAATTGAGTCTCAGGGGTTTATCCCCGGTTTAGATGATCGTAGGATTATGCTAGATAAGTCTGAGCGGCACAAGTCTTTAAACTACCTCATCCAAGGTGCAGAGGCAGTTGTTATGAAGGCAACTGTTGTTATGATTGACGAAAAGCTTAATAAAGCTAATATTGACTTTAAACATGTGTTGTTCTACCACGATGAACACACTGTTGAAGTTCGTGAAGATCAAGCAGAACAGACACGGGAAATAATTATGAGATGCTTTGAGGAGGCTCCAAAGGCTTTGGGCATTGATATTATGACTTGTGGTGATTGTAAAATAGGAGAAAACTACTATGACGTCCACTAAGAAAACATACGCTGTATACGAAACAATCCAAGTACAAAGCTGCTACATTGTTGAGGCTAACTCTGAAGAAGAGGCTAAACAACTCCACGAGGAAGGTCATTCTGAATGGGATTGGTCTGAGGACGGGGACTGTTGCGGGGACACTTATGCTGAAGAGTTGGAGTAGGTTATGACGTCCATTAAACCAATAGTGCCTGTTATTCGTTCTATGACAAAAGAAGAGCGACAGGCTTCAAAAGACCGTGATAAAGAGAATGGTTGGCGCAAATGTGTCAGTTGTGGCAATGCAAGTAAAGGAACTTGGTGTGGATTCTGTCTCGAAGAAGAGTGAACAGATTATACTTAGGATTAGGCTTAGTGTAGCTGCCTATTCTTATGAGTACAAGAATAAAAGCATTATGTCTGACGCAGAGTTTGATCGCTTATCTTACTTGGTAGATACTAACATTACTACTGGTAATCGTAAGCTGGATAACTTCTTTAAGAAACATTTCGAACCTGCTACTGGCATGTGGGTTCGAAAACACCCCGATAAGGCGGGACTAGAAAATATTTACCACAGAATCTGGAAGGATTATTAATATGTATATCAGTGTAGAAGAAAATATACGCATTGAGTTTGACCGTTTCTTTGAAGCAGTTAAACTACACAATCACGAAATTAATGATCAAGTTCGTGATATGCTGACTATCTTAGAGGAAAACATTATCCAAGAGTATAATGGTCAATCTGATGAGATTTTTAAGGAAGGCTATGATGAGGGCCGTGATCATGGTTTTGAAGAAGGCCTTGATCATGGTTTTGAATCAGGTTATGAAGAAGGGTTCGGACAAGGAGAAGATGAGGGTTATGATAAGGGTTATGACGAAGGTCTAGAAAGTGGCAACCACGATGGCTATAAAATGGGCTATACAGAAGCTCTTGAAAATTGTAACTGTAAAGAGGAAGGTTAATGTTTACAATTGAACATGAGGATGCCTACACAGTTGTAACTACCTTAGATCAAACAGGGTTGTATTCAGATGTTGAGGTCATTTTAGACGAGACTGATGTTGTTCTACGACAATTTAACGAAGATACAAAGTGTTATGATCTAATTAACCTTTCCCATCAACAATTCAGAGACATAATTGCGTCTCTATCAAAAGCTGAAGGAGCATACTATGCAAGCTAACCTATATGAAACTATTGCTTTACAGTTCTTTAAACCCGGTCACAGGCACCATAAAGACCTAGCAAAGGGCTTGCTAGAAGAGGCCGAAGAAGTAGAAGATGCAACCCAAATGGGAACACGATCTCAAATCTTGGACGAGCTAGGTGATGTTCTTTGGTATATTACTATTATGGCAAGTAATGAGGGCAGTAGCCTGTCTGAGATTATGAAAATAAACTATAATAAACTAGAACAGAGAGCTTTAAACGGAAAGAAGTAAATTTCCATAAATTTAAGGAGAAAAAATAGGGTCCCCTTATGACTTAACCGCCCCTCTTAGGGGTAATTTAAAGGAATTAGTAGTATGACTATTGCTATTATTGATGGTGATGTTCTTGTATATATGTCTATATGGAAGTCTGAATCACTAGACGAAGCAAAGAAGAAGTTCATGGAGCACTTCAATGACGTTTTAAATAGCTTGTTCACAAAAGACTATGTCATGGCCCTTGGTGGCCCTGATAACTTTCGAGTAGACCTTTTCCCTGACTATAAAGGGAATCGGAAGAAAGCCAAAGATGCTAGACCTGAATGGTTTGGCGACTTGAAGTCTTGGACAAGCACACTAGACGGTGCTGTAGTGTCTGACAATTGTGAGGCTGATGATTTGGTCCGGGTATGGGCATTAGAGTGTGATAAGGCAGGTATCAACCGTGTTGTTGTATCTGTCGATAAGGACTTGGATTGTATTCCCGGTAGTCACTACAACCCCCGTACTAAGTCTATTTATCAGATAGATGAAGAATATGCTGAACGATTCTATTGGCAGCAAATACTAACAGGAGATAGTGTTGATAACATCCCCGGCCTGTGGAAAGTAGGCCCAGTAAAGGCTAAAAAGATATTAGCTAGTGCCAAAACACATACTGAAATGCGCTCTGCAGTTTGTAGAGCATACAACGATGTTTATGGGGATAAGGGCTACGAATATCTTATTGCCAACGGTCGGCTAATTCACATTTGGAGGTCTATTAATGACCACTTTAAAGTCCGAAAAGAAGTATACGAAAATGCTATCAAAGGATGAAATAGGTCATTGGAGTTGTAGCTTTAAGTTTAACCCCTCCAATTCGTTTGGGTTCTTGTATTGTATACATAACAAGTCTACTAATCAATTTTACTGGGGTAAGAAGCAATTCTTTCATGGTGGGAAAAGAAAGTCAAAAACCTATGGGAAAGAGATGTCTTGGAGAACCTACACAGGTTCCTCCGAGCATCTAAAGAAAGACATAGCCCTTTATGGCCATGATAAATTTTCCTTTGAGATTGTAGACGTATATAATACTAAGGGTGGGCTTTACTATGCCGAGGCGTACTGCCAAATGGTGTCGGAGTCTATGACTGAATATTTAGAAGATGGTACAACACCTAGATTCTATAATCGACAAATTGCGGCGATTAGGTTTGTCCCTAAAGAAGCAATAACAGACAAGACTCGCAAGTATATTAGATTAGTAAAGAGGAGATATCAATGAGAAACCTTTCTACGATGTTGTTTATATTGAGCCTGTTCTCTGCAGTCTTTGGGCTGCTAGGGGCAGTTAATATTATAAGCTTCAATTTCGTTGCAGCCATATTCCTTTACTTCCTATTTAGGGAGACATCCGAACTAGTTATGGCTTATGCAATTCATACAGAACAACAATAACTATGGGACGGATAGTAGTTAAGGATCAACCTTGCGATTATTGCGGAGGGTCAGATCCAAGCCAAATATATGAAGACGGTTCTAAATTCTGTTTTAGCTGCCGCAAGAGCACACCAGCACCTAGAAAGGGTATCACTGTGACAAATAATAACACAGACTTTGAACCCGTTTCTTATGGGCCAAGTCTCAGAGAAATCAAAGAAGAATTCCCAAGCCGGGGGTTCAAGGAAAGAAACATCTTTAAACAAGTCTCTCAGCATTACGGAGTTAAAGTTTCTTATGATATGGATGGTAATATAGACAGCCATTATTATCCCTATTATAACGAGGACAACCTTGCTGGTTACAAGATAAGAAAGCTACCTAAAGAATTTACCTCTGCGGGTAAAATTAGAGGGGGCTTGTTTGGACAACAACTATTCAACGGTGGAAAACGACTCGTTATTACAGAAGGTGAACTCGATGCTATGGCAGTACAATCTGCATGGTTTAAACGATATAAGACCTTCTATCCTGTTGTATCTTTGCGTTCAGCCTCTTCTATTAAAGATCTAGTTGAAGAGCGTGAGTGGATCAGAAACTTTGACGAAGTAATCCTTTGGTTGGATAATGATGACGCTGGGAGAGCAGCTACTAAAGAGGCTGCTCGTATTATCGGCTATGATAAAGTAAAGATAGCCAAGTCTTCTGAGAAAGATGCGTCAGATCTATGGATTAAAGACCCAGATAAGGTTCTTAAAACTATATACGACTCAACGGACTATACCCCAGCGGGTATTCTTACTAAAGAAGACCTCTGGACACAACTAGAGACCTATAATGAGCTTGAGTCTATCCCTTACCCTGAGTCTATGACAGGACTAAATGATAAGCTAAAGGGTATGCGCTTCGGTGAAATTACCCTCTGGACTTCAGGTACAGGTTCTGGCAAATCTACCCTGTTGCGTGAGATTGCTGTTCACTTGCTAGACGCAACGGAAGACAAAATCGGTATCGTATCCCTTGAGGAATCGCCAGCTGAGACTGCTCGTAAAATGAGTGGTATGGCCCTAAATAGAAACCCCGCAGCAGAGGAGATACCACTTGAAGAACTTAAAGAAGGTTATGACAAAATCTTTGGAGACGATAGAGTACTTGTTCTTGATCACCAAGGGTCTATTTCAGACGGTTCTATTATGGACTTTTTGGAGTATATGTGCCTTAGTGGGGCTAAATACCTCTTTGTCGATCACATTACTATTCTTGCGTCTGAAGGTGCAGAGGGCCTTACAGGCAATGAGGCTATAGATAAGATAATGAATGATCTGTTACGTCTTGTTAAGAAACATAACGTATGGATTGGTCTTATTAGTCATTTACGAAAGACTGATAACAAAGGAAAAAGCTTTGAAGAAGGTAAGCTACCCTCTATGGATGATATCCGGGGGTCTGGCTCTATCAAACAAATCAGTATGGACATTATTGCCTTTGCCCGTAACGTGGGGAGTGATGATGATGTCGAAAGAAACACAATCAAAACAAAAGTTCTTAAGTGCCGTTATACAGGTCTCACTGGCCCCTCCGGAGCTTTGCTTTATGACTTCCCTACTGGCAGGCTAGCCAAAGGTCCAGACTTTGAAGAGCAAGCCGAAAGACAAAACACTAGCCAATTTATGAGGGTTTAGATGACGGAAGAAGAAGCAGTACTACTGAGTATTATCCTCAACATGGCTATAGATGGTAAGGCAGATCTTAATAAGATCCCGCCCTCCCTTCGATGCTTTGTTGAGGGTGCATTAGAAGAATATTACGAAGATACAGAAGAGAATGATAAAGTATATCACTATGCACTTGAAACACTAAACCCACATTTTAAAAGGACACTACACTAATGGAAATTAAACCTGAGCTTGCTAGCGCTTTGAAACACTATGAAAACTTTATTAAGGTTGTTATTAAGAGCAAGGATCACCTTAACGTATATCTGGCTGCAACTGAGACCTGGTCTGAAGAAGAACTGCTATTTATGCAAGACTATTGGGATGTTGATCACAATATTGATCACGCAGAGGAAATGTATCAAGATCTTCCCGTTGTAGACAGTTGTTCAAACGGTTGTGATTGTGAATGTGAAGACTGTGACGAGTACACATGCAATTGTGATTGTGACGATGAAGAAGAAACTAAAGAATCTTCTCACTCATTTAAAGGTTATGAATCTTAATAAAGGAAATAAATAAAATGAACGCTTACGAATCATTCATCCACTTGTCACGCTACTCACGTTATCTAGAGGCCGAAGGTCGTCGTGAAACTTGGGAAGAGACTGTAGACCGATTGATTGGTTTTTGGAAAAAGCAAGTTAGTAATAATGTTATTACTGATAACGAGTTTCAACAAATGTCAACCGCCGTTTATAACCGTGAGGTAATGCCTAGCATGAGAGCTATGTGGGCAGCTGGTGACGCTCTTGCACAAAACCCGTTCCGTGGTTATAACTGTAGTTTTGCTGCAGTAGACCATATCCGTGTATTTGACGAAATCCTATATATCCTGATGTCAGGAACTGGTGTCGGCTTTTCTGCTGAGGCCCAATATGTAAACAAACTACCTATCATTAACGACACCTTCTCACAAAGTGAACGTACCATCTCGATTGAAGACAGCGCTGAAGGCTGGGCCAAGGCCCTCCGTAAACTTATTGCTGAACTATATCTTGGTAACACACATGCGTGGGACTTCTCTAAGATTCGCCCTGAAGGTGCTCGTCTTAAAACTATGGGTGGTCGGGCCTCCGGCCCTGCCCCTTTACAAGACTTAATGAGCTTTGTTACTGCCACGTTTAAGGCAGCAGCTGGACGTAAGCTTCGTCCAATCGAAGTACATGACATTGTATGTAAGATTGCTGAAGTAGTTGTAGTTGGCGGTGTACGCCGCTCTGCCCTTATCTCACTCTCTGATCTTGGTGATCCCGAAGTACGGGATGCTAAGTCCGGTCGTTGGTGGGAAACCGCTGCACACCGTGCTTTAGCCAATAACTCTGCCGCCTATGAACAAAAGCCCTCTATGGCTGTGTTTATGGACGAGTGGATTGCTCTTATGAAGTCAGGCTCTGGTGAGCGTGGCATCTTTAACCGAGCTGGAGCTAAAGCACTTGCCCCTGAACGCCGTAATTCAGAACCTCTAGTTGGAACTAATCCTTGCGCAGAAATTCAACTACGCTCTGGGCAACTATGCAACCTGTCAGAGGTTGTATGTCGTGTAGAAGATACAGAAGAAGATCTTAAGCGTAAGATTGGTCTGGCAACTATTCTTGGTACGCTACAAGCCTCTCTCACTGAATTCAAATATGTCCGTAAAGTATGGCAAAAGAATTGTGAAGAAGAGCGGTTGTTAGGCGTATCTTTGACTGGTATCCAAGACTGTAAGATCCTACGTAATCCTGACCCTAAGATGCTAGAAAGGCTCAAGGCACATGCCCAAGAAGTTAATATTGAATACGCCAAAAAGCTCAACATCAACCCAGCTACCGCTATTACTACAATTAAGCCTTCTGGCACGGTCTCTCAGCTTGTTGACTCTAGCTCTGGTATTCATGGGCGCTTTAGCCCCTATTACATTCGAACTGTAAGACAGGCTAATAACGATCCCTTAACTTCTTTCCTGAAGGACGCAGGGGTGCCTAATGAACCAGACTTGATGAACCCTGAGAAGACCACTATCTTTTCTTTCCCGATCAAGTCTCCAGAAGGTGCTACACTAGCTAACGAACAGACAGCCATTGAACAACTAGAAAACTGGCTGCTATTCCAGAAACACTGGTCAGAACACTCGGTAAGTGTTACTGTTTATGTTAAGGAGCATGAGTGGATGGAAGTAGGTAACTGGTGTTATCAGAATTTTGACTATATTACTGGTGTTAGCTTCTTGCCTTATGCTGAACATACTTATGCACAAGCGCCTTATCAGCCTTGTAGTAAAGTTGAGTTTCTTGCAGCAATAGCGGCTATGCCAAAGGTTGACTTCTCTAAGTTGACTGACTACGAGTCAGAAGATAATACAGAGGGTGCTCAGACACTGGCTTGTACAGGTGGTGCTTGCGAGATTTTATAAGTTCCCCTTGTATAAAACACTGTAACATTAAAGAGGCCTCCTGCACTGGTTGTGGGAGGTCTATTGATGACATCCGAATGTGGTTAACTTATTCAGAAGAGAAGAGAGTTAGTATTATGAGAGAAATCTTAAAAAGTAAGGAGAAAAGAAATGAGTAGTAAACCATCTAACCCTTGGGCCTATCTATTTGGGTTTCTTGTAGGAATAGCCGCCAAAGGGGCCTTCTGGGTACTCTCAGTTTATTTTGCCATTATGATACTTCGCTATATGGCATGGCTTTAATATGGGTAATGTAATAGAGTTTAATAAGACACTGGAATCTAAAGAGGGCTTAAAGGAAACAGCAGAAGAAGAGTATCTCTTTGATACGCTAGACTCTCTTTTAGATCATGTAGAAGATGTGGCAGATCATGGAATAGTGATTATTGTCAAGAATAATAGGTTACTATCTGGGTCTACTCAAATGCATAGCGCACAGGTAAGAGAAATGCTTGACCTTGCCATAAAAGACCTGGAAGTATTAGATCAAGAAAGAGGACCAAATAAAGATGATTAACTGGATTAAACAGAATTGGATTGTCAGGTATATTAACTACTTGAAAACCTGGCGTCAACACCGTGAAACTATTAAACAACTTAATAGGTTGACGAATAAAGAACTCAGGGATATTGGCATTACTCGTGCTGATATCGATAGGCTAGTATGGCAAGAAGAAGATAAAACAATGAGAGGTCGTGGGAAATGAGTGAAGCTAAAATTGAAGTACAAGTTGAAGACCTAGTAGAAAACGCATTCGATGAGTTTATCTCTGAATACGAGCTAGACTCAGAAGGTTCTATTAACGATATGTTCTATGAACTATTCCTTGCTGGTTTTGAAGCAGCTATCGAAATGATGGGGGATGATGAAGAGGGAGAATAATGTACTTAGTCATCGGAAGAAAAAATTGCTCTTACTGTAACTTAGCAAAGGAACTCCTTGAATCCCGAAACATTAGTTATGTCTATAAAGATATAACAACCGGAGATAACATTGAAGATACTGTATGGAAAAACTTTCTGGTGAATGAACTGGAAGTTAGAACACTACCTCAGATCTTTAACTTAACTGGAGGCTATACTGAGTTATTCTCAGAGATAATGCCCGAGTTAGATCCTGAAAATGGGAGCGTAAGTCTTGACTGAAGAAGTTAAAAATAAGGCGGGAAGGCCTAAAGGGTCTACCGATAAGCCACGGGTAAAAAAGATCAAACTTAAACCCCGGCCTGATACAGCAAAAGAATACTTTAAAAAGGATTACAAAGACCTAGATACAATCGCTATTTATGGTGTTGATGCCTTCACCGAAGAACTTGTTAAATATCTCTGGAAAGATATGACTAAGGACTTTGTTGTAACAGATCCAATAGATCAAAAGGTCGCTAACCTAACCCGTAATATCGGTAATCTTCCTTACTCCCTACATCGTTATGAACAAGTTAGTCATATTGGGTTTATTGAAGAGGGTTACTTCCCTGTTGTGGTTGTAGCAGAAGAATACTGGGAAGAAGTAGTTAAGCTACCTAACCCAGAAAATGTTAAACTAGTGTGTCTATCACACTGGGAAAAGTAAAGGTCTCTTATCTAGCAACTTAAATAACTTTCCCCTCAGCATCTCTGCTACTGTCCTTATGGATGGTGGTGGGGGTGTTGAGGGGAATCCTTTATTTTTTTTTTTTGTATAATTTTATGGAAAAATAAATAGGGGCCCCTTATGATAATCTCCCCTTGGGGAAGGGGGATTGTGGGGGTAGGGGTTAGGAAGAAATCTCTTAGCTTACTTGGAGAATCTGTTGTTAGATAGTCTTGTATTTTGTTTGTTTTTATGATAAGAGATAAGGGCTAAAATAAAGTCTTTCTCCTAAATGTTCTTAAATATAATTTAAGGGAAATTAGGGACAGTTTGTGACTATTTTTGTGATTAATTTTAAGGGTTTAAATAGGAAACTCTTTAAATTGTTCATAAATAACTATTATTTTTTATTTTGAAATAGAATGTTGAGTCATTCATTTTGTATAGACCTGAAAGGAGGTTTAGTTATGCCCGTAGACAATCGAAAGAATAAAGCTGGTGGTCGGCGTGAAGGTGCTGGACGTCCCAAGGGTTCTAAGAATATTAACTCTATGGCTTCTGTAAGAAAGCTTGAAGAGCTTGGTTTTGATCCTATCGAGGAGATGACAAAGCTCTATGCTGAGATTAATGTGAAGCTTACCGATGGTTCTGTTAGGGTTGGCTCTGGTGCCTATGCCCAGCTGCTATCAACACAAGGCCAACTGATTAATAACCTTATGCAGTATGGCTATAAGAAAGTTCCTGAGAAGCTTGAACAGGAGATTACCTCTAAAACACCTATGACTATAAGACTAACTAATAAAAATAAGGAAGCAGAGTAATGCCTTCAGAAACAGAATCCTGGCACCTCTCTAAGAGTGTCCCTATAACCTTTATTCTAGCAGTGGCCTTACAGACCTTTGCTTTAGTTGCTTATATTTCCAGTATGGACTCTAACATAACCTCGAATACTAGAGACATTGCAAGACATGAGATTCGTATTGCTGAGATGGAAAAAACAACACAAGAACTTAGAGTATTAAATGCTCGTATAGATGAGAACATTAAAGCTATTAGAGAAATGATGGAAACCTCCCGCAAAGCTTCGGAGAGGTAGTTCCCATGATTGATCCTCTAACTGCTCTTAGTATTGCCTCTACAGCAGTCAGTCAAATGAGACAACTACTTAATGCTGGTAGAGACACAAGTCAAGCCCTATCCAAATTTGCTGGAGCTTGGAGTGATATTAGTTATGCAGAAAGCAAAGCTAAGAATCCCCCTTGGTACAAATCCTTTTCAGGGAGTGCTGAGAAAGAAGCTCTAGATATCTTCACTGCAAAGAAGAAGATGATGGAAATGAAGAAAGAAGTTGAAACCATGATCAGTTTTGTTCATGGACCTTCTGGTTTAGAAGAGTATAAAAATACTATTAGAAAAGTTAGAGAACAGAGAAGAAAACATCAATACAGGAAGGCAGAGATAAAACAAAATATAATTGAGTTTATATTGGTTTCTATTATGCTGCTAGGGATAGTCGCTATATTAGGTGGCGGTGTCTATTTTTATGGCGTTTATAAGGGGACTTGGTAATTGTGCTGTATGTCCTAGTTTTTATAAACTTTGGCCACTATTATGTTAATGGTACTGGTACAGTTTTTTATAAGGCCTGCTACTATGATAATATTGAAAATGGCAAGGGTGGTATTAACGGTAGTTGGTACGATAGGCGCTATGTAGTTCATCCTGATGCCCACTGCCCAAAGAAATTTTATGACGCATGAGATATATTAAAAAGAAAAACAAGTATGTTTTTTATGATGACAACGATAAAGTAATCATCATAACCACAAACCGAGCTATAGGAGAAAAACAATGCCGAAAGGAAAAGGAACCTACGGAACAAAAGTAGGGCGTCCACCTAAGAAGCCTAACCCGACTCAGAAGAAGCTCCCTACTAAGGGCGCTCCTATGAAGAACACCAAGTCTAACCTTAAGAAGTATGGAGCTTAGATATGGTTATAGGAAAACTCGCCAAACTAGCCTACAAGATGACCCCTAAGAGGAAGGCTGCTTTATCCAAGGCAGTCAAGGCCTCCGCTATTGCACGTAGAAAAAGTAGCGTCAAATTGGGATCTAAAGTAGCTGCTAATAAGAGTAGGCTTAGCACCACTACTACTAAGCTAGCACAACGCATTAGGAGAAATAGAGTTTATCGTGCTAATAATAAACCAGTATTACTTTCAAAGACTATTAAAAATCAGAGATTGACTGGTAGTCGGAAGAGAGCTTTTATTAAGAAGTATACTAATCCTAAAAACTTCAAAGGTGGAATGACTAACGGTAAAATGATGACTCCAAAACAACAGGCGTCAAACTTTAAATCTATTATGAAGTCTAACATCAGGTTACACAATAAGACCCTTAAAGAACAAGCAAAGATAGTTAGGAGAGCTGAGAGAGCCGAAGCCGGGGGTATTGATTGGGTTAGCTCAATTGGTTGGAGCGTTGCTTTGACTGCTGCTGTCAACCCCGCCTATACAAGGGAAAAGTTGAAAGAAGCTGAGAAGGCTATTAAAAATATTAAGAGGGAGCTAAGGTTGTAATGAAAAACACCAAGTCTAACCTTAAGAAGTGTGGGGCCTAGTTATGATATTAGGCAGAGTAGCTAAATTAGCTTTCAAGATGACCCCCAAAAGAAAACAAGCGTTGGCTAAGGCCGTTAAAGCCTCTGCTGAGGCTCGTAAAAAAAGTAATATTAAAGTAGTGAGTAAAGGCACACAAAGGCGTTTAGACAAACTTAATAAACGTATCGCCGCTAATAAGCTCAAAACTAAAAATCTTATGGCAGGTAAAGATACCGTGTATAGACTACAAAAGGCAAACGGCTCCGGATTTATGAATAAAAGAATCTTGCCGCCAAAAGGTATAGGCACTATTAAAGGCAAGCCCTTTCCTGTACACCCTAGCCAAAATATAAAAGCCTTAAAGAAAAGCCTCAAAGGGGTCAAGGGGTTTGAAGATGCTACCTTTGAAACTCTAAAGTTTGATAGGTCTATGAAATTTGGGTTTAAAGACATGAAACAGGCAAACAAGTACTTTACTAAGGCAGAACAGGCATGGTACAAAAGTAAAGGCATGGAGATTGTCCAAGTAAAGGGTGTTAAGATTAACAGCATATCTAAATCTCAATTAGTATTTACTGAACTCAAGGGCGCTTCAAGTGCCGCTAAAGAGGCGGCTAAGCTACAGGCCAAGTATAAGAGGCTAATGAAATGAAAAAAGACCCTAGACTAGCCCGTGCTGGTGTTTCTGGGTTTAATAAGCCTAAGAGAACACCCGGTCATCCTACCAAGTCACACATTGTTGTTGCTAAAGAAGGGGACAAGATTAAAACAATACGCTTTGGCGCTCAAGGTGCTAAAGGAAGTCCTCCAAAGGCTAATGAATCTGAGGCTTATAAAAAGCGCAGACTAGCTTGGAAGGCAAGACATGCCACTAATATTGCTAAAGGTAAAATGAGTGCAGCCTACTGGGCTGACAAGGCTAAGTGGTAGAGTAATCATTAAGGAAGTAGTATGTCAGAAATAGTTTTGCATGAAGGTCAGTCAGAGATAATAACAGACCTATTCATAGAAGAAGAAACACGCTATGCAGTAGTTAATGCTAGTCGTGGTTTTGGGAAGTCCTATCTCGCAGCCTGTGCCGCTGTTTTAGCAGTACAAGAGCTTATGGAGTTAGATGAAGAAGTACCAAATAAGAATGTGGCTATTATTGCCCCTACCTATGCTCAGGCCGTTGACATCTATTATCCACTTTTAGCTTATCAGCTAGGAATGGAAGATCACGCCCTAAAGTCCTCTAGAGTGGCTGGCACCTTCTGGTTCCCTAAGAACGTACAACTAAAGATTTGGTCGTATGAAGCTAGTGAGCGTATGAGGGGTACTGGTCAGTACTTTGTAGTGGCTGATGAGGTATGCTCTTGGAAGGGTGCAGGTACAAGCTTGAAAGAGTCTTGGGAGTCTGTTATCCAGCCCTGTATTGCTACTCGTTGGTCTAAACAAAATGCAGACAAGTTTGGAGCTAAGCCTGGAAGAGCGCTTATTATTAGTACGCCTCTGGGCTATAACTACTTTTATGAGATGTACAATAGACAAGACGCTGACTCTCATTGGAAGTCTTATACCTATACCTATACAGAGTCCCCCTTTCTCGATGCTGAAGAGATCGATAGGGTAAAGCTAACCCTAGATCCCTTAAAGTTTGCTAGAGAGTATACAGCTAGCTTTGAAGACTCTGGTAATACTGTGTTTTATACGTTTAACCGTAAAGAACACATAGATAAAGACCTGCCTTATTTTGAGACAGGTGAGGATGTTCATGTTGCTATCGACTTTAACGTTGGCATTATGGCTAGTGTAGTGTTTGCTCTTAGAGGTAATCAAATACACATACTAGATGAGATGCAGGGACACCCCGATACTGAGACCCTAGCAAGAAGCTTAGTGGAAAAGTATAAGGGACACCGCATCATATCTTACCCTGACCCTAGTGGGAAGGCCAGGAAGTCCTCTGCTGCTGTTGGACGTACAGACTTTAGCATACTACAAGCTGAAGGTATACAGACCAGAGCGCATAGTAAGGCACCTCCTATTATCGATAGTGTTGCAGCTATCAACAAGAAGTTTAAGAACGCTAATGGGGATATCGATATGTATATCCATCCACGTTGTTCAAATACAATAAAATCAATAGAACGTACCGCATGGGTAGAGAGTAACCCTGACACAGCTACCATCTGTAAGAAAGAAGGTGTTGAACACTGGACAGATGGTCTAAGATATGCTGTGGAGTATTTATTCCCTGTGCGAGGCGGTTCTAAAGTAACAACTAGGGGCTTTGGCTTCTAAACTATATAAATTAAAGGAATAAAATAATGGCACGAAAAGCTAAACCTAAAAAGAATCGCGTAGGTCTTTTGAACATGCCTAAGGGAAAGCGCAAGATTAGCCTTAAGCAGTCTGCAAGAAAATCTGCTAAATCAGGTTATGTAGCCCCTAAGAAGAGAACTGGTCCTAACTCTGGCGCAAGCACTATGGCTACTGCTACCTCCGCTGGACGTAAGAGTAGTCCAAAAAAGGCACGTAATGACAAGCTGGTAGTTAAGAACCGCAAGTTGAATCCTGCTGCTAAGACTATGGCCTCTGCTACTTCTAAAGGTCGTAAGGGCGGCGCAAAGCCCGTACGAAACGATAAACTAGCAGTTAAGAACCGTAAATTAAATAGTTCAGCTAAGTCTATGGCAAACGCCACTATGGCTGGTAAAGCTCCCACTAAAAGTAAACTGTCTAGATTTGGTAAGATTAAGCTTGCTGCTAAACAAAAGGCCCTCAATTTTAAAGGTAAGGCCAAGGCTTTAGGTCGTAAAGGTGGATCTATGTCTGCTAAACACCGTAAGGCTATCTCTGATGGTCTCAAGAAACGTTTCGGGAGAGGCTAAACTTATGGCATTAATTGGAAGACTCGCCAGAGTCGCTTATAAAATGACTCCTAAAAGAAAGGCAGCTCTTAAAAAGGCTGTAGCGGCCTCTGCTAAAGCTCGGTCCACTAAATTAGGTGCTAAG
>Ga0115568_10001588_pt1 | contig 16279 bp, 15 predicted proteins | sample COGITO_mtgs_1204_FD_87296 | JGI IMG/M metagenome (GOLD analysis project Ga0115568, IMG submission 87296) | Pelagic marine microbial communities from North Sea - COGITO_mtgs_120426 | ecosystem: Environmental > Aquatic > Marine > Epipelagic | place: Germany:Helgoland, sampling site Kabeltonne...
ATTGACAGTCGGCGCGGTGGCGTTCGCAAGCAGCAAGTCAGAGCGGAGCAAGTGACGGACTAATAGCGGCGTCGATTCACTTCGCTGGCGTGGCGGATGAAAATATCAAGGCCTTTTTGAGGGCTTAAGCTGTCTAGGGCCCCTGCCGCGACTTCCTCGGGCGTCCACATCCAGCTTTTGATCGGGTCATCTCTCATTGCCCATGCCGCGAACAGCCTCGTGTGGCTCGTGCCCGATTTTATGAGTTTGATCTGATCATGACGATCATCCTGGCTGATGTTTTTGAATGTCTGATCGATTTGATTGGCCGGTCCCTCTAAATACTGAAGGTAGAGGTCAGGGCGGCATATCAGAGCTCCGGTTATACCACATTGGGCGTTCTTCTGTCTGGCCGTCACAAGGATGTCTTTGAGGGTGTTTGGATCAAAGTCTACCGGGCGAGATGAATAGATCAAATGTGTGATCAAACAGTTTTCTTCCTCTTTCATGGGGCTGGTGGTCATTGGGTATTTAATGATCGGCTAGGGTGTAAAATTAGCGGGAAGACTTATCGCTGACAACAAGTTTATTCGATCGGGAATCATCGGGGGTAGGGGACTATTCATTCTTGTGGTTGGCGCTAGCCCCCTGTGCGTCAAAAGGAAAATCCTGCAATTGGCGCTGCTGGGGTCGCCACGCGCCTGTCTGGCTCTTAGCGAACCAGGCGGGCTATTTCGATGTGGTAGATTTATCATCCACTCCGCGATCCGCGTTTCTTTTTTGGAATACTGTCGCACTTTTTTATTCGCGCGCAGTTTGGAACCATTATGTGATTAAAATATCCGCGTTTCACATTCTTCGCATTCAGTAGTCATGGCTTCCGCAGAACATATACCCACCATACTTGTTATCGATGATGACGATGATCTTCGTTATTCGCTAAAGCGCGTCCTTTCCGGTCGGAACTACAACGTCATTGAAGCCAACAGCGGGGAGGTCGGCTTGCAGATGGCGGACCAGCATGCGCCGGACGTGATCCTGTTGGACAACCGTATGGGGGGTATGAGTGGGATTGAAGCCCTGCAGCACTTACGCGGGGCGAATCCGAATGCGATGATCATCCTGATGACCGCCTACGGCACTACGCAGACGACGATTGAGGCGATGAAGTTCGGCGCGTTCGATTACATCATGAAGCCTTTCGATTTGAAGCAAATCCTGTCGTTGACGGAAGCCGCGCTGGCGGCCTCGAGCGATTTGGATCGTGCCAGTCAGGCCAAAAAAACGGCAGGTGTGAGCGCTGAGGAGATCGAGGGTGGCATTATCGGCAGTTCGCCGGCGATGCAGACGGTGTTTAAAATGATCGGGCAGGTGGCTGCGAGCGATGTGACGGTGATGGTTACCGGTGAGAGCGGCACGGGTAAGGAGTTAATCGCCCGCGCGATTTTTCAGAATAGCTTGCGCGCACAGAAGCCTTATATCGCGGTCAATTGTGCCGCGATTCCGGACAATTTGATTGAGAGCGAGCTCTTCGGGCATGAGAAGGGGGCGTTCACCGGGGCCACCACCCAGCGTATCGGTAAGTTTGAACTGTGTGACGGTGGCACGATCTTCCTCGATGAAATCGGCGACATGGCGCTCGCCACGCAGACCAAGATTTTGCGCGCGTTACAGGAAGGCGAGATTCAGCGCGTCGGTAGTAGTGAGACCGTCAAGGTTGATGTGCGCCTGCTGGCCGCAACCAACAAGCCGCTTGAAGAGATGGTGAAGGAAAAGACCTTCCGCGAAGATCTCTATTATCGCCTGAATGTGGTGCGTATCCAACTGCCGCCGCTGCGTGAGCGTATGGAAGATGTGCCGCTGTTGGTCGACTTCATGCTCAAGCGATTGGCCCGCGATAGTAAAGCCGGCAGCAAGGCGATCTCGCCTGAAGCGATGGCTGCCTTGTCGAAATACCCATGGCCCGGTAATGTCCGCGAGTTGGAGAATTTGATCTACCGCAGTGCGGTGATGGCGCAGGGCGATACCATTTTGATCAAGGATTTTCCGCCGGAACTCGTCGCCGCAGTTGGGGGTGTCGACGCACCCGTGTCAGTGGATCCTGCGGATGGCATTATCTCAAACATTGACGACCGCGCGCAATCAGTCGGATCGGTTGAAGTGCCACGTGCCGATCCGCCGTCTGTCGAAGACGCGTTGGGCGGGCTGCTGGGCGGGCCGCTGGGCGATCCTTTTGGTGCGGTGTATCAGCAGCTTCGCGATCAGCACGGCAATAACATTCTCGAGCACGCCGAGCGTGAGATTATTAAACGAGCGCTCGAAGAAGCGGGCGGCAAGCAAGTGAAAGCCGCTGAGATCCTTGGTATGACCCGCGCCACACTGCGCAAGCGCATTGACCAATATGATCTCGGGAAATAGCGACGTTGTCGCAGTGGGACAGTAGGACAGTCGGGCGTGTGTCGTGGGCTTGAATCCGACATTTATACATGCCTACTTTTAAAACGGCAGGGCTTCGCTGCCTGCCGCCTATGGTTGCACAAAGATATGCAGGCGCGCCTCGCCCACCATGCCGTCTTTGCCGCGTGCTTTGATGCGCAAGGTTTCGCGCGTTTGCACGTCAAAGGATGTGGGGAGGATGCGCAGGACGCGGTCTGCCTTGCCGTCGGGGTCGGTTTCTTCGACCACAGTGAGCCGGGCGCGATCATAGTCGATGCTACTGATTTCGCTGACATAGCGCTTGTCCAAGGTGATTTGAACCTGGCGCTCTGTTTTGGAGGTGCTGGAATTCCAATAGATGATTTTCGGCTTGGCTTCGACCAGCTTGGGGATTTGCACGATCATATGGAGCGTGACGACCGCATCCGCTTGATTTTCGAGAAAGACCTGCAGCTTGTTGTGGTTGAGACCCTGACGCTTCCCTTTGTGGAAGGTGCCGGTGACCGTGGTCGACTCGCCCGGTTTAATGATTTTACGATCGAGGATCGAGCCAGTGCAGCCGCAGCTGGTTTTGACGCGGGCGATACGCAGCGTCTCTTCACTCATGTTGGTGACGGTGTATTCGGCGCGCGCCTCGTCCTCGCCCGGTTCAAGCTCAATACGCGCTTCGGTGCGATCCCACTGCAGGCGAGAGGCGTCGGCGACGAGTGGCAGCAACATCGCGGATGCGCTTATCGCTAAGAAAAAAAGAGTCAGGCGTTTCAACATGATGAGGATAGCAAGAATCACGTGGGTGTAGGGAGCAAGCGGGAAGCCGTTCAATTTGAACCAAGCGCCTCGCGTTTGTTCCTTAAATCCTGTCGCAGCACCAGCGCGACGGCGAGCAGCAGGACGATGTTGCGTGCCATGAGCCATCGATAATCGCTGCCCGTTTCGCCGGTTTCCGCACCGAAGCAGCCGCAGCTGATGTCCAGCCCGCGCGCCCATGCGCTACAGTGCAAGCCAATGAACAGCGCCAGCAGTAGGCCGATCAAGGCGCCGCTGGTTCGACGGATCTGAGGCAATAGGATGCCGATGCCGATCACCAGTTCCAGCCACGGCAGGCCGAGCGCGACCCATGCGCTGTGCTCCGGTCCGATGATGCGGAAGTCGGCGACCGAAGTGGCAAACGCAACCGGATCTTGCAGCTTCGGCAGCGCCGCCATCACAAACACGCCGGCCAACACCAGCCGTGCGATTAGCACAAAAAGTGATTTTTGCTTTAGTGTACCCATGCGTCCCAGCCTCCATGTAAACTGTAAATTTCGGCCGCAGGTAATGCGTCCCGCAGGCGTTCGGCCACGCGGCTGCTCGTCCCGCAGCGGGCGCTGCTGCAATACACGATAATAGGCCGTGGATTGCCGAGCCATGCATCCATCAGCGTGAAAATGCCGTCGTCCCAATTGTCTTCGTTCAATTGAATCGCGTCGGGGATGTGGCCTTGCTGATAGGCGTCCTCGCCGCGGGCATCGATCCACAGCACGTTCAACACGCGCGCATCCACCAGTCGTATCTCGCCCGCAGGCAGGTCCGGTTCCACCCACGGCAACGGAGCCAGTCCGTTGAACAGCGAGAACGCGGCTCCGATGCAGGTCAGGAGGGCGATGATTGAAAATTCTCGGAGAAGGCGCGACATGCAGCGATAATGTTAGGCGAAGTGGAGCCGCGAGCAAGCTCGCACGCCACGTTTTGTGCGGCTCTGCAATATATCGTGATTTGCCTGGGAAATGAAAACAAAGTTTTGAACCCGAGCGCATACTTTTGCACCGTTACATTTAAACCTTCGAAATTTGTTACTGTCGCACTCCTAATCATGCCTACTTTTACCCAACAGATTCAAGTCACCGCCCCGGGGAAATCGACCGAAGAGTTTACTGAGGTCATCGCTGCGGGCCTGCGCGCGTCCAGCTTGAGAGAGGGCACCGTCACGGTGTTTTGCTGCCACACCAGCTGCAGTTTGGTGATTATGGAAAACGCCGATCCGTCTGCGCGGCGCGATCTCGAGCGCTTTATCGATCGCCTGGTACCGGAGGACGATCCCGACTTTACCCACACTTACGAAGGCCCCGACGATATGCCCAGCCATATTAAGATGGCGCTGACCCGTACTGCGGAAGTGATCCCCTTTGTCGATGGACGCCTCTGCCTCGGCACATGGCAAGGCGTGTTCCTGTGGGAACACCGTGCGCGGCCGCACAGCCGCCGCATCGTGCTCAGCTATCAGGGAGTGTGAGTGTGAAGCAGGCATTGGGACCCCATCTCCTGCAGACCTCCGTCTTGCCTGTCTTTTGGAGTCACCTGTACTTCTTAGTCACAGACAATAATGTCTGTGTCACGCACTGACCTCACTATTCCGCTTCGTCGTCAAACTCAGCTTCTTGGCGAGCGAGACAGTAAGAGGTGATTTCGTGGATCGTGTCTTCTTCGATGGTGTAGATGTCGCAGTAGTGGATGTCGGAGTCGAGGTCGTTGCCCTCAACCACCACATGAAACTTACCTTCGATGGTGCGAACGTTTTTGAAGTTTGGGATGCCCTCAGCTTCGGCTTCCGCGCAGGTATGTTCAATCCCCGCTTTACCGACGATAATATGATCACCTACGATATGCCACTCCGCCTCATCAGCGATGTGTGGCAGTGCTTTGGCAGATTGTCCGAGGGAGAAGGCCTCACAGGCCGCGATGATTTTTGGTTTCATGGTCGAGTTACTTTGCGAGTTTTAACAGCGCTTCAACAGCGGGCACGTCTTTGATGATCTGGCTCGGCTCGGGGCCGACGCCGATGTAGCGCAGGTTGGGAATTTTGTTTTTGTTCTGATCGCCGTGGTTGGCGACGTCGACCAACGCCTTGAGCATCCATACGACGTAGTTCTTGGCGGCCTCCGGCAGGTCGGCGAAGTGACGTACGCCTGAGATGTCTTCACTCCAGCCGGGAACCATTTTGTAAACGGGTTTGAGGGTGCGGCGGTATACGTCGTCGCGTGGCACGTGGTAAACGACTTTGCCTGCTGTATCTTGATAGCCAATGCAGATTTGCAGTTCGCCTTGCCAGTCGCCTGAGTGGCTAAGCGCGTCGAGCTTGTTGAGCACCAGGTCCTGATAGCCGCCGTAGCGCAGGGCGTCGCCCTTTTCGACGGCGTCGTACCAGCCGACCATGCGTTGACGGCCGGTGGTGGCGCCAAACTCGATCATGCGTAGCTGCTTGCTGAGCGGGTGGTCGAGGTCGATTTCGGAAATGAACACGTGCGTGCCGACCTTGGTGTCGTAGGCTTTGCAGCAACCGACGTTGTGGATCGCTTGCGCGGGAATGCCGGCGGACTGGAAAAATTCGGGCGTAAAGGTGTGCGAGGCGGTGACGTTGGGCGCGAAGCCGTGGCGCTTGTCGAGCCAGTAGGCTTGGCCGAATTCACCGATGATGTAGTTGCCGTTGTCTTGCTCGCGTAGAATGAGCTCGCGCACGTCAACCACTTGCGCTGCGAGTTGCTGTCCGGCGTTCCAGTAGGCTTCGATCAGTGCGTCGATGTTGAGCGTGAACGGTGCGTCGCCAGCAAATTGGCTGAAGTCGAACTCCGCTGAGGTGAATGCACCGCTGTCGATGATCTCTTTGTTGGCGCGTGTTTCGGCGCCGGTGAGGGTGTCGAATAGTCCCGCCCAGCGCTCGGGCGCGACTTGGCAGACGTGCTCGATGATGCGCAGCGCGCGATCGGCGCGGTTACGCAGCTTGGCGGCGAAGACTTCCTTCGGTGCTAGGAAGTCGGCGTAGAAAATCTGGAACTGGCCGACTTCATCCAGATAGGCTGGCGTGATGCCGCGGCCAGTGGAGCCGCGCGGGTCGTCTTTGAGGATATGTACGCGGTAGTCTTCGAACGCGAGGTCGAGCAGGCGGTGGCACACATCGGAGACCAGGCAACGCTCGTCGATCGCGAGGCGTTTGAGCGCGACGTGGCCGTTTTGCTCGGCGTAGGCGACTTCCCAGAGGAACTTGCGCGGGTCGGCTACCACGCCGCAGCCGATCGGCAGATGCGGAACATGCGGGTCGGCCACGCCGCCGGGCAGGAGGTTGAGCTTGAGGCCCGCCACCGTATGTCCGGAGTTGGAGCCGCCGTTGACTTTCATCACCGCGGCGACCGCGTCTTGGCGGCCGGTAATGTCGCGCAGTTCATTGACGATTTCGAGGATGACGCGGCCTTTGCCTTCGTCACCGGTTGAGATGCCGGTATCGGCAATGAGTTGGGAGGAAAATGGAGTGAGCATTTATTTAAGAAGCGGTTCCGAGGAACAAAGTGACGACAAGGCCGGACGCAGTGCGAGCCGGATCAATGCTGATAGGTTAATTCTAAAAAAGGGAGCGTTTACTTCGCGCTGTCGTTCGAAGTGTCGCTGGTTTTGACGGTAATTACGTCGTGTGGGCTCGATTCCTTTTGGCCTGCAGGGCTGACCCGGATGTAGCGGGCATTGGCGCGCAGCTCGTCCAGTTTGGCCGCGCCGAGGTAGCCCATGCCGGACTGGATGCCGCCGACCAGTTCGCGCAGCACGCCGGCGAGTGCTCCCGCGGATTCTTTCAACGCTTCGATGCCTTCCGCGGCCGCTTTGGTGGCAATGTCTTTGCGGTCGTGTCCGTAGCGCGATGCGGAGCCGTCTCTCATCGCGGCGCTGCTGCCCATGCCGCGGTATTGTTTGTAGAGCTTGCCGTTGATCTCGATGATCTGTCCCGGTGCCTCGTTGCAACCCGCGAGCAGGCTGCCGCACATCACGCCGTCGGCGAGGGTGAGGGCTTTGACCATGTCGCCGGATTTCGTGATGCCACCGTCGGCGAGGATGGAGACGCCTTTTTTGCGTGCCGCGATCGATGCGACATACAGTGCCGTCATCTGTGGGATGCCGACACCGGCGACGATACGGGTGGTGCAAATCGAGCCGGGACCTTGGCCGATCTTGATCGAGTTGGCGCCTGCATCGGCGAGGAACTCCACCCCTTCGGCGCTGGTGACATTACCGGCAATCAGGGTCAGGTCGGGGAATTGTTCACGCAGCATGCGGATCGAATCGCCCACGCCCTTGGAAAAGCCGTGTGCGGTGGAAACGGCGATGGCATTGACCCCTTCGTCGACCAGTTGACCGACATGAGTAATGATGCGGTCGCGGTCGAGCGAGCCGTCGGTTTTGCGGTGGGCGGAGATCGCAGCGCCACACATCAGGCGAAAGTCGTCGTCGCGAGCGGGTTTGACGGATTGCTGCGATTCGTCGCCGATGCGTTCGATGTCACTCAATGTGAAGAGGCCGCGTAGGCGGTCGTCCTCGTCGACGATTAGCAGTTTGTGGATCCCCATGTGTTGGGTGAAAAAGTGGTCCGCCGTCTTGATCGGGTCTTGGCCGATTGCTTTCTCGGTCAGGGTGTAGACTTGGTCGCGTGGGGTCATCGCCTCGGAAACGAGACGGTTCGCGTAGCGTGGTTTGACGACGCGTCCGGGCAGTAGACCGAGCAGCTTGTTACTGGCATCGACCACAGGGAACGTGCTGAAGCCGAAGCCGCGCTCTTCGATGTATTCGAGTACTTGGCTGATCGTTTGCTCGGGGCCGACTTTAATGGGCTCCTGGATGAAGCCGTGAATGTGATTCTTCACGCGGGCGACTTCCTTGACTTGGTTCTCATCGCTCATGTTGTAATGGATGAGTCCGAGGCCGCCATTGAGGGCCATTTGGATGGCCATTTTCGATTCGGTCACGGTGTCCATGTCCGACGAAATGATCGGGATTTGCAGTTCCAGCGCGTCCGAAATCCGTGTCGCTAGGATCGTCTGTCGCGGCAGTACCTCGGAGTAGAGGGTCGCGAGCGAGATGTCGTCATAGGTGAGTCCGGTCGGCAAGTTGTTGCGGAAGAACTTGTCGGCGGACTGGTAGAAATCTTCGAGACTGGGTGCTGCGGGTGCTTTCATGGACTGAATCCAGCAAAAGATTGTCTTTTCTCAAGGAGAAACGACAGTTTGGGGCAAATGGGTCAGCGCTTTTTTTTCCAGTCGTATCAAAGATCATTCGTCAATCCACTGAGAACCGCGCGTGGAAGCTGGGCGACGCGCGAGGGCTTCATTGTCCGCGTTGAAGACGGCAACGCCGGGATTGGCTATGGGGAGGTGGCTCCGATTCCGGAGTTTGGCACCGAGACCATCGAGGCCGCGCGCGCATTTTTGCAGCGCGTGGTGGAGGCGCCTGAGCTGGCTGACGATGCGGGCGAGCTGGCAGTGTTGCCGTGCTGTGCGTTTGGGGTGAGTTGTGCGCTTGCATCGCTTCAGGCGGGGCGTGCCTCGTCGGGGCGCGATTATAACGTGGCGGCCCTGCTGCCGGCGGGGCATGCGGCGATCCCCGTGGCGAGCCGCAAAGCGCAGCAGGGCTACCAGTCCTTTAAGTGGAAAATCGGCGTGGCACCGGTCGAGGCCGAACAGTCCATTTTTAGTCAGTTGGCGGCAGGCTTGCCAGCGGGGGCTCGTCTGCGGCTCGATGCGAATTGCGGGCTGTCGGTTGAGAGCCTCGAATCCTGGGTGCGTTTTTTACAGGCGCATCGCGGGCGGATCGATTATCTGGAGCAGCCCTTGCCGGTGGGCCAGGAAGCCGCGATGGCGCGCTGTTGCGAGGGGACGGGGATTGCGATCGCGTTGGATGAGTCCCTCAATGGCGCGGACGGCGCGCGCTGGCTGCAGGCGGGTGCTTGGGCGGGGCCGCTGGTGGTGAAGCCCGCCTTGGCAGGCGATCGGCGCCGACTGATTGAACGACTGCGTCCGGTCGCCGACCAAATAGTGCTGTCTTCGGTGTTTGAGACTCAAATCGGTGTCGAAAATGCCCTGCAGTTGGCCGATCAACTTCCCGAGCTAAATCAGGCGATCGGATTTGATACTTTCGGTGCTTTTGCCGATAGTTTATGTGCGCTGCAACCCGCGGCGGTGATTCGCTTTGACGCGCGCCGCACCTTTTCTCCGAATACCTTATGGCAACAGCTTCTCCATACGAGTTAAACGCGTTACAGCGCGACTGGATCGCTGGTGTGTCGGGTGCGGCGTTGGTTGAGCGTGTGCAGCAGCGCATCGCTGCAATCAAAGCCGTTGGGGGCGAGGCGCTTGTGCGCGGCGTGATGATTCTAGAGTCTGAGCCGTTGTGTTTTGTATCCGCTTTTTTTGCTGCGGTTTACCTGCAAGTGCCGGTGGTTTTAGCCAATCCTAAGTGGCGGCGCGTGGAGTGGGACGCGGTGGCCGAACTGGTCAACCCGGCGGTCATTTTTGGCGATTGCCCGTTGGCCACAGCTGCGCGGGCGGGGGTCGAGCATCCACAGACTGCAACAATTTTGATTCCAACGGGGGGCAGTTCGGGCGGCGTGAAATTCGCCATTCACCGCTGGCAGACGTTGACTGCCTCGTGCGAGGGCTTGAGTGCCTTTCTCGGGGCGGGGCCGATTCATTCCTGCTGTGTGTTGCCGCTGTTTCACGTCAGCGGCTTGATGCAGTTGATCCGCTCTTTTGTGAGCGGCGGGCAGATTGCGTTTCCCGCGTTTCAAGACCTGCAAGCCGGCAAGTTTCCCGAGTTCGCAGCCGGATCGATGTGTCTTTCGCTGGTGCCGACACAGCTTCAGCGGTTGATGGCCCAGCCCCGCATAGCGGATCGATTGATGGCCGCGCGGGCGATTTTTGTCGGTGGGGCCGCCGTGCCGCGCTCTGTTGAGCAGCAGGCGCGCGCATTGAAACTGCCGGTGGTGTTGAGCTATGGAATGACCGAGACCGCGGCGATGGTCAGTGCGTTGTCGCCGGATGAATTTATTGCGGGAAATACAAATGTTGGCTGCCCCTTGAGTCACGCGCTGATCAAAGTGATTGGTGAGGACGGCGCGGTGTGTTCGGTGGATCAGGTCGGTCGCATTCAGATTGCGGGGGATTCCCTATTTCAAGGCTACCATCGGCGGGGGTGTGGTCGTTCGCTCAATGGTTTCCTGACCGATGATGAAGGCTATTTTGATGCGTTCGGGCGGCTGCATGTGGTGGGGCGCAGCGATCGTTTGATTATCAGCGGCGGGGAGAAAATCGATCCGCTTGAAGTCGAGCAGGCGATCATGGAGACCGGCGCAGTGGAGCAAGTGTTGGTGGTTGGCTGGCCGGATGCGGAGTGGGGTCACCAGTTGGTAGCATTTTATATCGCAAGCGGCGTGGCGAGCCATCACCGCAGATGGGAGGACGAATTGCGCGCTGATTTGGTGAATTATAAAATTCCCAAACAAATGATTCAGGTGCCGTCGTTGCCGTTGAACGAACGTGGCAAACTGGACCGCAAGCGAATTGAGATGCTGATTTCCACTGGCGGGCAAAGCCTCGGGATGTGAGGGCCTGTGAGCGTTGCCTTTTCGCCATGAGGCGCACAACTTGACAGGACTATGAATAAAGCGGACATCGTCGACGTATTGGAGCAGATTGCAGTTCTTCTGGAGTTGAAGGGGGAGAATCCCTTCAAAATTCGGGCCTATTCGAGCGGCGCGCGTGCACTGGAGACGATGGAAGCGGAGCTCGCTGAGGTCATTGAAGCGGGGCAGTTGGCCGGAATGCGGGGCATCGGCTCCGCTTTGGTGGAAAAAATTGAAACGCTGCATGCGACCGGTGAGTTGCCCTATTACACGGAGCTGCGGGCGTCGGTCGCTCCAGGATTGATCGAGATGCTCGAAATTCCAGGGCTTGGCGGCAAGAAGGTAAAAAAGCTGCATGATGCGCTCGGTGTCGAGTCGATCGCGGCGTTGAAGGCCGCGTGTGAGACGGGGCAGGTCGAAGCACTGAAAGGCTTTGGCAAGAAGTCGGCGGAAAAAATGCTGACCGGGATCGCCAATCGGGCGGCCTATGCCAAGCGTCATCTTTGGTGGACGGCGCGTGAAGTGGCCGAGCCGATCCTTGCTGGCCTGCGCGGGTTGGCGCAGGTCGAGCGCGCTGAAGTGGCGGGCAGCTTGAGGCGTTTGCGCGAGACCGTGGGCGACCTCGATTTTATCGTCGCCGCGGCCGAGCCCGGTCCGGTGATGGATTGGTTTGTCTCGCAACCCGCGGTCGCGGAGGTCACGGCGCACGGTGCAACCAAGTCCAGTGTGCGTTTTGAGGGCGGGCTGCAGGCGGATTTACGCGTGGTACCCGCCGCGCAGTTCGCTTTTGCACTGCATCATTTTACCGGCTCGAAGGATCACAATGTGGCGATGCGGCAACGTGCGCTGGCGCGCGGCTACAGTTTAAGCGAGTGGGGGCTGGCTGAAAAAGCTGAAAGCGGAAAGCTGAAAACTGAAATACCGAACTCAATCACCTCGGAGGTCGAACTCTTCAAATTCCTCGGGCTGGCGGAAATCGCGCCAGAACTGCGTGAAGGCCTCGGCGAGCTCGAAGCTGCGGAGGCGGGTGAACTGCCTACGTTGGTGACGCGCTCGGACATACGCGGCGTGTTTCACAACCACACCACCGCCTCGGACGGGCGTGCCTCGATCGAGGAGATGGCGGCTGCGTGCGAGGCGCTGGGCTTGGACTATCTGGGCCTCGCGGATCATTCCAAGGCCAGTTATCAGGCGAATGGTTTGGATGATGCGCGCGTGTTGAAGCAAGTGGCACAGATTCAGGCATTTAATCAGTCGGGGCTTTCGCCGGTGCATGTGTTTGCCGGTATCGAATGCGATATTTTGCCCGATGGTTCGCTCGATTTAGAAGATGCCACGCTGGATGCCTTGGATTATGCGGTGATGTCGGTGCACTCTTCGTTTAGCCAGTCGGAGGCGGACATGACGGCACGCGTGATCCGCGCGATCGAGCATCCTGCGACGACTATGCTCGGCCACCCGACCGGGCGTATTCTGCTGCGGCGGGAGCCCTACCAGATCGATTTGCACAAGGTGATTGATGCGGCCATCGCCAACCGCGTGATTATTGAGATCAATGCCAACCCGCGGCGCCTGGATATGGATTGGCGTCTGTGGCGGCGGGCGGCTGAGCGCGGTCTGATGTGTTCGATTAATCCGGATGCCCACACGACCGAGGGGCTTGGTTATTTTGACGCTGGGGTGAACATTGCACGCAAGGGCTGGTTGGCGAAGGAGCAGGTCTTGAATTGCCGTGATTGCGCGGGTGTCGTGCGATGGTTGAACGAGCGAACGTAGGGGGTCGCGCGGTGAGGTCAGAAGTTTACCTTGAAATTGCCGTGCGAGCCTAGTATCTAAGCGCTTCAGTTTAATCGCCTGAATCTTTGAAGGCACGGACTACAGAGCTCCGTCGCTTCGCGTTCGCCCCAAACGTGGAAGCCGTTCTGCATTAGTTATTCAATGAATTTTGATCAAATCATATATTTTGTTATTGGGGCTGTTCTCGGTCTCGCGGTCTATTGGGTGGTCATTAAGCGTCGTCTGCAACGACGTGAGGAGGCGCATCGCCAGCAGATGGATGTCGATGCGCGCGAGGCGCAGTTGAGCATTCGTGAGGAGCAGGCCGAGCTAGAGCTGACGTTTCAACGCAAACAAGTCGACTCGGAGCGGACGCTTGCCACGCAGAAAGACGAACTGGACGCCAGTGTTAGAGAGTTGAGTCGTTCGACGGAACGTCTTGAAGAGAAAGCGGCGAAGCTGGATGCCAAAGATAAAGAACTTTCGCGTGGGCAACGATTACTCGAAGACACTGAACATGAAGCGGAGAAGACCCGCCGCTTATACCGATTAAAGTTACATCAAATTTCTCAAATGAATCAGGAGGAAGCGCGTCAGTTGCTGATCGCTGCCACCGAGCGCGAGTGTGAGAAAGAGGTGCGCGACCTGCGCCAGAGTTTGCTGAAACGCTCCGATGCAGAAATCGCTGCGGAGAGTCGCCGTGTTTTATTGGCCGCCATGCAGCGGATTACCAGTCAGCCGATGAATGATGCCACGGCGACGGTAGTGGCGCTGCCGAGCGAGGAAATGAAAGGGCGCATCATTGGCCGTGAAGGTCGCAATATTCGCACCTTTGAGCACGCCACCGGCACCACGCTGATGATCGACGAAACGCCGGACTCGGTGCTGATTTCCTGTTTTGACCCGGTGCGCCGTGAGATTGCCCGTATCGCCTTGGAAGCGCTGTTGCGTGATGGTCGTATTCACCCCGCCAGTATCGAGGAAGAGGTGTGCAATGCCGACGAGGCGATGCAAGCGAATGTGATTGAGCTGGGGGAAGGGGCACTGCGCAAATTACGCCTGACGGATGTGCATCCGGAGGTCGTGGCGTTGCTCGGCAAATTGCACTACCGGCTGTCGAATAATCAAAATACGCTCGCGCACTCGGTGGAGGTGGCGAATTTGTGCGCCTTAATTGCTTCGGAGATCGGCCTCGATCCGGTCATTGCGAAGCGTGCCGGCTTGTTTCATGACTTGGGCAAAGCGGCGGACGAGGGCTATGAAGGGAGCCACGCCATCGTGGGTGCCGATATTATCAAGCAGCACGGAGAAGACCCTCGTGTGGTGAATGCCGCTGCGGCGCACCATCGGGAAGTGCCCGCTGAGAGTTTTTATGCTGGGCTGGTGATGGTGGCCGATTCGTTGTCTGCGGTCCGTCCCGGCGCACGTGCATCGTCTATCGACGGATTTATTCAACGCGTGCGTAGTATTGAGGAGATTGCCAGACAGGAGCGCGGCGTGTCGGATGCCTATGCGATTCAGGCGGGGCGTGAAGTGCGCGTGATTGTCGAGCCGTTGAAGGTCGATGAAGATGAGGCGCGCAAAACCGCCTTGCGGATTCGTGAGCGCATTGAGGATGAGTTGAATTATCCCGGGGCGATTGAAATCACTGTCATTCGTGAGCAACGCTTTAGCGAAACCGCCGTTTAATTTTAAGCCGCGTGCTGCGTTGGAAGAAGTCGATGCCCTTGAGGATTCGGTGACTGCAGTGTCGGCCTGCCCTGAGGTCGCCTCGTTGACGAGTGGCGAGCGCCCTGAATTTCTAGCGGCCTACTGCGGTTCGGAGTCGGTCTAGGCTTTCGCTAAGGCCGCCGCTGCGGCTACGTGTTTTCCATAGCCGTGCAAAGCGTTCAAGGAGTTGGTCCCGCTGTTCGGCGACGAATGGCCCTGACGCGCCTTCAGCGTGTAGGCGCAGGCACCGTTGCGCTGCTGTACGATTGAGTGCCACGCCCAGTTCGATTTCGGGGTCGAGCCCTTCGGTTTTAATGCGATCCAGCGCCTCGATGACTTTCTGGAGCGCCTCGGGGTTGGTTGTGTGCCACAGTTCGGCCAGTTCGGCATCGGTGGCAAACAGCGCGGTGTGCAGGAAACTGCTCGGCGGCGCGGGTTGAGGCAGCAGCGCATCGATCTCGCCGAGTGCGCAAATCGCCGCGCCATGGCCTTTAGCTGCGTTGGGGTAAAACAGCGTGTCGATCTGCGCGGGAAGTTGGGCTGTGGAGAGGGGGCAGCCCCATGCGGCTTGTGCGGCCAGTATTAGCGACGGAAACAGAGTGGGCCAGGGCTGATGGTGGCCGTTGTCGCCCCATGCGGTGAGCAACAGCCCGCGCGCGCCGTGGGTTAGGCCGGCTTGCGCGGCGCGCTCGATATTGGCCCGCGCCACGTCGAGCCGTCCGCCAAAGCTGTTCCAGTTGCCCGCGCCTGGGGCTACATAGAAATGTTGCCGAAAGCCCGCATCTGCGACGATTCGGCAGTGCGCGTCAAACGGCGAGTCCGCGTCGTAGCCCCAGATGACCGGCGTCACGTGCTTCGGTAGCGCAGGCACTAGATCTGGGCGTTCCAATATGATATCGGCCCAGAATTGCGCTTGATGGTCGTGTTGCTCTGCGAGCGCAAACAAGCGGTTCAGGAATTCCAAGTAGACCGCATGTTTGCCCTCGCGCGCGACGCGTTGCTTGCTTTGCCCCTGGCCGAGCTCCCAAGGCTCATCGCCGCCGATATGGAGGCTGTGGGACGTGAAGTGCGGCAGCAGTTCGGTGTACAGGGTGTCGACGAAGGCCGCGCTTTCGGCGGTGGGGGCGAGTGTGCCGCCGAACGTGCGCCAGCCAGCGATGGGGTGCTCGAAGCCGTCCGGGCATTCCGCCAAATGCTTGTAGTCCTCGTGTCGCAGCCAGCGTTCCATGTGGCCGAAAGAGTTTTGGTTTGGCACCAATTCGATACCGCGCTCCGTGCAATAGCGGTCGATCTCGCAGATTTCCTCCGCAGTCATCGGCGAGGCGTGTTGCCAGACGGTTGCATGGTCCTGATACGCGAAGGTATGTTCGGTGTAGAGTTGCAGCTCGTTGTAGCGCAGCAGCGCAAGCGCATCGATTAAGGTTTTGAGCCACGCCGTCGTCGGCACTCGGTTGCGACTGATGTCGAGCATCAAGCCACGCCGTTCAAAGTCGGGCTGAGTTGTCGCGTGTTCAAAAATGCTGCTGCATGAGGAAGCCATGCCTGTCACTACAACGCAGCCTAGTCGCTCCTGTCCATCTCAACCGAATCTAAGTGTTTACGGCAATTGTGGGGCCTATTTCGCTGTCATTTCCTAGGCTATCCTTGTCGCGTCAGCAAGTCGCTGTGCAACGCTATCCGGTCATCCTTATTGGCGAAATCGAATGATTCAAAAGGGGCATCGTTGGTGTAATGCATAAGTCGGACTCGGCTGCCCGTAGTATTTTACTTGAAAATTGGAGTCATTCGACGATTCTTTTGACTATACCCCTCACCAAGGAATAGCTGTCTGGTGCGATTCTTTGCCGATGCTCCTTTTAAATATTTGGTCGAACATGAAAACTCATATCCCCGCCCTCGATGGTCTGCGCGCGCTTGCCGCATTAATGGTCATGTGGTTTCACTTCTTTCAAAATCCTTTAAACA
>Ga0115568_10001598_pt1 | contig 16226 bp, 16 predicted proteins | sample COGITO_mtgs_1204_FD_87296 | JGI IMG/M metagenome (GOLD analysis project Ga0115568, IMG submission 87296) | Pelagic marine microbial communities from North Sea - COGITO_mtgs_120426 | ecosystem: Environmental > Aquatic > Marine > Epipelagic | place: Germany:Helgoland, sampling site Kabeltonne...
AAATCCATCATTTCTTTTTCCATTTGAGTTATTTTCCAAGGTTCATGGATAAACGCTGTTGGAATTTCTTTTAATTCTTCAACCCATTGTTTGATGAAGGTACCCTCGGGGTCATGATCGCTTGATTGTTTCAATGGGTTGTACATTCTTATTGTGTTTATCCCAGTGGTTCCGGCTTGCATCTGAAACTGTGGGTAATGGATACCCGGTTCGTAATCTAAAAAGAGCCGAGCCAAATGATAAACCCCTGCTCGCCAATCACAATCAAAATGGTGACAGAAAATAGATACAAGCATGGCACGCATTCTGAAGTTAATCCATCCCGTTTTGTGGAGGCACCTCATGCAGGCATCTACCAATGGGAAGCCGGTAGTTCCCGTTTTCCAAGCATTGATTAATATTGGATTGTTAAAACGTTCCAACGTTTCGTAACCGGCGTTTATGCACTTGGTCTCATAGGTACATTCCACCTCAAACTTTTGAATGAAATGACAACGCCACTTTAACCGCATCAGAATGCCATTAAAACTTCTTTTGTTAAATGTGTAGTTTTCATGCCCGCGAATTTTCTGATAGGCCTGTCTAACACTAATGTTTCCCCAAGCTAAGTACGGCGAAATTCTGCCACATGACTCTCTACTTGCTAAAGGTTTGGAAATATGCTTACTGTAATTCTTGCCCCGCGTTTTACAAAACGAGTTGAGATAGGCCCATGCATATTCTTCACCGGCTTTTTGAAAAGCTGATGGATAATCTTTCAAATCTGCTAATAGAGACTTCTTTAATGGAAATGGATTTGCAATTGTAGGCGATGAATATGCAGAGAACTTGTTTATAAGCACTTCACTATTTGCATGACTGTACCACTGCTTGTCCCATCCTTTTCTATCTATAATACCACGAATAATTCCATCTCTTTGGAATTCTCTCCATTTAATTTTTCTACTTTGAAACAAGTGTTTTACTCGCTTGTCACGATCCCAGGTTACTTGAATCCCAGACTCCTGGTAGGAAAATACTTTTTCGATTGAAAAGTTTTGCGCTAAAAAATCAAAAACTTCTAAAGCCGCACTATAAAAAATCAGAACTTCTCTTCCAAATGGCTTCAGCCGTTTGTTCATTGCGACAATTGAATGATAAACAAACTGTTGATGACGCAGAGACCAATCACCGTGGTTGAGCATATCGGGTTCGAATATGTAAATAATCAAATAATTGGATGAAGATTTTTCAGCATAAAAAAGTGGAGAGTGATCTTGTGTTCTAAGGTCTCTTTTCAACCAAACAATATTGATTGCTTCTTTTACCACTTAATTTGCTTTTTACACTGTTTCCAGAACCCAAAGAATGAACGGTAATAACCTTCCACATCAGATAACCACTCTCTGGGATAAACGTTGCCACTGTAATGTGTATTTAGCGGGTGTTCTTTATAGCTGATTTTTCTCGAGTCGATGTATTTTTCTAATTCACAAAACTCACCGATAAAAATGTGGATATTTGAAATGTTATTTGCAAGCTCCATCATGAAGTCAATGCATTTTTGAGTAATTGGAAAACGCTCAAAAATTGATGGTTCAATAAGTAGCACACGCTGGTATTCAGATCCAGTCAGCCAATCACAGTCCAGGTTGTAGTAATTGTAAACTGCCGTAATTTGATTACTGTCTAGCTTTGGAATAGGTTCCTTCAGAAGTCTTGGTTTTATTTCTAAATTTATGGATGGCTGAAGTACCGCTGGAACATCCATTTCTGGAAAATCAGCGTAGTCCACATCGAGAAATGTATTCTTTTGGTTACTGCCCCAATATTTGTTGATGTTGTTTTGGTTAGCATAGTATTTTTTGCTTGCGTTAGCTCCGCTTACCCATTGCCAACTGAGTTGATTGCTCGCTAAATCACCATCCAGTAGATGCGCATAAAGCCATTTGGCGGATTCTCGCCAGTGACATTGAGCAATATTACAGCACAACGCAGCTACATACATGCGCATGTGATTGTGCATATAGCCACTAGCATAGAGCTCTTGTATGGCTTCGTCAACAGCATTTATACCGGTTTGAGCCGTCGTAATGGCTTTGGGCATTTTATAATTTCTTACAGGAGATTGTGGATGTTTCAAATCTTTATGGATTTCATCACCTTTAGCAATCCACACCTGTTGCCAATAATCTCTCCAGGCTAATTCCTGTATTAGTTTTTCAGACTTTTCCCAGGAGATTCCAGAGGATTTAATCGCCGTAAATACCTGTTTGGTGGAAATCACTCCACGTGAGATATAGGGACTGAGCTTTGTAACCGCTCCGGAAGCGTAGTTTCTAGTCTTCGCATATTGTTCAGGTTTAATGGCTGCAATGCGATCAATGATGGCTGCTATTTCGGTAGGAAAATCTATCGCTTTGAAATTTTATTGTTGGATATGTTTTTTTGCCTGCTACATTTAAAACGGGTAATTTCTTCGGACCTTTTGTGCAAGTGTTTTTTGCTGACGTTGCTATTGACCCGTTTTCTCCATAATCGAAAAGATTTTGGTTTTAGCTCTTGCCGCATGATTTTGATTACAGAAGACTCACTTAGTCCAAACTGAAACACTATGGCTTCAAATGGTGTACGGTCTTCCCATGCCATTTCGATTACTCGATCTATTGTCTCCATTGATAATTTCCGCATTCTCAAAATGTTAATTAGAATTAAAAATGAATCGGATTTGCCGTGCGCTTGTCGCGTTCAACGACTCCTTTTTAAAAACCAATGAGGCGTTTAACGCAACACATCTTGACCGTTGCTCCAATTATTTCTCTACTTAAGAAACAACTCAAATGTCACTTTGTTTTGTAGTGTATTTCTTTCTTGAAAATCGTAAATTATCTCAATAGATTTTGACGGAACTCAATTAGTTACAGCAAGTTTAACTATGGGAAATCAGGCTGTATATTAGCTGAATTGAATAGGTCCAATCAATTATAACATTTTCTTTATGGGAACTATCTTTTCCCTTTGGATACACTGAAAGATAAAGTCAGTTGAAATTAGTGGGCAAATTATAAACCAGCAAAAAAGTAGTTCCGTGTAAATTAATGCTTCAGAAGCTTTCTTCTATGTGAGAACTCCTTCTCTATGAAACGAGCAGAAATACATTCCTGGTTCCATACCAGTAGTATTCATTTTAGGACTTTAAGCTCTTAACAGAAGAGATTAAATCAGATTCTGCTTGCTCCATTTCGCCATCACTTGCCGCCAATGACTCCAGTTTTGATATCATTTCGTTGAACCGATCGTCACTAGAAAATTTAACATCTTCAGCAGTCAATTGTGGAAGAGATGCTGTATTCATTAAATCAAAGAATTCCTGTTTTTCATTAGAAGTAAATTCGTCGATGGAATTAATATTTTCTGCAAGAAAAGATTTTTCTTCATCTTCAATTATACCGTCAGCTTTAGCAAGATAGATTAAAAGTTTTATTTCCTTTTTCTTGTCATCTTTAGATTTGAATGATTTTGTTTTCAATAATTTCCCAAAGAATCGACCTACTTTTTTTCCTTTATCCTTGATATCAGATTTTACTTCTTCTACTTCTTGATGGAATTTAAGACTGGGTGACTCAAAGAAATTAAGAATCGATACTTCATGACTAGTATTCGTTAGCATATGGGTATACTTGATTTGAACACACGGAATAACTTGGTAGTATAAATCTTCTTCAAGGAGCTTATTAAAATCATCCAACGATAAACCAAGTTCATTTTGAATAGTAGTGGCATATTGCTCGACAATTTCGTCTCGCTCGATCACAACTTGTTCATTGATATTTGTAATCATTCTTTGTTTACTGCCACCATTATTCGCATATGATAGAACTTCTGACTCCGTAATCTCTTGCAAGCCATTGCCTTGATCAAATAACTTTTCAACTTGATGTTTGTTTATGGATGTTTTAACAAAAGCTATCTGTGCCATTTCACCTTGCGCTTTGCAAGTAGGACAGTCAATCATCCCAAATCTTTCTTTGTCGCCATAACAATTAGAACAAGTTATTTTTTTCTTTCCTGAACAAGTGCTGCAAGTTACTTTACCTTGACCAGTGCACGGTGAACAAACGACTCTACCCCTTGTACAATTGTTGCAAGGTACATGTCCTCTTCCTTGACATTTACCACATCTTTTTTCTTGCGCATATTTCGAGTTTGCAGCTTTCGCTACTAACCCGTCATTCACTTTTCCATCACCTCCACATTTGGAACATCGAACAGTGTCTCGACCATCACACGTACCACAAACTACTTTCTTTGATCCCGCACAAGTATCGCAGGTGTTTTGTCCTTTGCCTGCACAATCTTCACAAGTCCAAATGTGCCTGCCGTCACAATCAAAATCATCACAGGAAACTAGTTTCTTACCGGTACATTCATCACATGTTTCTTTATATGTTCTGTCCGAAATGAAATAGTATTTCTGATCTAAGGATATTGAATCTCCATCTGTATCTAGCGGGAAACTGAAATTAGCCGCAGAACCTATCGGATCAGACTCTGGCTCAATTTGATGATTTAAAGAAAGGTTGTCTAGTATTTTATTTGATGGAAAGTATGCTAATTCGCCATGTTTTGCGTCACCTCCTTCGTACTCAGCGAAATTATTAGCTATTTGAGGATACATTGGGAATCGAATAAACATGGACTGCTTTTCGGCAGATCTCGCAGCATAATTGACGTAATGATAATTGCATCTTTCAACAGTGCAATTTGAATCAATAATCATCTTGTCGAATTCGGACGGATTGAGTTCCTTTAATTTTTCCTTTACTTCTGAAAGAGAAATTTCTTGTAAATTTTTTTCTGCGGTAGATTTCATAAATGAGGCGTATTTAGCGGCTAAAATAAAAAAAAAGTTAAAATATCGGGTTTAAATTATTTGATGAAGATAAAATAAAGATCTAATGTTTAAATCAAACTGTATTTTACCAGTTCAGTCGGAGTTCAAAAAAGTTCAATAAATTTAGCCAGATAGTAATTTGCTCAATGAAATCTTAAAAGCAATTCTCTATTGATTTCTGGACCAGATAACAAAGGAGTTGTGGATAGATGCAAAAGTATATTTGGGGAAACTACGATCAAGGTTTCTTTTGAAGAAACCCTTCCATTTGCCAAAATTTGATAATGCATTTTGGTCATTGTTGTCAACTGTAAATTAATTGGAAATCATTTCAAATACTTCGCTAACAACCCATTAACCGATTGGTTCAAAGATTCATTTTTTATGGTCTCAAGTTTAGCTGTCCCAAGATTATCCAGTATGCTGGCTTCTACATTAATCAAAGGTTTCTCATCAGGTGGCTCTGGAAATATATTTTGCTCTTGGAACAGTCTTCTTGTAACTGTAGCAACTTCATGGGCACCTTCAAGATTTCCTTCTTGCTCTAATAAATAGGCTAATGCAATTAAACCATAAGCATCTTCGGATGTGGAATCCGCCTCCTGTCTTAATGCATAATATTTTGTAATCAATCTACGCGCTTCAATAAAATTGCCAGTTTCCGTAGAAACAAAAGACTTATTAAAATGATCGATGGTAAACATACCCCTAGCCCCTATAGCTTCACTGATAGTCATACTTTCAATGTAGAAAGCTTCCGCTTTTTTCATATTTCCAACCAGTCGCCACATCTCAGCATTCATGTGTGCTCGTTTCATCATCCATTTTTGATCACCAGTGCTTTCTGCTAATTCAGCCAATGCGATACTAAGTTCAGCTAGCTTGGTTGTATCTAAAGTTCTTTGAGCGTTTCTACATAAAGAAGATAATGCACCTCCTACCAAGGTATCGTTATGAACGGCACGTCCATATTCCAAGACTTCATTGGCCAATTTGATAGATGCTTCATCATTACCTTCTTTGAAATGCTGATAAGCTTCCACAAGCATTTCCTTAGGATCTTCCTCCATTCCCATGATACTATCTTTATGAACAATCTCATGGGATTTCTCATCAGGAGCAATAATTTCTTCTTCGTTTTCAACGCTACAAGAAAATAGTAATGCTGTAATACCTAGAATAGATAATGTGTTTTTCATTGAAAAAACTTTTATTAAAGTTAATCAGTAAAGCTTATACTCTGGTAAAATCAGTACTAATTTGTTCCAATTAGTGTAGCCTTTGTTGACTTTTTTTATTAGCCCATAAATTTAAAAACAAGTGATATATTGTGAAAGTTCAAAGAGTTAACAACTGCATTTTGATCAATATTCATCAGTCCAAAAGAGTATATTATTTCTGGGGATAAATTGAAGTAGGTATAAGATTTGTTCATTCCAATACCAAAATCAAAAGCTAAGAAAGATTTGGTGGGCAATGTTGTTTTTGGCACATCATTTTCAATTGATATTGGAATTTTGAAATTAGGACCTAAAGTCAAGTAAGGTTTTAATTTTTTGTTATTCTTTTTTACAATAAAGTGAGTCATGAATTCAAGACTAATTGGCATTACATCAAATTCCGATACGGAACCATCAGCCTGAGTTAAATTGATTGTGCTGTTGTTGAGGGAAAGCTCAGCTTTGGGTGATATAGAAAAGTTTTTAGATACAGTGTAATCGGCTAAAACTCCCAGACGAAATCCTAAGTCATTTGAAAAGGATACATTACTATTTGGATAAATTTCTAAAGGTTCCCCCAATAAATTGGAACAGTTCAATCCAAGATTAAATCCAAATTTTATTTTTTTTCCTTTTCAACGATTTCAGACTGTGATAATACACATGACGAGCAGGTAATTAACCCTAAAACAAAAGCTACTTTTTTCATACTTAATTTTTTAAGTAAACTTTTATGCCATAAATTTTCTTTTAATAGTGAACGCAACGATTACCATTATATTATATCAAAACTGCGTTTAATGAGGTTTAGTAGGCACATTATTAATTAATGCACGAGCTACCTTAAATTCAATACTCGCGAGAAAAATGGTCATTAAAATTTCCGTTAATAAATAGGCCCACCCATAAATTGTTATCGTACTAAAATGATAAAAAGCAAAAACAATTGATATGCAACAATAAGACAAGTTTATTAGTGCAATTCCTTTTAGTAATGGTCCTTCATCAGTTCTGGTTTTTCTGATGCAGTACAAGTCATAAATTACAAAAATAACGGGCAGAGTTGCAAGGATGTATAATGACTGAGAAGGGATGCCGAATGTTCTTTCTAATTTGACCAAAACAACTCCCAATAAAAAAGCGGATAGGGTAGCACCTAAACCATCAAGAAGGAAAAGTTTTTTCGGTTGGGATATAAACTTTTCTAACATTTCTGATCAGGTTTGTGCGCAGGTAGTTTTAATTCTTTGCTTGTCTACTGTTTGGATAAACTGTATTTTAATGTTGGTATACATTGCGTTCAGTTTCTAATTTTTTTTATCTCTTAGAATCTTTTCCAATTTACGCCCTTTTGCTAATTCATCTACCAACTTATCGAGACATCTGACTTGCTTGGTTAATGAGTTGCCAATCTCCTCAATTCTATAGCCACATATCATACCTTTAATCAAATCAACATTTGGATTTAATTTGGCTTTCTTGAAGAAGATTTCAAAAGTTACTTCCTCACGAATCAAATCCTGTAATTTTCCTTCATCAAAACCTGTTAACCATTCGATCACTTGATTAAGCTCATCTTTTGTTCTTCCTTTATTTTTTACTTTTTTTATGTAATGCGGATAAACTGAAGCAAATGTCATTTTTGCCATTCTTTCATCGTGTTCAGCAGTTACTTTCATTGTACTCATTTTAATTAAATGCGACGCCTAGTCTAAAGTTAATGAGAAAACCATTAGGGGATTTAGAATGAATCTTAGGCCTTTGTTATGCGCTGTTATTTGTTCATTCAGTTGTCAGCATACTTCTTCAAATACTTTGATTCTATATAAAATGTACCAACGGGAACCAACGATGCCAAAAAAACCAAAACACTAAAGCCGAATTTCCATTTATAATGAACTGCACTGCTTAGTCCTAAAATACAATACACGAGAAACAACATGCCGTGTGCCATCCCTATATAATAGTTCGGTTCTATAATCTCATACGCATACTTTAATGGCACAGTGATTCCAAACAACAAATAGCTTATGCCTTCTAGAATGGCGATGTAGCGGAAGACTCTTAATAATGACATATTATCGCGTTTTTTTAGGCGTTTAATTTATTGTCGAACAAGGGATAAAAAACGTTTGGAATCCAATCCCAATTGTTCTGTAATTCACTTTTCATAAGGTAAATTACCTTAATTAAGCCATCATTTTTTAGCTAAATTTCGTTATTCAAACAATTTTGATTGCTTCACAATTTGTTATTTTTTCATAAACTTTACAACAAACTGGTTGTGATCCGATTCAGCGATCAAAAAGTATATTCCTGCTTGTCCATCAAAGTTGAATTCAAGCAATTGGTTGCCTTGGCAATGCAGTAAATGAACCATTCTTCCGTATACATCAAGGACTTTCATTGTCAATTCTCCTTTTAATAATGTTAAATCTATAAATAGTTGACCATTGGTAGGGTTTGGAGTAACACTAATGCTGGGCTTATTGATTCCATTTAAACTAGCGGTATTGGGGTTAATTTTAACTTTCATACCAACGGGTCGATGATCAGAAATATAAAAGTCATAGTTCGAAAAACCGCCTGACATGAAATTATCTACCATAATGGTTTGAATTCCGGACCCGGAATTAGAAAACTCGGTAAATAGCTCGTTTGTAATTAGGATATGATCGAGATGAGATGGCCAACTGGGGAATGACCAATCTGTTGAAGAACCATTGGCAATGGTGTAATCAGCAAATAAATAGTTCGTTGAATCATTTAACAGCATTTGAAATACATTATTGGGAATTGCATCAGTAATTTCATCATTGAGATCGCCCATTAAAATTACGCGGTCAGTAGGGAAATTTGCATCAATGTATTGCTTGAGTAGCACGTTGGCTTCATAACGCCTGAACTCCTCATCTGATGTGTTTCCCATATCAATTAGGCCATCACCACAACACTTGAAATGATTGTTAATTGCGATTATTTTTTCTCCCAAGTAGGTTAACTCCATCACCAAAGGTGACCTTGGAAAAATGTTCCAATAGGGAGCGGTATCATAGATTTTATAAATAGACTGAATTTGGATTGAACTGGTCTTGTAAATGTATGCAAGGCCTCCAAACCAAACGTAATCCATAAAGAGGTCATAGTCATCAATTTCGTTGACCATTTCTCTGCATAAAGTCGTATCATCAATTTCTTGGAGGCCAATTAAATCGGCGTCTAGGAATTCAATTATTTTACCAACAGAATCAACGGTCGTTGATCCATTTTTAGGAAACCATTCTATGTTCCATGTGACAACATCAAAGGTTGAATCAGTACCGAATGAAAGATCACTCAAGCTTTGACTCAATAAATCTCCGCTGTTCAATAAAATAACAAGGCATGATAGTATGTGGAGGAGTACCTTTGTCAAGCTTTGGTGTTTTTTGATATTTGATGGTCACTTTTACCCATTGTGTTTATCCGCGTTTTGGCTAAACTGCGTTTCAATGCAGTTTAGGTATTGAAGACTGTATTTTAACAACTACAGCCATAAGACATCAATATTTTTTTGTTTTCTTTCAAGATGTCTAAAGAGCAGTTGTCATTATAATTGTAATATCGACCACTCTTGTCCCAACCCGTATAATCTTCGGGAGAACCGTCATTTTCTTTTCTAGAATATTCTTTAGGTAATAGAATTTTAATTATTCTTTTTACTTCTTCAAAACTGTAATTACTGAATGCCATAGTTGTTGTTTGAAAATAACTATCACACCCAAAATCTTCAATTATTGTGATGTTCTTGTATTCAGTTTTATACCTACAGTCTTCACCAGGAATTTCCGTATGATCCATTGATGCTTTTTCAATAACTTCTTTTTGTTTAGTCACTTCGAAATATGTTTCCATGTATTTTCCAATTACATATTCGGCGTCATCTCTTTTGCTCGCATCCAATTGTTTAAAAAACAGCGAGTCAGGAGTAATCAATACCGAGTCATTTTTACTTGTTGGAGTACTGTCTTGAGTAGTTTTTACCGCTTCGTCAGGTAAGCTGCTTGAAAGCTTAAATTCTAAGTCTTTATATTTTATCCATAAACCTTGCGCTTGCTTTAGGTCGTGTCGTGTAGTTGTGTCAGGCACGTTCATCAGGCCATTGCATTGCTTGGTTATTTCTTTGGTCCATGCTTCGCTAACCTTCATTGTACAATCCAATATGTCAAAACCTCCATTTTGATCGCTGTAACATAGGGCATAAGCATCATTTAAACGGTGCTTAGACTGAGCAGCTTGCGTGAATAATGTATTAAAGACAAACATTATCAACAGTAGGGGTGCCATATTTTTTAAGTAACTCATTTTATGTTTCTGCCAAAGTCAGGGCTATGCCATGTTTTGAGGCAGTTTAGGTTTTTTTGTGCGTAGTCTCTCTATTTTATAGTCAAATTTTAAAACCCTCATATTCCATAAAAATAAAGTTTGTTGGGCCGAGAGTTTTCCATTCTTACTTTGTACAACCAATTTGTCTTTGAATGACTTGATAAACTTGGTCCAAAGCCTGCCTTTTGAATCCTCTAATAAAAAGTAAAAGCCACTATCTCCAATTTTTTTCCCTGAGGAATCAAGTATGAGTTCACCGTTATTTCCAATTTTTGGTGATAATATCACTGTTGCGTTTCCATTTGGTAAAGGAAAAATTGCTTTGATACAGGCCTCGCCAGATGGTGTTTTACAAGTTCCATAAACTCCAGAATAAACAATTTCTCCATTCGATTTGAAGGTTCGTAACCAAATGGTTCTTTTAACCTCATTTGTTTTAGAATCTAGAAACTGAATGATATCGCTGGTCAATTCCGATGAGTCCTTATGGTTACGGGTGGGGACGTTGAGTTGTTTTATTCTTTTACTGAAAAGTATTTTTACCAGAATGCCGAAACCTTTAAATAGGGGATTCCATTTTACTTTTAGTTTTAAGTCATAATTAGACGTGTTTTCATAAAAGTCAATTACCTCTTTTGACAATAAATTAAGTCTTGATTTTGGGAAATTTAGTTGGTTAATGGATTGAATAAGTCCTTTGTCATTCTGAAGATCGTCAACAACTAAATTTTCTTTCTGGGCTAATTCATAGATAAACTTTTTTCCAATTCCATCGGTGGAACCAAAAGGGCCCAACAACCATTTTTGGTTTGTCTTATCAATGCGCTTACCGAAAGTGATTACCCATTGTTGCGTAATCCAATCTTGTACATTTTGTCTTGGTTTTGCAAATCCCATTTTACAAATATTCTTTGGTCTGCGTGTAATCCAACTTACCCTTCCATGACCCGTATTCGGCAATGGGCTTAAACCTTAAGGTAGTGAATTCATAATGAAAGTTCTTTCTTTCTCTTTCTTTCATCGCAACGGAATGTCTTTTCGGTTTATCTACTGCACTATGACCACGAACCATATTGGTCATTTCCTTTTCCGTTTTCCAAATGGAAAAAGTTGAAACGGTATTTGGAAACTTCACTGAGGCTAATGAAAGTGTGGTTCCTGGATGATCCCTTACTAGCTTTTCAACTGGCCTTCCCCAATGGATAAACCTTGGAACTGCCCAAGGCTTCATGCGTGCTATGGTTACCGCAACAACTGGAGAATTTGGATGATCTAATTCGTCTTTGAAATCTGGAATTTTGAATCCACTAAACTTTCCCCACTCTCTTATTAAAGACAAGCGCACATGCCAACCTTTGGCAAGTACTCTTCCAAATTTGTACTCTTTGAGATAGTTGTTTAGGTCGCTTTCATTTTCCCATTGCATAAAAACGGCTATTTGCCCTATTAAAACCCTGGAGGTAGAAAAAATAGGAGAGCCTAAGGTCATGGCGGACATGTATTCAGCATGAATAAGTCCCTTCGTATTTTTCTTTATTGGACTTAAAAATATGCCTGCAGTCGCTTTAAGAAAGGGTATTTTAACTAAGTGATAAGAGAATATGCTCACTTTGAATTAATGGTTTATTACACATAACGGTATGTGTAAAATGAGTATTTAAAGCAATATACAAGGTGTTTTAATACGTTTAATATTAAAATGGCTCAATTTTCACAAAGCCAAATTTACCATTGTCTAACGCCACAATTGCACCTCCATCGAAAGTCAGGTCAATGGCCTCGCCTGCCCAATCGATACCTTTTCCTCCGCCATAGGTTTTTTGCCAATCAACATTTCCACTTGCATCAAATTTTACAAGATAAATGTGCCAAGTGTTAGAATTATCGCCATCATTTCCACAACGTCTTCTATATCTACCATATTCATCTCCAGTCCCTGCAACAATAATGCATCCCCCATCTGATGTGCTCTTAATTCCCCATGCTTCATCGTGAATAAATTTCGGTTTGAAACCTCTCGGATTTCCAGCTTTAGTTTCCCAAATTTTATTTCCTGACGGATCAACTTTTAGGGTGTATGTATCCCAGTTTTCTGTTCCTGAAAGGGTATGACCGGTAAGGAAAACGGATCCGTCCATTCCTATGTCCATACCAAAGCAATGATCTGATGAGTTTCCACCATATCGTGTATGCCATAGAATGTTTCCTGCACTATCTGCCTTGACAAGGCCATAATCATTTGCGCCATCCGTTAGTCCGGAAATATATAGCTCATTATTGATAATTTTTATTCGATAAGCTTGAGACAAATACTGGTTGATGTTTACACCATTTAGCTTTACTCCATTAGAATCGAGAAAGGTAATGTATCCTTCGCCTCCGGTGTAGAATGTATTTGTATTGTCTTCTGCACGCACATATCCCACGGTGACTATTCCCGTTGGCGTAATTATAAGATCCTCATAAGCATCATTTCCTCCATTATCCGCCGTTTTCTGGTAAAGTAAAGAACCATCCGATTTATTAAGTTTAATTATTGTGCTATTTTCACTTAGTGCACCACAAATTATGTAGCCATCAGATGTCTCAATGGCCGAATTCCCCAAATTATTGCCAGCATTACCAAATTCCTTTTTCCAGGATAAATTTCCATTGTTGTCTGTTTTTACAACGAGTATTTTGGCAGAATTAGGAACGAAACCGGTTTCCCCAATTTGTAAAAATCCACCATCTGTGCATGATAAAATGTAATGACCGTGCGATTCTTCTTCTGAACCGTCTACCTCAGTATTCCATTGCATAATAGGTGCATTGGGATATTCATTGATGTTACAGTCGACATTTACTTTCCTGCAGCCCAAGAAAAGAAGTAAGATAGCTTGGATTGATATAAAGAGGTACCTGTTCAATAGTGATTATTTTTAATGTATTCGTTGAGTATAAAGATAGTGAACACATTGAATTAGGTTTATACATTTTATACTTTGTGCCTGAACTAAAATTTATAGCTGTAACCAAATCGAATTACTTGAGTTTCGTAAAAATTTGCGCTGATATAACTAAAATGATCACCTATTATTTCCTTTCGGATTACCATAGAGTTTAATAGGTCTGAAGCGTTAATAAATAGTGCTCCTCTGTTTTTTTGAATGGATTTGTTTATCCCTAAATCTAAAGAGTACCTTGCGTCAACTGAACCTTGTGGAATGATGTCAGGAGCTAAATAAATGAACGTTAGTTGTGCTTTGAATCGCTCGGTTTTTATGAAAAGAAAGACAGTCAGTCCTGAATGGAATTTTGTTTCAATAAATTTCAGTCGAAGTTTATTTAAAATTTATTGCGAGGAATTTTATCTTTTAGTGTAATGGCACTAACACCAGGCGATGCTTCAAATGCAAATCGTTCTTTGTTGATTATTAAAGTTAATTAATTCTTATACTTCTTGTAAATCCACCATCCAGCATATATCAGTACCACTTGCACGGCAATTCTCACTAAAGCGATAGTTTTAGTGCCAATGAAGGGTTCTTCTTTGAGCATATCCCATACGTGAATAGGCAAGAAGATAATCATCAAAATCATAAAAGCGAGTCCGCCATACTTTCTGAACTTCGGAATTATTAAAGCAAGACCGATGGTTAATTCAGCTATTAAAGCGAATAAATGGGCCGTAAATTCTGGGATAAAACTTGGAATTAATGCTGAATACATTTCAGGAAAAGCAACATGGCCAGCTGCTCCTAAAATCATAATTATCGCGATAAATATGGAGCTGACATTCTTCATTTTTTTAAATTGATATGAAGCAATTTAGGATAGATAGTAATTGTTTTATTGATTGTCTGGTCATTCAATCCTTGCTGTTTCGCCCATTTCATCAATTTTGAATATGCTTTTCCTATTCCCCGAAAATCACCTTTATGACTTACCTGAGCTAGCGTTATTGATCTTAAGTCTACTATTCTTGCCGCGTTTAACCTTCTCATTTCTTATTCTTGGCAATGTTTTTATTAAGATTAACTTTCATTTAAAGCTTGTAAATTCGAAATGTAGCAACTTTAGCAATTAACTCCAATGATAATTCAGTTTCAACAAAATAATTGATTTCGTCTGAATCAGAATATAAATATTTAGCACCTTTTTCTTTAAGTTCAGCAATGCGGGAAGCTGGAAGTTCATCATTATTAAATGACCACCCTTTTTTATTCAAATGATAGAAATATATGAATGTTGATTCATCATTTCCAGCAATGCAGAGTGCTTCATTAGGAATAGCGTTTTGTAGCTCGGTCTTATATTCAACAAGAACGTTTCCCTCTTGATTCCAGGCATGTCCTTTTCTAGCGTAGGTTAGCAATGGCATTGCTACAGCACATGCAATTGCAATGTATTTTGTGGTTTTAGATTTTGATAGAAAATAACGGATTCCACAACCTACGGCAATAAATAGGAATGGAACAAATGGAAAAGCATAATAGTCATGCTTGTCTTGGATCATATTTAATTCAAAAATGTAATAGACTGAAACTCCAATTCCACCAATTAAGAAGGGAATGAAAAGTTTATTTCGAAGTCCGGATTTAAAGAAGATTAAGATCAGACCAGTAATGAAAAAAAGTACTGAGCCCCAGTTAAGTAGCAATTCAGGAAGGGTTGAGATAACATTATGGATTGCGTAATGCAATAACATAGATGAAGAATCATGAGCGTGTATTAAACCTGAAACTACACCCGCTTTACCCCAAGTTGGGATTACATTAATGTACCAAATAGCTGCAGGAATTAGGAATAAAAGATAAACTACCCCGTGACTTAATGAATGAATAATGTTGTTGATTTTATGCCTGCTAAGCTGCTGTAATACATAAACAGCTGGTATCAAATAAAGCACAATGAATGGAAGTTTAATTGCGGTAGCCAGTCCAAACAATAATGCCGATAGTATCAGGTTTTTGATCTGCTTACCTTCAGCCCATTTAACAAATAAGAACAGCCCCCAATTTATAAAACACAGAGCAGCGATATCTGGCATAGGGTTTATTCCATGATAAAAGATCGCAGGGGCTAAAGAAAAGGCCCATGCTCCTATTAGAGCTGCCCATTGAGCGCGTAACAAACTTAAAAGTAGCAGAAACAAGCCTATCATTGAAACCATAGAAATAATGAACATACATATCCGAGTTACAATCAATTGATTTCCTACAAGTTTGTAGACTCCTGCGATGGTCCATTGAACTAATGGGAATTCCTTTCGGAAAATTCCAGATCCATCCCCGCGGTCTAGTTTTCTTGGATTAAGAATGTTAAAGTCTTCTGCATAAAAGCTATCGATTCCAGCCTGTGTTTGAGTTTGTCTCCATACATGTATTCCCACTAAATCTGAAGAAAAGTGATTGAAATGCATCAAGAATTGAAACAAAATAATAAATCCCAAACCGAACCATTTGATTTTTTTTTGAATAGGAAATATTTTTTCTGAAGGAGGGATTGAAGAGGTCACCATTTTAAAGACACTGTTTTAATTAATTTTTGCCAATGTTCTGAATCAAGCTAGTGTGTAACGTTATTCCTTTGTATGAAAATAATGAAAACACTGTTGTTTAAATTTTCAACATCAATGGTGTTTTTTAATAAAGAGTCAACATGTTGTACGGAAGTAGAATCAATATCTTTGCGTTACCAAAGAATTCTACTGTATTTTTCTTTATTGATTAATTATCCTGTGTATCCGTAGATTCATTCTTTTCATCTCTAACTTTAATGAAAAA
>Ga0115568_10001615_pt1 | contig 16117 bp, 12 predicted proteins | sample COGITO_mtgs_1204_FD_87296 | JGI IMG/M metagenome (GOLD analysis project Ga0115568, IMG submission 87296) | Pelagic marine microbial communities from North Sea - COGITO_mtgs_120426 | ecosystem: Environmental > Aquatic > Marine > Epipelagic | place: Germany:Helgoland, sampling site Kabeltonne...
TATAAATCACCTGAAAGATTGCAATGGGAATCAGATTTCGATCCAATTAAAAAATTTAGAGAAACTATTCTAAGTGCCAAATGGGCGTCTGAAACTGAATTAGAAAAAATCGAAACAGAAGCTAAAAAATTTATAAAAGACAGTAAAAAAGAAGGATGGTCTGAATATTTAGCGCCTATTAAAGAAGAGGTAGAAACAATTGCTGCGATGCTAGAACAATTAAGTTCGGAAAGCATTAACGGCTCTTTCATCTCTAAACTTAGTTCTAATTTAACTTCCTCTGCTGATCCCGCAAGAAAAGATATTGTTAGCGCTATTAAAAAATCACTCCGTTTAGTAAGAAACGAAAAATTAGCTTCTAAAAATCAACTAATTAACTGGTTAACAGCGGCTAATATTGCCAATCACGACAGATACAGCTCATCTTTATACAGCGAAACAGAACGTTCTGCTTTAAACGAAAGTGGTACTCCCCCTATATACGATGAAGAGAGACTTGTAGATGGACGAGAAGTGCTTCGCGAAAACTTTGACGCACTTCTAAACAAGCACAAAGAAATTTTGATATTTGGTGAAGATGCTGGTAAAATTGGTGGCGTGAACCAAAGTTTAGAAGGTTTACAAGAAAAACATGGAGAGATAAGAGTTTTCGATACAGGTATTCGAGAATGCACAATTATAGGGCAAGGAATTGGAATGGCATTAAGAGGTCTACGTCCCATAGCTGAAATTCAATACCTAGATTACCTATTATACGCGCTTCAAGTGATGAGTGATGACTTAGCGACCGTAAACTATAGGACTAAAGGGCAACAAAAAGCTCCACTTATTGTCCGAACCAGAGGGCATAGATTAGAGGGAATTTGGCACTCTGGCTCACCTATGGGCATGATACTTGGTGCGTTGCGAGGAATATACATTTGTGTGCCACGAAACATGACACAAGCTGCTGGGTTTTATAACACATTGATGGATCGAGATGATCCAGCTTTAGTTATCGAATCGCTAAACGGTTACCGTCTAAAAGAAAAGCTGCCTTCAAATTTAGGGGAGTTTAAAATTCCGCTAGGTATTCCTGAAATAATGAAAAATGGCGATGACGTTACCCTTGTGTGCTACGGTTCCATGGTTCGAATGGTGGAGCAAGCTGCACAGCAACTCACCGAATTAGGTATTTCTGCCGAGGTAATTGACGTGCAAACCCTACTTCCATTTGATGTCAACCATGTTATCGGGGAATCAGTAAGCAAGACCAACAGGGTTGTATTTATTGATGAAGATGTCTCTGGCGGAGCCACAGCTTATATGATGCAAAAAGTTATTGAAGAACAAGGAGGTTATTTCTCCTTAGATTCAGAACCTAAAACATTAACTGCCAAAGACCATAGACCGGCATATGGTTCAGATGGTGACTATTTCTCGAAACCAAGTATTGAAGATATTGTTGACTCGGTTTATGACCTTTTCAATGAATTAGATTCCGCTAAGTTTCCTAGAATATATTAGTTAATAATTGAGGTGATAAGAACCTTCACCATAGCAATCTTAATATTCTCATGCATTTCAACAAGCGCACAGGGTACAGGCAAAATTAAGTTAAGCAACCTTATCGTGTCAATAAATGTTGGCAACATCTTAATACTCAGACCGCAATTGTCTTTGGAATTTAGATTAAGTAAATTGAATCATATTGAGATAACAAGTGGATATATTGCGCAAAACAAATCCTTACAGAACAACACTGTTAGCTTTTTAAATGAAGATGCTTTTCTATCAAAAGGATTTCATTTTGGGCTTGGATTAAAAAGGATGAGTGCCTTAAATTTTAATAGATACTATGGCATTCAAACCTACTTCAAGAAACATGGTTACAGCAATGAAATATGGCACAATGGACCGAAAATTGAAGAAGAGTGGTCCGGGTCAATGTCTTATGTTTTATCAAATAAAAAAACTCAAGCAGGATTATACCTAATAATTGGAAATTATAAAGCTCTAGGAAAAAACTTTCTTATAAACACATTTGGTGGATTCGGAATACTATATTATCATTATGAAAAGACATACAACGAAATGATTTACAACTATAGTTTGAGGTTTAAAACTAAAGATCTAAACCACCCAGCCAATTTTATTGATATTGATACGCCATTTACAGAAACTCAAGATAGAATTTATCCAATTGTCCATTTTGGAGTGAAAATAGGATTTAACGGAATAAAAAATGCAAAGTAAATTAATCTTAATAGTTTGTTTATTGTCAATTTTTCACCCTAGTTATAGTTCTGGTGATAAATTTGAAATCAAAGGTATCCTCTCTCCTACCTTCGAGACAATGAGGCCAGGAAACAGATTATTTAAGGATGACTGGGGTTATAAATTGTCCTATAATTTTGGTTTGGAATACAAGTACTATCTCAAACCAGATATAAGTTTTTCAACAGGAATTCTTTATCAAGATAAAGGATATCGGTCAGTTTATAGCGAGAATAAAAACCCCTCGTTGCTTTACAATAATAGTATTTTCATTACTTCTTTTGAGTATTTTATGATTCCGACAAATCTTAATATTCACTTCGAGACTTCTACAAGAAGTCGATTTCTTCTGGTCATGGGTCTTACCAATGGCTATTTATGGAAAGCAAAAGCTAGCTACAAAAGAGTTTCTGATGATGAACTCAACCTTATAAAAGATGGGAACAGCGATTTAGACCCCGAAGACAATTCATATAATATGCTCCCCTATTCTTATAAAAGATTTACTGGAGTAAACCTCGGGTTTAAATTCTCGAAATACATTAAATCTAAGATGATTATAGAATTCGGAGCGATATACAGCCGGCAATTAAATCGAGTTTCAAGAGTAACAGAAGCAGCTGATGTTTTGGGGAATTATTATTACATCAAACCAAAATTTGATGCATTTATTTTCGATATTCGTTTAGGCTATTTCTTTAACAAACAAATTAAGAATTCAGGAAAAGACTTTTAACATGAATAGAACCACTGAATCTGATTCAAATTTTGACGGACTAGAAAATATGTCTATTTCAGAATTGCTACTTAATATTAATGCAGAAGATAAAACGGTACCTCTCGCAATTGAAAAAGTAATTCCTTCAATAACAGGATTAGTAGATATAATTGCCGCAAATATGAAACAAGGGGGTAGATTGTTCTATATGGGAGCGGGCACAAGTGGTAGACTTGGAGTAGTGGATGCGTCTGAGTGTCCTCCCACTTATGGAGTAGAGCATGGATTAGTAGTTGGTATTATTGCTGGCGGAGATGACGCTATTAGAAAAGCAGTTGAATTTGCGGAAGATGACACAACCCAAGGCTGGAAAGACCTACAAGAATATGATGTCAATGAAAAAGATGTTGTAATTGGTATTGCAGCATCTGGTTCAACACCTTACGTTATTGGTGCATTAGAAGTATGCAACAAGAATAATATCACAACTAGTTGTATTGTCTGTAATTCGGAATCAACTGTGGCTAAAGTTTCGAAATATCCAATTGAGGTGATTGTAGGACCAGAATTTGTTACTGGGAGTACCCGCATGAAATCTGGCACTGCACAAAAACTGGTTCTTAACATGATTTCTACCGCTGTTATGATACAGCTTGGTAGAGTTAAAGGAAATAAAATGATTGATATGCAACTTAGCAACGACAAACTAGTTGATCGGGGCACAAAAATGGTAATGAAAGAATTAGGCGTTTCTTATGAGAAAGCCCATGAACTGCTAACAAAACACGGTAGCGTCCGTAACGCTGTTGATAGTAGGAAATAATGGAAGAAATACTCAAAAATCTCAAGCAAAAAGCACGCGAAAAGGAGAAAGAAAACAAAAAATTTCTCTCCGTGCTTAAACGCCAAAACAAACAGAATAAGGTTGATGAAATAATTCATGATATTCATTCCGAAACGTTCGATAATATCGATTGTATAGAGTGTGCTAATTGCTGTAAAACAACGGGGCCATTGTTCACAGACAAAGACATTTCCAGAATTGCAGGAAAGCTAAGAATGAAAGACGTTGATTTTATCAGCACCTACCTGGCTATTGATGAAGATGGTGATTATGTTTTAAAAGAACTCCCTTGTGCTTTTCTTGGAGAAGATAATTTCTGTTCCATTTATGATTTTCGTCCAAAAGCTTGTAGAGAATTTCCACATACCGATAGCCCAAAACAAAGTCAATTGTTCGACTTACTAATAAAAAACACCTACGAATGCCCTGCTGCTTTAAAAATAGTAGAAGAAATGAAGGCTCATTATGCAAACGACAAAGCATTCAGACCTGACACTAGAGAAAAGTATAGGTAGCCTAATGCACTTGCAATAAAGCTTGTGGCATTCGAATAAGAACTTCAACCCTCATTGTTGTTCGAACTAATTTTCCGTCTTTCATTGCCGGTGAAAAATACAGTTGATTAATCCACTTTACCACCTCAATATCGCAACCTGCACCCAATTGGTTAACAACACGAAGGTTGGATAAGTATCCTCTTGGCTCGATAACAAATTCTACTGCCACTTTACCTTGTACTGAATACTTAATGGCCGTCTCAGGAAATTCGAAATTTCTTAGCACAAAATCACTAATATTTGAATACCCCATTTGAGGGTAAATTACTTCTGGCAACGAATCCAAATCCTTTTGGAGATATATAGTGTTACTTGTATCAACAAGATGAATAGAGTTCACTGTTACGGGATTTTGTTCTTTTGCTTGAGTACTTTGTTTTTTATTAAATGGAATCGCTAATAATAATTCCCCGCCAACAGGAGTTCCCATCATATAAGCCGGATGCCATAATAATTTATCCACTACTCTCAGTGCTGCTGTATTAAAACTACTATGGGAAGACTTGAATATTACCTTAGAAACTAATTTTCCGTTTTCGTCAATACATATCTGAACATGAATCTTCCCTTTCTTAGGGGCCTCCTCCCCAATTACCTCGTTATCTGCTATTTTTTTTAGCTGCTCCTTACCTCCGTAATTTTTTGGCGGAAAATAATCAAGACTACCAGATTGAGTGACACCCATAAGACAGTATAGAAAACAAAGAATAAAAATGGGAACTCTTTTCACTTTTCAAAAATAAAAAAGCCTTTCCGATAATACGAAAAGGCTTCTATAAAATAAGTTTACTAGCTTCTAATTCTCTAGCTTAGCCTTAATCGCATTGTACTTTTCAGTATCACCACTTCTTACATACAATTGTTTTAACGACAACATTGTAGAAGTATCTGCAGAGTTAAGCGCATGTGCCTTTTCTAAATAAGGTATTGATGATAAAAATACAGCATCAGCTTTCTTTTTTTCTTCTGAATATTTGGCGTTATCTTTAATTTCATTGATTATGTCCATCATTTTAACAGCATCATTAAAAATTAATGCACCCATATTATAGTTTGCATCAAAAGAATTAGGATCTATTTCAATAGATTTAATGTAATCAGCTTTGGCTAAACCAAAGTTCTCTTGAGAACCAGCTTTATCGCTAGCTTCGTATTTTTGGTTACCCAATTTTTCATACATATTACCACGAGCGTAATACAAAGTTGCATTATCTGGTGCCTTTGCAATTGCCTGATCTAAATTTGCTAGTGCTTTATCTACATCATCTCCTTGTAAAGCGATATTGATTTCTGCAGTAAGTAAATTATCGTCATTCGGGTAGGCAACTCTACCAGCCTTAACTGTACTATTATACATTTCAGTATTTTCAGTTTCAGAGTAGATATCCGTTAGATAGTTATATGCTTGTGCGCCTTCAAAACCAATCTCGATGCATTTATTAAAATAACTTATAGCTTTTTCTGTATTTTTAATCTGCTTAAAAGCTACAGCACCGTAGAAATAAGACAAGCTATCAGTTGCACTAAACTTATTAGAACCAGCTATTGCAGACTCAAAAGATTTAGACGCTCTTTGGTAATTTTTGTCATTAAAATCACGGATACCTTGATTCGTAATGATTCCTATAATGCTAATCAACCCTTGATTTAAATCACCAATTTCTATACGCTTTGTATCGTATGTATAAGCTTTCATATAAGAATCAAAAGCAACCTGAACAGGGTTATCGTGGAGTGTTTTATTCTCTTCTAATGCCGAACCAGCTATTTTTGCATAAACATGTCCTCTATACATCCATGTTTTAGCTTTTGCAGAAGTTTGCTCATGCAATATAGCCGCATCAATAGCCTCTTTCGCTTTATCTAATTCATCATCGTATTTCATATAGTTAAAAGCACTAACTACTTTGTTGTTTTGTGCAAAAGTGGAGGTAAAAGCACCAACCATCAACACTGAAAATAGAATCCTTTTCATTTTATTAATCTTAAAATTTTATACAAATATATTTAATCTTCAGAATCGGTCTCATCAATATCTGTACCAGGCTCATCTCCTTTACCTGATTTATCTTCAGATTCTCCTGTAGAAATTTCACTAGCCGCAGCATCTTCTCCTTCTACCGTTTCAGCGTTCTCAGCACCTTCTGATGTTTCTTCCTCTTCGTCACTGTGTTCAACCTTAGCAATAGCAGCAATTTGATCTTTTCCTTTTAAATTAATCAATTTCACACCCTGAGTTGCTCTACCCATAACACGAAGGTTCTCTACAGCCAAACGAATTACGATTCCTGATTTATTGATAATCATTAAATCATCTTCATCTGTAACAACTTTAATTGAGATTAACGCTCCAGTTTTATCTGTTACATTAAGTGTCTTAACCCCTTTACCCCCACGGTTTGTAACTCTATATACTGCTTCACCATCCTCATCGTCTAGCATAGTTCGCTTGCCATAGCCATTTTCAGAAACAACCAACACTGTTTGAGCTTGGGCATCTTCCACTGTAATCATCCCAACAACTTCGTCTTTGTCGTTAGCAAGTTTTAATCCTCTAACTCCAGAAGCACCTCTGCCCATTGGGCGAACTTTTTCTTCATTAAAACGAATGGCTCTTCCTGCCTTACTAGCTAATACAACCTCGTTAGACCCGTTAGTTAACTTGGCTTCAAGTAATTCGTCACCTTCTCTCACATTAATCGCAATAATTCCATTAGCTCGTGGACGAGAATATGCCTCTAATGTAGTTTTCTTAATAACACCGTTTTTAGTACACATTACGATGAAATTCTTTTTCACGTATTCTTCATCTTTAAGATTTTCGACACTTATGTATGCCATCACCTTATCGTCTTGTTCTATGCTAATCAAATTTTGAATGGCTCTACCTTTTGATTGCTTAGAGCCTTCAGGAACTTCGAATACTCTCATCCAGAAGCATTTACCTTTTTGTGTAAATATTAATAAGTAATTATGCGTTGTAGCAGTAAATAAGTGCTCTAAGAAATCTTCGTTACGAGTTGCGGTGCCTTTAGAGCCAACTCCACCTCTATTTTGCAATCTGTATTCACTTAATAAAGTTCGTTTTATATAACCCATATGAGAAATAGTCACAGCCACCTGCTCATCAGGAATCATATCTTCAATGCTGAAATCGTCAGCTGCATAAACTATTTCACTTCGTCTTTCGTCACCATATTTGTCTTTAATAACAGTAAGTTCTTCTTTGATGATGTTCATTCTCATTTCCTCCGATGCAAGAATTGCTTTCATTTCTTCAATGAACTTCATTACCTCTTCGTATTCAGTTCTTAGCTTCGCTTGTTCAAGACCTGTTAACTGGCGTAATCTCATTTCAACAATTGCACGAGATTGAATTTCTGAAAGTTCGAAACGTTTCATTAAATCCTCTCTAGCTTGGTCTGGATTAGAAGCGGCTCTTATTATCTTGATTACTTCATCAATATTATCACTTGCGATAATCAGCCCTTCTAATATATGCGCTCTTTCTTCTGCTTTGCGCAATTCGTATTTCGTTCTGCGTATGACAACTTCGTGCCTATGTTCAACAAAGTGATGAATTAAATCTTTTAAATTACAGACAACCGGTCTTCCGCCTACTAAAGCAATATTATTACAACTAAACGATGTTTGAAGAGCTGTGTATTTGAATAAGTTATTTAATACAACGTTGGTAATCGCTTCACGTTTTAGTTCATAAACGATGCGCATACCATTTCTATCAGACTCATCTCTAATATCTGAAATACCTTCAATTTTTTTATCATTAACAAGATCAGCAGTACGCTTAATCATGTCAGCCTTATTTACTTGATAAGGAATTTCGGTGACTATAATCTGTTCTTTACCGGATTTAGTCTCCTCAATTGTTGACTGAGCACGCATAACAACACGACCTTTACCCGTTTCTAAGGCATTTTTAACACCTTCATAACCGTAAATAATACCTCCTGTTGGAAAATCTGGAGCTTTTACATACTCCATTAATCCAGCTATATCGATATCGCGATTATCTATATAAGCAATTGTTCCGTTAATAACTTCAGTTAAGTTATGAGGAGCCATATTTGTAGCCATACCGACTGCGATACCACTGGCACCATTAACCAACAATTGTGGAAATGCCGCAGGCAATACGGTAGGTTCCTTTAAAGTATCATCAAAATTAAGACTAAAATCAACCGTTTCCTTATCAAGGTCGGCTAACATTTCTTCAGCAATTTTTTTCAATCTTGCTTCAGTATATCTCATTGCTGCTGGACTGTCACCATCAACAGACCCAAAGTTACCTTGGCCATCTACCAATGGGTAACGTAAAGACCACTCTTGAGCCATACGAACCATAGAGTCATAAACTGATGTATCTCCATGTGGGTGATATTTACCTAAAACCTCACCAACAATTCTAGCTGATTTTTTATGCGAACCTGTTGCTCGGACGCCTAAATCTTGCATACCAAATAACACTCTTCTGTGAACAGGCTTCAGTCCATCACGAACATCTGGCAATGCTCTTGAAACAATCACAGACATCGAGTAATCGATGTATGCGGTCTTCATTTCTTCCTCTATATTCACCTGAATTATTTTTTCTCCTTCAGCCATTTCTATTCTTTATTACATGTGTTCAAAATCAAACCGAAAATAGACATTACCGCATTCAAAAGTTCTAAAAAAACAAGGGGGTTATTAACAAAATTCAGTGTTTCATTGTTAATAAAACAGGTGAAGATTAAAAGATTTCATGCGAGCACTCTCACTACCTTTGAGAAAAGTAGAAATATGTCTGCTTTTTGTGTTTTTTTATCAATTAATTTGAGTTTATTTGAATTATGGAAGCGAATTTTTCACCACGAGTAAGAGATGTAATTACATTTAGCAGAGAAGAAGCACTTCGGCTTGGCCACGATTATATTGGAACAGAGCATTTCTTGCTTGGTATTATTCGCGAAGGCGAAGGCACAGCTATTAGAATATTAAAATCTCTTGGAGTTACTGTTCTAGATTTGAGAAAAATGGTTGAACAATCAATTGCTGTTGACAACTCTAAAAGTAACTCTAATGGAAATATTCCACTTGTAAAACAAGCGGAAAAGACTTTAAAAATAACGTACTTAGAAGCTAAACTTTTTAAAAGCAATACAATTGGCACCGAGCATTTGTTGTTATCTATACTTAAAGACGATAATAACGTTGCTAGCCGAGCACTTAGACATTTTAATGTAAATTACGACATGGTAAAAGATGAACTAGATAATCTAGCTGATGATAACGAATTTCCAATAGCACCTAAAGCAGAATTTCCAAACACACCTTCTGATGATGATGAAGGGGTTGAAGACGAGTTTAGTCGTACTTCAAAAAAGCCTGTGGATCCAAAATCTAAAACTCCAGTTTTGGATAATTTTGGAAGAGACTTAACAAAAATGGGCGAAGAAGGAAAATTAGATCCTATAGTTGGTAGAGAAAAGGAAATTGAAAGAGTTTCTCAAATATTAAGTAGAAGAAAAAAGAACAATCCAATTCTTATCGGGGAACCTGGTGTTGGTAAATCTGCTATCGCTGAAGGACTTGCCTTAAGAATTACGCAAAAGAAAGTTTCCAGAGTTCTTTTTGGCAAAAGAGTTGTTACACTTGATTTAGCTTCTTTGGTTGCTGGCACAAAATATCGTGGTCAGTTTGAAGAGAGAATGAAAGCTGTAATGAATGAGCTTCAAAAATCTCCAGAAGTAATTCTATTCATAGATGAAATCCATACGATAATTGGTGCCGGTGGTGCTTCCGGCTCTATGGATGCATCAAACATGTTTAAACCAGCTTTGGCTAGAGGCGAAATTCAATGTATCGGTGCAACAACACTTGATGAATTCCGTCAACACATCGAAAAAGATGGCGCTCTAGAAAGAAGGTTTCAGAAGGTATTGGTTGAAGCTACATCTATTGAAGAGACAATTGAAATTCTTGGAAACATCAAAGAAAAATATGAAGAACATCATAATGTTAATTATACTAAAGAGGCCATAGAAGCTTGCGTTAAGTTAACAAACAGATATATTAGTGACAGACACCTTCCTGACAAGGCAATTGATGCATTAGATGAAGCTGGTTCTAGAGTTCATATTACCAATATAAAAGTTCCAAAAGCAGTAATTGAGTTGGAAGGAAAAATTGAGGATATTAAAGAAGAGAAAAACGAAGTAGTTCGAAGCCAGAAATATGAAGAAGCAGCTCAGTTAAGAGATAAAGAACGACAACTACTAGAACAGCTAGACGCTGAACAGAAAAAATGGGAAGAAGAAACCAAATCTCATAGAGAAATGGTTACTGAAGACAACGTTGCTGAAGTTGTTGCCATGATGACGGGAGTTCCGATACAAAGAATTGCTCAGAAAGAGGGTAATCGTTTGGTTAACATGTTTAAGGAGATGCAAGGTTCCGTTATTGGACAAGATGATGCCATTAAAAAAGTTGTTAAGGCTATTCAGAGAAATCGTGCAGGCTTAAAAGACCCAAACAAACCAATTGGTTCATTTATCTTTTTAGGTCCAACCGGAGTTGGGAAAACACAGCTTGCCAAGGTTTTATCCAATTTTTTGTTTGACAATGACGATGCGCTTATAAGAATTGACATGAGTGAGTACATGGAAAAATTCGCCATTTCTAGATTAGTTGGAGCACCTCCTGGATACGTTGGTTACGAAGAAGGTGGTCAGTTAACTGAAAAAGTAAGAAGAAGACCGTATTCTGTTGTGTTACTTGATGAAATTGAAAAAGCACACCCAGATGTATTCAACTTGTTACTTCAAGCTTTAGATGATGGACAAATAACAGATAGTTTAGGTAGAAAAATTGATTTCAAAAACACCATCATAATAATGACATCAAATATTGGTGCTCGTCAATTGAAAGATTTTGGTTCAGGTGTTGGCTTTGGAACCAAAGCAAAGGAAAACCAATCAAGTGATCTCGCAAAAGGTGTTATTGAAGGTGCCTTGAAAAAAGCATTTGCTCCTGAATTTCTTAATCGAATTGATGATGTTGTAATGTTCAACTCTCTTGACAGGGCAAACATTCACGAAATCATTGATATTGAGCTGAATGGCCTTTATGGAAGAATTAATGAGCTAGGATACAAAGTAAAAATAACGAATGAGGCCAAAGACTTTATTGCTGATAAAGGCTTCGATTCTCAATTTGGCGCAAGACCCTTGAAAAGGGCAATTCAAAAACTATTAGAGGATCCTTTAGCAGAAGAAATAATTAAGTCAAACCTCGAAGAAGGCGACACAATTAACGTTGGCTTGAAAAATGACGAAATCACTATTAAGATTTCTAAACCGAAAAAAAAGAAAGAAAAAGAATAAAAAAGCTGCTACTTCTGTTTTAATGGCAAAAAAGCCGAATCAATATGATTCGGCTTTTTTATTTTTATGTCTCTTCAAGAAACAAAGAAATTTATTAGTTTAAAATTACATCATGACAGGCCTTCAGAATTTTAAAAGCACCTTCTTGTGTTGAACTTTCTGCATAAGTTCTTAATACTGGCTCCGTTCCTGATGGACGTATCATCACCCACTCGCTTTCACTTAAAACATATTTGTAACCATCTAAGTTCTCCAAGCGCTCCACTTTATATTCGCCAAACTGATGGTACTCTTCGGCCTTGCATTTTGCAATAATAGACTCCTTCAGTTCTTGCGGCAGAGTGAGATCAATACGTTCGAAAGCAAACGTGCCGACTAAATCATAAACTTCCTGAATGAGTTCTTCAATTGTTTTGCCACTTTTGACCATAAACTCCCAGATAACCATTCCGTTCCAAATACCATCTCGTTCTGGTATATGTCCCTGCACTGCAATCCCACCACTTTCTTCACCGCCCATTATTATTTCTTCTTCGAGCATTATTCCACAGATATGCTTAAAGCCAATATGAACCACATCTAAATCCAATCCGTAATAATCGCATAGCTGTTTAATCTTAACTGTACTTGAAAAACCAGTTGCAATCTTACCCTTATAGCCTTTGTACTTATATAGATAATTGATTAGCAATAACATGATGTGATGAGAGTCAATGTAATTTCCCTTACCATCCATCATGCCAATTCTGTCAGCATCCCCATCATTAACTAAGGCACAATCTATGTCTCCTTCAGCTTTAATGTATTCAGAAAAAGGGCCTAAATTCCTCATTATCGGTTCTGGAGAAATTCCATAAAAATGCGGATTATGTTCGCATCTGAATCGTTTTACATTTGGCAACAAACGTTTGATTACATTTTGTCCAGAACCATACATAGCATCATATGCAAATACCATTTTAGACTTTCGAATAGCGTCCAAATCGAAACTTCTTTCGATTTGATTACAATACAATGTCTCTAAGTCAACAATTTCAATAAACCCCCTTTCTTTCCATTCTTCTAAAGAAGAAGAATCAAAGTTAAAATTAGTCGAATCTGGTATATAGCTTTCGACTTCCATTATTCCCTCCTCCAACAAAGGCCCGCCATAATGACCTTTTAATTTGTATCCGCTATAAGCTGATGGATTATGGCTAGCTGTTACTATTACACCTATTGAAGCTTTCAGTTTTAACGTCCCTAGCGAAACCATCGGAGTTGAAACATAGCCCATCGCCATCTTAACGAAGATTCCATTTTCACAAAAAACCTTAGCCGCAGTTTCTGCGAATAAATCACCAGCAAAACGACAGTCATATCCGATAACCACAGAAGGACTATCAAAGTGATTTTTTAAATATGTGCAAACTCCTTTAGTAACTCTCGCTACATTTTCAACTGTAAATTCTTTAGCGATAATGGCCCTCCATCCGTCAGTACCAAACTTTATATCCATTATTTAAAAATTTTAGCTTTATTCATCGCTTTGTGAAATTTTCTTGCATTTGCTTTATGCTGAGAATAAGTGATGGCGAAATTATGATATCCAGAAAAATCTTCTTTTGCACAAAAGAAAATGTATTCGTGGTCCACTCTATTTAATACTGCGTCTAAAGACGAAATTTCTGGCAAACAAATTGGACCTGGTGGCAGCCCCTTGTGCATATAGGTATTGTAAGGAGATTCAACTTCTTTATACTTATTGAGAACTCTTCTTATTGTAAAATCTCCGATTGCGTATATTAATGTTGGGTCCGCTTCTAACTTCATTCCCTTTTTTATTCGATTATGATAAACTCCGGCTACAATTGGCTTTTCGTTACTTTGTGCTGTTTCCTTTTGAACGATAGCTGCAAGAGTTGACACTTCAGACTGCCCTAATTTCAACTTTTTGGCCTTTCCTCTCCTTTCATCATTCCAAAAATTCTTGTATTCTGTTGCCATCCTTTCCACAAATTGTTCAGTGTTAGTGTTCCAATTAAACTCATATGTGTTTGGAATAAACATGCTAAAAAACGTTTCTCTATTAAATCCATATTTTTTATGTAATTCTGAGTCCTCAAATATTGCCGCGATTGAAGCCGAATCTGCTTCAATTTGTTTTGCAATAGTGCCAGCCAGCTCGTTCCTGAGACGAATATTATTAAATGTTAAAATCACCGGAAATTGCTCGCCTGAGCGTAACAACGAAATCAACTGTTTGTTATTTAATCCTGTTTTTAATTGATACCTACCTGGTTTAATATTGGTATTGTACTTCATGTACTCACCCACCCAAATAAATGAACTGCGATCATTTATGATTCCATTTTCGTAAAGCGAATTTGCCACATCATCAAACGATGCTCCTGTTTGTATGTAAAATAAGCCGTCTTTTTCAAGCTCAGTTATAATATTCGTTTTCCAAATTATATTATAGTAATGCAAACCAACAAATCCTGTACCAATGCTGAGAATAAAAATAATTGCAACAATAATTTTCAGAATGAATTTTCCTTTACTTTTCGCCATCCTTCAACCACCGATCAACTGAAGAAAGTATTGATTTTCCCATTCTCCATTATTCATACTCCAATCTTTTTTCGTTCCTGTAATTTCAAAACCTAACCCTTGAAACAACTTTACACTTCTCGCATTTTTTATTTGAATGTGACAAAATAATTGATGCAAGTTTATAATATCAAAAGCATATTCAATTAATAATCGCAACGATTCTTTTGCAAGACCTTTTCTTCTGAACTCATTCTCAGCAATTAGAATTCCAACTCCTGCCTTAAGGTGCAATGGATCAAAGTCAAACAAATCAACTGTGCCCACAGTTAGACCAGTTTCGTTTTCTACAATCATCAACCTTAATTGTTTATTGCTAAAAATATCGTTTTCACTGTTCACGAACTGCTCAAGTATGTGTCTTGAAAAAGGTGCGTGAGTATTACTAATCTGCCAATTATCAACATCATTTTCCCAAGCAAACAAAATCTCAATATCACTTGGCTCCATTGCTCTGAGCGTCACTTTACTTCCTTTTAGCATAATTCCTCCGTTTCATAAGATTTAATACGATCTAATATGTCATCCATTGTGTATCGCGTAAAAGAAAATGTACCCATCTCAATTTCGTCATTCATGTTAAGATGATAAACATCTTCTATACTTTTCGTTTTATATAAGACAGGTACGACCTCATAAATAAATTTAGCTCTTGCAATTGACTTACCATACATCGCAGCTAAGACCTTCTTTATTGGAAATAAACAGGTGATATTTCCTTGTACTCTTTTCTTCTCTATAAAAGAGTTCCTAATATTTTCCATTGAATTTAAAACCTCAACAAGTTTAATAAATAGTGTTTTTATCTGCTTTCTGTGAATCAGTTTCTTTAGCCCCTGAAAGTCATCGCCAAGGGTTTGCCCCGTAACTGTCAGTGAAAAATATTTTTTATTGTAAATGATGCCTATGTGAGGAGGTATATCGTTTGCATGAAGAACGACTAAATACAATCCGCTATCTATATAGTCTAACGGTTTTATATTATGAATTAAGTAATTATTCATTTATTACGCCCTTATAAACAAATTGAGCTGGCCCAACAAGCCAAATATTTATGAATTCCTGTTCCGAAATGCGATTATAAGTAACTACTAAAGCCCCACCTTTTGTTTTGAGTGCACAACTATTTTTATAGTTAACTTCATCTTCCAAATTCATTGCAATTGCGCATGCTGCAGCGCCAGTTCCACAGGATAAAGTTTCGTTCTCCACTCCCCTTTCATAGGTTCTGATATTTGCACTGTTTTGTGTAACAAAATTTACGTTAGTGCCCTCTTTTTTAAATCGATCGCTATAACGCACTTTATGAGCCCTAGCTTTTAAGTCAATTTGGTCAACATCTTCAACAAATATTACACAATGCGGTGAGCCGGTATCCATGAAATAGAAATTTGATGCTTTTTCAATTCTATTAACGTCAGTCATTTTTAAGTGCACTTTGCTTCCATCAATCATACCCTCATGCTTTCCGTCTATCGCTTGAAAAACACACCGTTTATCAAATAAGCCAATCGAACTTGCAAAAGCAATCAAACACCTTCCTCCGTTTCCGCACATACTACTTTCGTTACCGTCAGAGTTGAAATATACCATTTCAAAGTCTAAAATGGCATGATCTTGCAGTAAAATTAATCCATCAGCCCCAACACCAAATCTACGGTCACAGATATGCGCAACTTCTTTTTGCGACAATTTAACAGACCTATCTCTATTGTCAATAATCACAAAATCATTTCCCGTTCCTTGATATTTGAAAAACTCCATA
>Ga0115568_10001616_pt1 | contig 16117 bp, 17 predicted proteins | sample COGITO_mtgs_1204_FD_87296 | JGI IMG/M metagenome (GOLD analysis project Ga0115568, IMG submission 87296) | Pelagic marine microbial communities from North Sea - COGITO_mtgs_120426 | ecosystem: Environmental > Aquatic > Marine > Epipelagic | place: Germany:Helgoland, sampling site Kabeltonne...
AATTCATTGAAAAATAGTGGCCAGTCAATTCTGGTGGTAGATAAAAATATATCTGCTTTGGCGGGGTTATCAGATCACCACTATATTCTCGATAAAGGCCTCGTTGTCTGGCATGGCGATTCAAAGGAATTGTTAGGGAATTCTGATTTAAAAACCCGCTATCTCGGTGTGTGATGAATTCAGTTTGACTTTATTGAATAACTTTCTTCATTCCCACTCAATAGTACGCCTTATGTAACACATTGATTCTATTTTGTTTTATTTTCACTATGTAAGTACTTTGTAAGTCTTTTCTCATTTTACGTACATCTTCGCATATTCAAATCATGAACAAATACAATGCTTACAGCAAAAAGTGGTTACCAAGTTTATTATGAATGCTGATCAATTGGTTTGTCTGCATCAATTGGCCAAGGGTGTTGTAATGGATGAGAATGCTCAGGCTCTAGATGCCATTAGAGAGGTTGGTCCCGGTGACATTGGCGGCAAAGGCAGGTGAAAGTGGCCTTGCTTAACCTCCTCAAAGAGGATTGAAACGCTCACTTAACAGTTCAGACTCACTCTGCAATTAATGACGAATTTTTCTTTACAAATTCCATTATTTCATTAGCAAGCAATTTGTTTCCTTCTGCATTATGGTGCCGTATATCGTTGTAAAAATTTCCAGTAGGTGGAACGCTATCGGAAATATCGATGCAAAAACTCAGTCTCTCACATCTTATCCTTAGCTCCGCATATAATTCTCGAATAAGTTTGGTGTATTCGTTGTCCATATTCTCAAGCAAGCGGTAATCATTGGTACCTTTAACAGAATTTGACTGAACTCCGGGTAAGCCCATAGTAGGTTGAAGAAATACGAGATATGTTGCGCCCTCCAACTCCGCTAATTTCTGCATGCGTTTTACATTAATTTCCCAGCGTTCAGCGGCATTGATAGGCTTCAGAAAATTGAGTTTTGGAATCGATGCTTTGTTCTCGTCTTTCTTTGAAATGTAAGCAAATAAGCTAATAAGATTTGGCAAGAAAGTTCCGATCGAATTTCCGATCCTCTGATCTATCCATTTTTGCCTCAGGTTCATCCTATGCTGAGTAGATGACAAAAACGGATATTGATGACTGCGAATACTATCGTCTCCAAAATAGTAAGGAAGTTCATTTATTCCATTAAGACTTATGATCATATTCAAGTTATCAAAACGGGCGCCGTCTCTTGCCAATTTGTAAAACTCTTGCAAAGAGGAATACCCACCCATACCACCGTTAACGACGCGAAAATAATCCTTTGCTAGAAATGCCAACACCTTGGGCCACGTTTCACCATCTGATATGTTTTGATATAACCCACTTGTCGTTGACCCACCCAAAATTAGAAGAGTTGGCAAGGTGTCTGATGACACATCGTATAAAACATACTCCCCTTCAACCTTACCGCCGAGAGGCTCACACTTTCCTCCATCATGAGGTATATGGCTCAATAAGACATCCGTTTTCATCGCATTGCATGGATGAAGTTCTGAATTGACATCGTTTGATGAAGTAGGTCCATACAAGTGAATCACCTTGAATTCTTTGCCCATAACCAATCGACTTAAGCCGGCTCCAACTTCCAGAACAGTAATAAGCCCAAGTAAAAGAATGGCATTGATTGCAATAATTTTAATCCAGCTCATAATGATCCTCGTAATTTTCTTTCAAGTTTTCGTCTTGCTCGCCTTTGATGAGTAAATAATTGCCGATAGCTAAAATATCCAGTTCCGTCCCCATAAAACATTTGAAAGCATCTTCTGGAGTGCAAACAATTGGTTCACCGCGCACATTGAACGAGGTGTTTACGACAAGCGGGCAGCCGGTCTTTTCGAAGAACCTTGATATCACCGCGTGGTAACGAGGGTTGGTATCAATATGCACAGTTTGAATGCGTGCGGAGTAGTCAACATGCGTGATTGCCGGCACTGAAGAACGCGGGACGTTAAGCTTATCAATACCAAATAGCGCGTCTTCTTCTTTAGTCATTGCGCGACGCTTGTCATTTTTAACGTCTGCAACGAGCAGCATGTAAGGACTATCTGTTTTATGTTCAAACCAATCACTTACATCTTCCCGTAAGACACTTGGAGCAAATGGACGGAAACTTTCTCGATATTTAACTTTAAGGTTAAGTTGTTTTTGCATGACTGGTGAGCGTGGATCAGCAATGATACTGCGCCCCCCCAATGCTCTTGGGCCAAACTCCATGCGTCCTTGCATCCATCCAACTGCTTTTTCATCAGCTAATGCGGACGCTACCTCTTCAATCATTTCTGTTTCAGAAAGCTTTCTGTAGTTTGCACCACAAGCTATGAGTTCAGTTTCAATTTCTTTATCCGTGAACTCAGGGCCCAAATAAGCACCCTTCATCGCATCACGATCTGTTGCAGTAACACGATCCTTATTGTGATGAAGATACCATGTTGATAGAGCAGCGCCTAACGCACCACCAGCATCCCCAGCCGCTGGTTGAATCCAAATATTGTCGAAGATTTTTTCACGCAACAAAATGCCATTTGCAACACAGTTGAGTGCCACACCGCCAGCAAGGCATAAATTACGCTCGCCCGTTTCTTTGGCTATTCCCCGCGCTAACTCAAGAACGATATCCTCAGTCACCTTTTGAACCGAAGCTGCTAAATCCATCTCTCGCTGAGTAAGTTCCGTCTCAGACGTGCGAGGTGGACCACCAAACAATGCATCAAATTTCTTGTTTGTCATTGTTAAACCAGTTGCATAATCGAAGTAGCTCATATCCAGTTGGAAACTACCATCGTCAGCAACTGTGATTAGCTTTCCTCGTATTAAGTCTGCGTAGCGTGGTTCTCCATATGGGGCTAAACCCATCACCTTGTATTCACCAGAATTAACTTTAAATCCTGTGTAATATGTGAACGCAGAGTAGAGTAAGCCGAGTGAATGAGGAAAGTGTATTTCCTTCACAACTTGTAATTCACTACCTTTGCCAATTGCGAGAGATGTTGTTGTCCATTCACCTACACCATCTAGCGTTAGCACAGCAGCACTATCAAAGGGAGAAGGATAATATGCGCTTGCTGCATGCGATAAGTGATGCTCAGAGAACAATAAACGCTCACTCCAATCAACACTCTCATCAAGCGTTGATTTCAACTCTTTGATGAGTGCCGATTTTTGAAATAGTTTGTCTTTAATCCAAACTGGCATCGCTTTAGCGAAGCTTGCAAACCCTTTAGGCGCAAAGGCTAGGTACGTTTCAAGTAATCTCTCAAACTTAACAAACGGCTTTTCGTAGAATACGACATTATCGATATCTTTCGCTGCTATACCAGCCTCTTTTAAGCAGTAAAGAATTGCATGGTGAGGAAAGCCATCATCATGTTTCTTACGAGTGAAGCGCTCTTCTTGCGCTGCAGCAATAATCTCACCATCTTTGAGCAAGCATGCCGCGCTGTCGTGATAAAAGGCAGAAATACCTAAGATATACATGCGCTGCTCCTAAAAGAGTGTGTAAATGAAAGGCGCAACCACAGAACCTTGCGCAAGTATCAGCAAGCCTCCAAGAATCAACATAACTATGATAATAGGGGCGAGCCACAATTTTTTGCGTACACGTAAGAATGCCCAAAGTTCTTTTAAAAATTCCATTTGATTTGTCTTTATTAAAACTGCTGTTTGAATGATTCAGATTTGATTGGTTCGTCGCGGGAAATCCAGTGACTTGCTTTCTGAGCAAACTTTAAACGCAACTCATCTCGTCCACTGAGACGCATCAGCATTGCTATGGGTGTAAAAAGCCCAAAGAAGATAACCCCAAGTACGATTGGGCTTACTATCATGCCAAGTAGGAGTCCAAACCGCATCCATAGCTTGTTTAGAGGTAGAAGTGCATCGCTCTTTATCAGCGTGACAAGCAGAAATGCCAATGCTGCTGCAATAAACACATATGTCCAAGTTACATTGGCTGAATAATAAAAATATGTTGCTGCCAACGCAAAGACTAACGTAAAGAAAAACCCAAACTTTCGATTGGAAGGAAGTTCAATTTCTGAGAATTTCATTACTTCTTGCGCCCTTCAGCTAACGAACCCTTAAGCATCCCAGCAGTAAAGCCAAACTCTTTGCATAGCCGCTTCACTTCTTTGAGTGCGTTCGTACGTTCGTACGTTCGTTCTTCTTTGCTTCAGCCATCTGCTGCTGTATAGTTTCCATCTCAGCTTTAAGTTCGTCGTATGATTTCATCACACATCTCCTTTGAATAAGTGTCTGTCTCATCATATAGATTTTAAAGAAAGTTGGGAAGCACATTTTTTCTACGTCTAGTGCTGTGTGTTTTCATTAGACAAAAGTATTTGTACAGCGCCTCACTATGCCACTCAGTCATTGTGTCAACCACACTGTCATACAGCTATAAACCGTGCACTTTTAGTGGGTTTTCAGCGTTTATCTCTGTATATTTGTTGATTTGGTAACGGTGGTTGAGGACGAACGCTGGCGAGTGCTGCTGCATCTGTGTCGTCATTTGACGTATTTTTCGATTGCGACGGTTGTTGCGTAGATTGCTGCTGCGGTTGCTTAACAACCTTAGTCTGCGGAATTGATATGGTGCGTGTAACTGTCTTTGTTTCTGGCTTAGCCATCTTCTTTGCTAATGCTACTACGCTGTTGCTAGTGCTCAACATCAACTCAAGTGCTGCCCACTTTGTCTCATCATCCGTACGCTCAATCTCACTGCGTATGGCGTTTAAGGCTTGCTGTATGTCTTGTAGTGCACTCTTGTTCATACAGCTATTTAGCAACTTACAAAGAGTACCGAGCTAGTTTCTTCACCTCGTAAGTACTTTGTAAGTCAGCATATACAGCATTCTAAATTTGTAAGCGAAAATTACTATTCGATTTCAGTAGCAACGTAATTTTTATTGTGTTTAATATCAAGAACTTATTGCCACCTCATAGCACGTGTGTAACAATTGTGTAAGTCATTAATCACTCCGCACGTTTTTTCTACGCTTGCGTAACTATTCGATTTCAATAGTTTACGCAATCTACACTCGCACATTGTACGACGAAGAACGTGCTAAATTATACACGTTCTTCTGTTCGTTTGTTCACTTGTTCTTCAGTGTCAAACGTCTACCAAACTGTGCTTGCTGTTTTATAAGCACATCTAACTCGCCTAGTACAGCAGCCTCTCGCAACTTACGCAGTGTATCAGCCACCTCAGCTTCGCTAGCTAGTTCGATGGCGTTCTTACCTTTGGCAAACTCTAGTGGCTTGCTGCCATAACGTACAACAAGGTTAATCTTGCCATCAGCGCTAGCAGTCCACCAACGCTTAACACGCTTGGCAACTTCAACTTTGGTTTGCTTACCTTCGTCATCAGTAACCCATTTATGTTGTGTGGGCGTGTAGTCCTTATTTGTTGCAAGTTGAATTTGTTCATCTATCTTTGCCATCAACTTACGACGACGCACTGCAATAGGGTTGTTGTTTTGAAGTGGGTTAAATGCAACGAAATTCAGTGTATCAAGTACAGTCATAACAGCCTCCTTGTTAGCTCTAAGCATTGTGCTTTCACTGTTTGGTAGCTGTCATCCGAAGATTAGTCGTCAGTGTTCAGAAATTTTTCCAGCATCAACCTATCACCGTTGGTCGATACTTCTGTGTCTCTACCGATGCTATAAATTGCACGTTCAACAACACTAATCTTTACGTCTAGTTTCTTCACTAAACGACTATCATCACTCAGCTTCTCTATACTGCGTGATGTAACCAAGCGCGGTAAGTTGCCAAGACTTGCATCAATTAAACTACCGTGCTCAAAATCCAAGGGCCTATCAAACCAAATCTGTAAGCTAGCATCAGCAGCAACAATTTCGTGAAGTATCTCTAGTGCATCTTCGCATAAGCTTTCGCACTTGCTGTCCAACTTATATGCTGCAGATTTCTTACCCTTGCGATGGTAAGCATCAGAACGATTACGCATCATAATCGCCTCTTTCAACTTATCCTGGTATCTTGTTAGCTCAATTGGCTTATCTTTAAGTTCTTCCCTAAACAGTTTTTGCGTGTCCCATTCAGCTTCAATCTGTGAGTATTCACCTTCGCTAAGCCAAGTCTGAAGCTGACGATTTTGTACGTTTTCTCCACGCTTCAACTTAGCAGCTATCGCTTCAATTTTTGATAAGCGTCTGTGTTCTTCGGCTGTAAGAGTGCGACGTGGATTTGCTTTGGCTATCCGTTCTTGTAGCAACTTACGAAAGTTGTTGCTTGGTTTCTTTTGGTTGTCGTACCACTCACTCATAACCTATTGCGGAAAGTCGTTAGTGTCTAACCTAGGCAATTCAAATGGGTTGTCACCTTTTAAATTAGCCACGCGAGCATCTGTTGTAATACCTACTGACGCATCGTACTTTTTGAGCAAAGATAAAGTTGCATCGTTATAGGCGCCATATGGATAGCACATTACCCAGTCGTTGGTTGGCGCTCCGACATCCTCAAGAAAATTCAGAGATTGTTTAATATCTTTTTCTTGCTCTTCTGATGATATTTTATTTAACCAGTAATGCCTCGAACCATGACTGCCTACGTACATGCCACTATTAACTAATCCTTTAACTTCATCAACGCTCATGTAAAGTTCTTTAGAAAACTCTGCAGGACTTAGTCCAACGAATTCTTTAAACATATTCTCAGCAATAGATGATCGCAATTGCTCTGGCAAAACATGCTGTAGCATACGTTTTACAAAAATAGTGTCAGCATTATCGAATCTATTTGGGACGGCGTATTCTTTGTAATATGCATCTATGTTACTTTCAGAAATGCCGTTACTTAAACAGTGAGAATTTAAGCGAGAAACCAATTGTTTAACATCATCTGCACAACTTAAGATGTGATGAATCAGATTTACATCAAGCACCACGTCTTCCTCAATCGCAACCCTAGGTGGAAAAAAGGCTCCGTGCAAATCTCGCTTTAATAGCTCAGGCATTACATACTTTAAGTGATCTTTATATCCATCATCGAAAGTAAGCCAACATGCATTATTGGGTAATGGCGATGAATGCTTAGCAGCGTTAATTACTTGTTCAGTTGAAACGATATTAAAATTTTCGGTTAGATAGTCAAGCTGCTGCTTAAAGCCATCTAACTCCAAACCCTTAATACCAGGAAATTTACTTCCTTTAATTGGTCTTACGTAGTGATACATGACTATAGATAATTCACTCATTTTCATAACCCTTTAGTGATGGACGATCTTGATCACCATCAGCCTTATAAATTCTCAAATCGGCTAAGTTTTTGATGTTGGAGAAAAAGCCTACTTTCACATTTTTTTGAACGAATGGCTCAAAATGATTAGGAACTACAATCTCTAGTTGCGAGTGATCAAGTCGGTTAAAACCAGATTTCTTAAGGAGGTGATCAGATAACCCAAAAGTTAGAATATCGATATATTCATGACCTTCTGAAAACATTTTCTTGCACAAGTTTAAGGCATGGGTCCCAAAAGTTTCTTCTTGCCCATAAAAATCTACAATTCTTAAGCATGATGATGTCCCGCATCTGACGAGACGGACCACTAATAGCGAGAGAATCTCAGCCCCTTCAAAAACCCCATACACCTCATAATTGTAAATTGGATGTTCAAAGAACCGCTTTTTAAAATATTCAAAATCTTTGCATGGGGTTTTATTCAGAAATTTTGTAAATTCAAAGGAATGCTTTAATTCCTGAATTGTCACTTGCTTAAAGATCAAATTTGTGGGCATTTCATGTGAACATGAAATATCCAATTTCTCTTTTTTAAATTTCGCAATATTGTATGTCTCAAGTATCCGATTCGGGATGTAGTAATGACCCAAATCCCCCACATGAAAACCTAAATATTTGTATATTTCTTCAGTGGCAGCATTGATGCCGCTCGACATAACCGACTTATAACCCTGAGATTGCAAATAACTAAGCATACGAAGACCGAGGGTCGGTGAGCCATTCGACTTCGAAACTTTCCACATTGTGGTCCAGACAGTCGAATTTTCGTCAAGTGAAGACTTTAAAAAGCCTAAGATGCCGTTGATTTTATCTTCGCTTTTAGAAATCACAAAGTTTAGTGCCCCTTTACTAGCATACTCATATAAGAAAAAATCTTTATTTTTTGATAAAATATGGTTTTGCTTCCACTCGCGTTCTATGAACTCCATTATTTCATCAGCGTCACTTAACATCGCAGTATAAATCATTTTTTCTCTCCCACTACCTCTGATCGTGATCGTGGGTTTTGGTTTTTATCGGAACCTCTTGAAATTCAAAATCTTGTATATCCAACTCCCAAGTTTCGCTTTCAAGCCCTTCCGACACTTTATTAAATCCTAATTTTTGATAATGCTCTTTTACAATGTTATTGCGGGGTGTTGGTATGAATCTGCCTATTAACTTTTTTGCTCCACTAGCAAACGCATTTTTTACAATATCCTGCAAACATGCCACTTCTACTTTTCGTTCCAATACCCTGCAGCTCATTAACCAAGTATCAATCTCCCACGCGTCTTTATCTTTTTTGCAAATAATGATGCAGATCATTCCATTATCCCCAAAGATATCTTCAAGCCTAATTTGACGGGTGAAATAATTTTCGTCAGCTTCAAACCGCGACAGATCCTTCTGGGTATAGCGTTTAGTAGTTAGATTAAACTGATTTGACTTACTTATAAGCTGAAATATTCTTGGCTGGTTTTTTTCATCAAATGGCCTAAAATATATCTCCATATCCAATGATTTCAAATACGAGTTTATATCAGAGTACTGATTTACAAGCTGCACCCGTTTTGCGTTAGCTTGATACAAGCCCGCACGGATTCTGTCTTCCTCTGAAAAATTTATGGACTCAAAATACCCTGCAGCCAAGATAGTACGTACATACAATGCCGGGTCGCTTGGCAGCTCGGGAACGGCCACTTCAGGTAATTCATCACGTACCTGCTTGCGTTCGGCTGGATTATCATCGAGAAAAACCATACTGTCCAACCCCAGTGAAAGTGCTTCCGAAATAGCCCTTATGTTTGAAGCTTTATCAGACCAGTTGGCTTGAAACACGGCAATATGCTCTTCTCGTATCAGCATATCAGGGTGATCTTTGAACGGCGTACGAGCAATTGCATCTTCATTTTTAGAACAAACCGCTAAAACAACGCCGCGTTCTCGTAACATTAGTGCGGTTTGCTGAATATGCAAATGAGCTTCAGCCGTAGCCCCTGCGTTCCCGATTAATATACCCCCCAAACCATCATCACCAATGACACCTCCCCAAAGTGTATTGTCCAAGTCCAAGACAAGACAACGTCGGCTTTTCCCCAACTGTGCTGCTAAAATACGGCAGACATAATCTGCGTAGATGGGCATGTATCTCTGTGAAAACGATATTTTTGCCATATTCCACAAAGTTGGATCATGCCAATTACTTAACCCTATGTTGGCTGAAAGGCTAGCTACATCTAGTATAAAAACACCGGGATCTTTGAGCAAATCAAGCCCCCTGTTAATACCAGATACAAACGAGGACAATGTGCCCGACAACTGCCTCTCATAACTTCCAAATATCAGTTCTGCAGGTGATACGATATTTTGTAGAATAATCTGCGCATCTGTTTTGGATTTTAGCCCAAGCAAAACATTATTTAAATATTTTAAACCATCTTGAATATTTGCTTCCGCGGCATGCTCATCTCCGGGGCATGAAATAAAAGGCAATCCATTGTGATCGATAGCCAATAAAATCACATCCAAACTCAGGTTGCAGAATGCAGAATCTGTAGAAAAAGCTTCTTGTGCGACCTGATTAAATTCCGCTTCATACACATGGAGTGAAATGCCATAACGTAATGCGGTCCCCACCAAAGCGGACAGAGCTAAACTAGTCGTTGAATTGCTTATTATTCCCATTTTTAAAGTTTTAAAACTGGCAGATTGCTCAGAAGAAACTAGCAGAGTACTTGCTTTTTTACTCAAGCGTCTCAGCTGGTTTTCATCGAGAGCGTATTTGGCTAAATCTCTCAGATTTGCTTCAGACCGAGCCATTTTTAATCGTCCAGCAAAATCCACTGGCGGTTTTTCGAGCCATGACAGCTGTTCATAAATGTTATTCATTGCTCAATTTGCTCCATAATATGCATTGCCACCTCTTCTGGCGCTAAAATCGGTGTCCTAGCGTGAACCATTTCCAGGTATCTTGGATCAAAAACGTCTAACATAGGAGTTTTAGTAAACCCCGGGGATACCGTTCTAACTTTCAGCCAAGAATATTCAGCAGAGCATATAGACAACAAACTTTTAAGAGCGGTTTTTGCGACAACATATGACCCCATACCAGTTGCTGGCGGTCTATCTTTAGAGCCAATCGCCTCGGTTAATATCCCAACTACAGTACCAGCCTTCTTCTTTTTGAAAAAGCTTTTCATTAAGGCCTGAAGCAGAATATTTGGCCCAATCAAATTTACATTTATTTGATATGATAATTGCTCATTTGAAATTTTGAGAAATGGCTCTAAGGCAGGAGGAGGTGATGCGCCTAAAACGACAGCCTCCAGGGATCCGGATGTTCCAATCTCTTTTGTGATAATTTTGACCGCACTCAGAATAGAATTGCCATCACTCATGTCAATACGAACGGCCAGTCCCTTTATTTCTTTTGCAAGAATATGGGCTTTAGCGGCATTCGTGTTATAACCAATTATTGGTGTGAATCCAAACGAAGGACACAGTCTACATACCGCGGACCCTATACCGCCGGAACCACCAGTCACGAAGACATAAGATATGCAGGTCATGGCTTCCATATTGCACCTACGGTTCCTTTGCACATTATCTTATTGTCTTTAATTATTTTGCATTTGCATTGATATGTGCGGGTGGAATCAGACTTTGATATTAAATCTGCAGAAAAAATCAAGGCATCTTCAGGAAAACAAGGCAACAAGAAATCCATTTGAATTTCCATTATAATTGAGTTTTTGTCGGGCATCTCCTCACCGATCAATCGTGACATCTGTGCGCAAAGTAACACTCCGTAAACGACTGGATATGCGAACCCTTTGGTTTGCGCAAATTGGGAATCTGAGTGCAGTGGATTTCCATCACCACTTAGATCAGAAAATAGTCTCATATCTTCTGTTGAAATCGAAAAAGGCCACTCAATGTGCAAGCCCTCAGAGTATTCCTTCCAAAGCTGTGTCTCAGTCATTGGCTTGTTTTAGTGATATCAATTCTGCCATTTGGCCAACATTTTCAAGTTTCTCAATTTCGGAGGCATCAAAGTGTAGAGAAAAACGCTTTTCTATTTGTAAAATAAGCCTTATTTGAGCCAAACTATCCCACTCATCTATATCATTTGCAGTCATATCCACATTTATCAGTATGTCTTCATCATCAAATACATCCCTAAAAATTTTTTCTAAATTTTCCATCACCGTCATTATTTTGCTGTCCCTTTTGTTTAGTGTAATTCAGTTTATGAATATCTTAATTTTCCGCAAAATAATATCTTCTTGTCTCAACCATCTGCTGCTGAATTGCTTCTATTTCAGCTTTCCAATCAGCATATGATTTATCCGATAGATAACATCTCCACTAGTTTATTGTCAGTCTTATGTTATAGATTTGTTAAGAGGATGAAAAGCACGTTTTTTCTACGTCTAGTGCTGTGTGTTGTAATTAGAAAAAAGTATTTTCACAGCGCCTCACTATGCCAGTCAGTCATCAAGTCAACCATAGCCGCACACAGCTATAAACCGTGCAGTTTTGACGGTTTTAACTATAGTAAGCTACTGGTTTCGTTGATTTGGTAACGGTGGTTGTGGACGAATAGGCGTGAAGTCTGTTCGTTCTATGTCTTTTGGTGTCATCTGTGGTGGTGTTTGTTGCTTGACTATCTTTGTCTTAGGCACAGCTACTGTGTGTGTCACTGTCTCTGGCTTAGCCATCTTCTTTGCTAATGCTACTACGCTGTTGCTAGTGCTCAACATCAACTCAAGTGCTGCCCACTTTGTTTCATCGTCTACACGCTCTATCTCAATGCGTATTGCGTTTAATGCTTGCTGTATGTCTTGTAATGCACTCTTGTTCATACTGTTATTTAGCAACTTGTAGGGTGGGGTGGGTGCAAAACCACCACCCTACTTCTGTAAGTACTCCACCACAGAAAACCGCTGCACGAAAATTTACTGCATAAATACCCATTTCGGATGACGAGTTTGCTCATTCGACATTACAGTGTTACTTGTCAAACTCTCACCTCGTCTTTCCACCACCCCACAGCATCAGTATTAATCTGCTTGTGACAACGTTCACTCAGCTCAATAAAGCGGTTGCCAAGCTGAGTATAGGCTTCTGTAGTCGTCATACAGCGTCCGTAGTGCTGAAGCTTGCTTGCACATATAGCCAACGTACTCACACTGGGTTTAACACGCTTAAAACGCAGCGTACGCACGTAGCACTCGCTTCTGCAAAGCCAATCTCTGCTAAATTCACTCTCACTGCTCACAGCACCAATCTGCTGCAATAACTCAAATACGTCGTTTAAAACCGTTTTCTGCATCGTTTTTTCCTCTGTTGATAAATAACTATATGCACAGCTTGTTAATGTTGCTGTGTATTTATCTGCACATAGTGCTTTGTTAACGATAAAGAGTTTGCCAGTGAAAGCTGTAGCCATCGGATTTTGTCAGCACACGTAGCGTTTTAGCAGAGACGCACAACAGCGGTAGCTTCGTAATCGCTATATAAAATAAGAAGCGCACTAAGCCTACAGATGATGAAACTGTAGGGGCTGCGTAGCACACTGTGTATTGCTGCGTAGTTGCGTTGGTACTTAGGCAAGTAAACGGTGACAGCCCAACTGCACCGAAACTTAGGTAAAACTAAGAAGGCTTGATACACAGTGGCTGATAAGCAACTCAAATGAGACGCTGTTAGGCTGTAGGAAGGCTGCTTAAGCCTTCTTATGGCTAAACACAATCTAAATGAGCCACATCAATAAATATAAAAAGAAATACACGCTGTGCTGTATGTGATTGAGCGAACGCGAAAGAACAAACGGCACAAGTAGTGTTAGCGAAGCTGACACTTAAACAGCACTTAGAATATGTAAGAAAATAATGATTATCTTACAATAAGACGTAAGTCTTTGAGTTATGGAAGGTATTTGTAAGACACATTTTGGTTGCTCAAAATAAACATAAGAAAATACACTGTATGTACGAAAACATTACATTTAGGTGGTTTAGATGGCACAAGCAAAGACACTTAGCAAAGCAGAACTTAAGCAGCTGTTACACGTAACAAATTCGTGCAGTCGTTATCCATTGCGTGATAGCACTATGCTGCTGTTTACGCACTTGTGTGGTTTACGTGTTGGCGAAGTAGCTGCGCTGCGTTTTGAAGACATACTTGATGCAAACGGCAACGTACGAGACGAGATGACACTTGATGCAGCACGTACCAAGTCCAAACGAGCACGTAAGATATTTCTGCCAAAGCAGATGCAGCGTCAGCTACACGCATACGTTAGCAGCGTAGCTAAGCAGCCACTGCATGGTTATTTGTTCTCTACACAGAAGCAAGCACACTTTAGTGCAAACACTGCTACACAGCACTTACAACGCTTGTATTCACGTGCTGGGATTAGTGGAGCTACATCACACAGTGGCAGACGCACTTGGCTTACCGCACTTAGTCAGCGAGGAGTGAGTGTGTTTGTGCTAGCAGAGATGGCTGGACATAGAAGCATTCAAACAACGCAGCGTTATGTTTCAGTTAACGACGAGATGAAGCGTAACGCTGCTGAGTTGATTTAACCCATTAGTGAATAAAGTGGTAGATACTTTTCGCTTGTTTGAGCTATGTCGTCAGCAACACTCCCACGCACAATATATTTTCCATTACTCTCTGTTATGTCAACATCTAATGGGAAAGTTGGCTCTACCACATCTGCATTAGGATTTACTGGTACATCTAAATGTAATGACAGAGTAATAGATCCATAACTATTTCTCTCAATGTTCAAATCCAAATTTTCATCTGCTACTTTTCTGAAGAATTCTAAGCAACTTCCACTTAGGTGTTTATTTAATAGTGAGCATAATTTTCCATCTTCTATTAAGGTGTAGTGGGAATAACAAACACCATTAAGCTCCTCTTCACCGACAGTACCATATTCGCCATCAACGACTTCAGTAGCTTCATCCAAAAGACTTCCTATTAAAGGATGCATACCGATTAATTTCAGAATTATTTCGGATAATTGATTCACCTCTTTCATACTTCCTCCTACAGCACTTCAATCGTGCCATCTGCGTTACGTCTGTAGTCAGCTACAGCGTTTGTTAAGCGTATCTCGTCATTCAAGTGGTAATACGTCTTTTCAATCTGTGCCACGCTTGTGCCGCACATATCTGCTATCTGCCTAAACGTTAATCCACTCATAATACGTTGCGTAATCATAAAATGACGCAAGCTGTAGGGTACTAAGTCACGTGTTTGTCTGTCAGCAATGTCAGCTAACTCAATCATCTTGTGCCAATGATACAACATCGTACGTTGTGTGATTTGGTTTTCACCATCAATCGTAAACACAAGTTCATCTGTGCTCTTTGGCTTAGATATTTCGCGTAAGCGTTCAAAGTACTGCCCATTACGACACAAGAAGGTACGGCTTGTGCGTACTTTACTTGTCTCAGCGCGAACATGGATACGTGCTAGCTTTTGTTCCTCGCCATACACTTTATGCAGTTCAATCTGCACGTCACTCCAACGTAACTGTCGCTGTTCGCCAACTCGTAATCCACTGTTCGCTGCGATTAGAACGTAGTGCTGCACGATTTTTCGCACTCTAAGTTCAGCATCATCTAGTTTGTTGTGTTTGGCACAGTAAGTACGCATAGCGCGATACAGTGCTTCGTATTCATCGTTAGTTAGTGTTGCACGACGAATAGCTTCGTTGCCTTTGTCTAAGCGTGGCAATTTCTTAAAGTCGAAGCCATCAATGTGTGTTTCGCCATTCTTTTGTAGCCACTTCATCAGCGCATTGATTGAGCTTTGTTCGTTTTGAACTGTGACTTGTTTGACGTTGCCGTTGGAGGCTTTGTGGCGATGGTAGTAATAGTTTTCGCAGTCAGTGCGTTCTAGCTCTTTCAGCTTAGTGTCTTTCCCAATGAAGCTAAGAAAGTGTTGTAGATGCGTTGCGATTGTGGATAAACGTCCACTTACGATGTGTCCAAGTTCGACGTCACGTTTACGAAAGCTAAGATACTTTTCAACACCCTCTTTTGTAGTTATTGAAAAGTAGCTTTTGCCTTGTTGCAGATTAGCGTAAATCTCTAAGTACGCAGCTTTACCCTTTTCTATTGCAGTAGCTTCACTGCGTGTACGTAGGCTTTTACGTGCGTACTTGTTTTCTTTTGGTAACCACATACGAAACTGCCAATACTCACCTCGCTTGTAGATACAAGCTTCGTCAAATATTGCTATTTCGCCTTCAGCAAATTGCTGTTTCTTCAGTGCCAAATCTTAGTTTCTGAGTTACTACGAGTTTCAGTAGTCACACGTTTGTGCAACATTCTGTGTAACTGTACGAGAAAACTTCAATTAAATCAACGATTGAATTCTGAGTGTGAAAGTAATGTGCAAGTAATTAATCTAATTATATCAATGACTTAAACAAGAAAGACTACTCCCACTCAATAGTTCCTGGTGGTTTGGATGTGATGTCATAGGTCACACGGTTTATACCCTGGACTTCGTTAATAATTCGTGTGGCAGTTTCTCCTAGAAACTCATGTGTAAAAGGATAGTAGTCCGCTGTCATTCCGTCGACTGATGTGACCGCTCGCAATGCACAAGCAAAATCATAAGTGCGCCCATCGCCCATTACACCGACTGTTCGCACTGGGAGTATTGCAACAAAGGCTTGCCATATTTCTTCATACAGTCCGTGTTTACGAATTTGATCAATATATATGGCATCTGCTTTACGCAATATATCTAGCTTGTTGCGTGTGATTTCTCCGGGGCAACGAATAGCTAATCCAGGACCAGGGAATGGGTGTCGTCCTAT
>Ga0115568_10001622_pt1 | contig 16078 bp, 12 predicted proteins | sample COGITO_mtgs_1204_FD_87296 | JGI IMG/M metagenome (GOLD analysis project Ga0115568, IMG submission 87296) | Pelagic marine microbial communities from North Sea - COGITO_mtgs_120426 | ecosystem: Environmental > Aquatic > Marine > Epipelagic | place: Germany:Helgoland, sampling site Kabeltonne...
AGATTCATAGATGTACATGGGTTTTATCTCGCGAATTACAGTGATGATACGATTTCGAATGCAAAATACATCAACGCGAATTTCATTTTAAGTCCTCAAGGATATGTTGTATTTACAGAAGACAGCAATGCTGTAAAAAGAGATTATTTAAACGCCCAAGCCGGGAGGTTTGTACAAACTGATTTACCCACATATTCAAACGAATCTGGAGATGTTTTTTTAATCCTCCCTTCTAATCCAATTAGTGATTTCTTTTCTTATAACGAAGACATGCATTTCGGCTTAATCAACAATCCTGACGGAATTTCTTTAGAAAGAATTGACTTTAACCAAAGTACGAACATTGCATCAAACTGGCACTCGGCAGCAGAGTCTGTTGGATTTGCTACTCCTGGATTTGAAAATTCACAGTATTATCCTGGCATAGTTACGGGAAATAATATCGCAATAGATCCACCAATATTTTCTCCTGATAACGATGGCCACGAAGACGTTATTCACATCTCTTATTCGATGGAAAGTCCTGGTTATGTTGGGAATGTGAGCATTTACGATACTAAGGGGCGATTAATTAAATCATTGGTGCAGAACGAGCTCTTAGGGGTTTCTGGTATTTTCACTTGGGATGGGATTACCAATGACCAACTTAAAGCTAGCATCGGAACATATATCGCATATTTTGAAGTTTTCACTGCCGAAGGATTGGTGAGTGGAGTAAAAAAACCTTTCGCGCTAGCCGGACAATTTTAATTCTGATCTTCGTCGTCCATAAAAACATCCATAAGGCCATTAATGCCCTCCATTATACCATCCGCCTCAATGTCTATTAGAACAGAATCTACCATTTCGTGAACCCCAGAAATAATTTGATTCGACACACTGTCTATTCCTTCTTTTATTTCTTCAAATTCGTTTGCTAAACCAAATGCTTCAAAATCGATGTTTTCTATGTTTTCTCTATAAAACTCTAATGTGCTTATTTCTCTGTAGCCATCGATGCTGAAAATTGAATCATCCAGTTTTTTCATTTCCACTGCAGACGCTTTAACAGTCATTCCAATTTTTCCAAATAATTTGTTTTCAAAATATAAGGGGAAACCAAGTCCTGAAAAATCATAATTTTCCATGCCTTCTATTTTCACAATTGTCGGACGCATTCTTTCTAAAAGATCTTCACTCATGCCCACATTGCAGTCAAAGTAATCTCCTTTAAGTACATAATCATGACAAGGATAATTTGCTATTTTTCTTTGCTTTGAAGAAGCGACTAATTTTAGTTTCAAGGAATCCAACTGACTGGGCATTAACTTAAAGCTGAAGCCTTTAATGTCTCCCTCCAATAAACTTTGAAGCATGTAGGTCTTGTCTTTGTCATTAATCACATAAATGTTCTGATTATTCAGGTCGTAAATGATTTTTGTAAAAGAACCTCGAAAAGAACCAAATATTTTATTACTAGGTTCTGTAATCATCATGGCCTTATCCTCTTTTATGTAAAAATCAATAACCGAATTAGCTGCCTGACCTATTATATTATCAATAATGCTAAAATCCTCACTTAGTCCGGTTTCAAATTCAGCATTGTAGGAGATCTTTCCTTCGAAAGGCTTCTGGCTACATCCCGAAATTATTAAAATTAGTAACAGTATACATATAGGATTTTTCATCTCTGATTTCATCTGTTGGTAATGTACAAAGTAATACAATGCTATTTATAACCAAAAACAGAAATTATAGAACTTTAACATTCTGAGTTCTAGTCAACATCATGAATTGAAAAAGGCCCCACCTCCGTGGGGCCTTTTGTGCATCAAGTAAACAAATAAGCAACTTTAAAGCAAGGATGTTAAAGTCCGCCTACGATTTTAAATATTTTAATTCAATCCTAGTTTATTCATACTAAAATTGTACTTCTTTCGAAGCTTAACAAGCATTCTAGCCTGTTTCATTTTTGAAGCCTTAACAAAAGTTCTTTCGTTATCCGAATCCAACATTTCCAAGACTTCGTTGTGCAAATTTTGCGGTAATTCCCTTCGCATATCAACCGTGTAAAAACAATCTTATTAAATAATCGGCGGCAAATGTAATTCAATTTTTAGATTTGCCTATGTTTTTTCTACGTTAATAATCAACAGGGAAAAAGTAGCGTTAGACGACTAATTTAGACATTTTATCGAAACTTTTTACTGTTTCCTCTATATTTTTCGAAAACATGTATGGTTATACCCAACATTAATAATGAATAAAACAGGTCTTCAACCGGTATTGTGCCTAACCTTATATTCAAAATATGGTCGCTGTTGTACCACACCACCTCCTCTTCGATTGAAGATCCCGTCAGTAAACTATTAACTACGATAAAAGGAATTATAGAGACAAAATAAGCGAGTAAAAATTTACTAAACCATAAAGTTCGCTTCATAAAGTGATAGAATAAGAACATCGATGTACTAAAAAAAGTAATCGAGGTGTATAATTTTTCTACATTGAAAATAGCTGCGGTAAGGAGTGCAATTATTAAAATAACCGAAATTGTTCTGTGGGTTTTCAAGAGAACATCTGATTGAATGTAATGATTCAGACAAGCATATATAAAAACACAAGCATAAGGAACAACAATAAAAAACAGCAGCTCTTCTATTGGCAAATTGAAAATATAAATGCCACTTAAATATTGTTCGTTAAATCCCCAAATCTGGTACTCAGTAAAAGCCATGTCCCACGGAACGAAAACCAACATCATCACAAAAAGACTTAAAAAAAGGGGCTTCCAGTCCTTGTAAAACGCAACCTTTTTATCAAAACTTAAAAGAAGGGGGCCAATTATGGTTAAGCCATCGATTAGGAGATACAAGTACTTCATCAAGAAGCCGCATTATTAGCCTTTTTCGCCTCTCGGATGTATTTCAGTGGAACAATTAACATTCCAAAACATTCTCCATCTTCTTTGCCAAGATGTTTGTGGTGAACTTTATGTGCTTTTCTTATTCCCATTAAATAGCTGTTTTTACTCTTTTTTAGCCACTTGAATCTTTGATGAATAAAAACATCGTGCACTAAAAAGTAACAAGCACCGTACAGGGCTATACCAATGCCAACATCAACCATCGGGGGCAATTGATACATCATCCCAAACATTATAAAAAGCCAAGACGGGAGCGCAAAAACCAATATAAATAAATCGTTTTTTTCGATAAACCCCGGCCGTCTTACATGGTGGTCTGCATGAATGTTCCAAAAAACTCCGTGCATTATATACTTGTGCGTAAACCACGCAACAAATTCCATTGCAAAAAAAGCAATTACAATTACAACTATACTCGTTAATGTACTCAAATCGACGTGTTTAAACCAAAATTAAGTATTGTAAAGAACACTACCAAGACTAAAAACACCACGACCGCAAATTTGTTCTTTAATTCTGATTTAATGGTGAAGCCCACCACCTGAATTAGATATGCTATAATAAACCATGCTATGAAATTTTGAAGTGGCGGAGGGTTGTGTAAACCCCAACTCCAAAAATCTAGCTTAATTGCAACCGGCTCCATCAAAACATCTAGGCCAACCATGAGTAGCGAACCAAGCAATGATTTAATCCACTTGTTACTCGAAATTTTTGTGACAACCACCATGGTGCAGTAAATAAGTATGGCCCAATTGAGACCAATAATTACAGACACATCAAACAATTTAATTCCAAGAGCCTCGCCATATTCATAAGAGCCAAATATCCAGCCAGTATTAACTCCTATTGCTTCAAACCCAAATCCAATAATCGCAGAAAACAACAAAATGTAAACATCCCCGCGATCAAATTTCCCGTGTGTTATCGCAAGTAATACCGCAACAAAAATAAGGTTATACGCAGAGAGTGAAGCGTACCAGGCTCCATTCTTTCCTAGTATTCCAACGGTACCAACAACATATATTATCAGTAATAATATGGTACTTAAGATTAAAATGTTTTTACGTTTAATCATAGTGCGGATTTGGGATTAAGTCAGCAACAATTTGAGCAGAAAGCAAACAAAGCGGGATACCACCCCCTGGATGAACCGACCCTCCTGTAAAATAGAGTCCTCTTATTTTTTTCTTAAAGTTCGGATGTCTTAAAAAGGCAGCAAATTTACTGTTAGAACTTGCTCCATACAAAGCCCCTTGATAAGAAGATGTTTTAGACTCTATTAATTCTGGGGTTAGCAGTTCTTCTAATTGTATTAGTGGCTCAATTTCTACCTTTAAAATTCTACTCAATTTGTTTAAAATGGATTTTCGAGAGTCAGCAATTAGCTTTTCCCAATTTTGCCCACGATTACTTGGCACATTAATCATAACAAACCAATTTTCACATCCATCTGGTGCGTCCGACTTTTTAGCTTTAGATGAGATGTGTACATAGATTGATGGGTCGTTTGAAATTGAATGCTCTTGAAATATAGCCTTGAATTCCTCCTGATAATCGTCTGAAAAAAATATGTTGTGTAAATCAAGGTTGGGAAATTCTTTCTCAATTCCCCAATAAAAAATAATAGCAGAACTTGACCTTTCTTGTGTTAAAGTCGACTCTGGTGCTTTAACACTCGGCATGAGCTTCTTATATGTTGGAACAATATCCATATTGGAAACGACAACATCAGCAAAGACCTCTTCTGCCGCTCTTATTCCAATTGCAGTTTTATTTTTGATTAATATTTCTTTAACGGGGTTTTCAAAATGGAACTGAACACCAATATCCTTTGCTAATCTATATAAACTTTGGGTTATCGAATACATTCCTCCTTTTGGAAAATACGCTCCTAAATTATGTTCTAGATGTGGAATCATCGTAAAAATTCCAGGTGCTTGGTACGGGGAAGACCCGTTATAGGTCGTAAACCTATTAAAAAGCTGCACTAACTTTGGGTCGCTTAGCCTTTCTCTATTAACTGCATCAACAGTTTTCGAAATGTTCATTCCAAAAATATTCAGAATGGCTTTCAGTGTTTCTAGACTTAAATAGGTTGATGACTTGTGCAAAGAGCTCTCTAAAAACACCTTTGAAGTAAGGTTGTAAATTTTCTCCGAATGTTTCAAATATGCTTCAATCTGACTAGCTTCTACATCAAATACATTAGCGGCTTCTTGAGCGAATGTTTGGGCATTTGAATCAGCCGAGAACATCGTTCCATCCTCCCAAAAATAATTGCAAATAACATCTCTTTTGTCGTATTGAAAATAGTCGCTCGGGCTTTTTCCAGTACTTGATATTAAATCTTCTACTAAATTCGGAAGCGTGAATAAAGATGGCCCGGCGTCAAAACGATAGCTGCCTACGCTAATTTCTGAAAGCTTGCCTCCCGGATATGAATTAGCCTCAAAAACACTCACATCATACCCCATGCCTTTTAACCTAATTGCACTCGCAATACCTGCAATACCTGAGCCTATGATAATCGCTTTTTTCAATTCGGAAGTTTATTCATTACAAAACAGGTCAAAACTTAAGTATCCAGCACACAAGTTAATTTTAGGTTGATTTAAGTAAACTTTCGTTTTTCCTTATCAAAATTAAAGGAAACTGTGGTCTTAATGGTCGCATTCAATTCATTTAGCATAGAATAAAGGCCTAGGTAAGTTCTATTCACATAAACCAAGTGTTTTGACCCTCTGGCACTGCCTGCTTTTTTGAGGTCTTTGCGCTTAGACAGTTCCAAACCATACTCATGAACACTGTTGTAGTATTTATCCCCTCCAAAATAAAACTCATCCGCTCGAAAAGGCATCGTTAAAAGTTGCATTAAATTTTTGAACACATCAAAAAACATGTGTCGTTCTTCATCACTATCCTCGGTTGTAATAAAATCAAGGTCTATGAACAAACTCGTTAATTCATCGTCGCTACCGTGTAGAAGCCGATCATCCATCAATTGAAAGTACTTACTGTAAAACTCTTCTGGAATTCTTTTAACACAACCAAAGTCTATTACCCCAACGCTTCCATCTGCTTTGAATAGAAAATTACCTGGGTGAGGGTCCGCATGTATCGCCTTGAGTTTATTTAATTGAAAATCATACAGATCCCACAACCTCTGTCCTATCTGATTTTTTATCTCTTGAGTCGGGTTTGTTTTTAAAAACTCTTTGATATGCATCCCTTCAAGCCAGTCCATTGTAAGGATTCGGTCAGCTGAAAGTTCAGGATAATAGTTCGGGAAATATATACCAACAAGATCTTTACACGCCGATCCAACTTCCATAGATTGCTTGAGTTCAAGTTCGTAGTCCGTTTCCTCAAGGAGTTTACTTTCTACCTCATCTAAATATTGTTTTATCTCTTTTTCTTTAACCCCCATCATTCGCATCGCAATTGGCTTGACCAACTTCAAATCCGATTTAACCGAATCAGCTACACCTGGATATTGAATCTTAACTGCCAACGTTTTGCCATTTAAACTTGCTTTGTGAACCTGACCTATCGAGGCAGCATTTGTTGCGTGCTTTGAAAATGAATCAAACATCTCTGAAGGTGACTTCCCAAAATTTTGCCGAAACGTTTTTACAACCAAGGGGTAGGAAAGGGGTGGTGCGCTATACTGAGCTTGAGCAAATTTTTCCGTGAAAGCTGCTGGCATCATGCCTTTATCCATGCTAATGATTTGAGCCATTTTTAAAGCCCCGCCCTTTAGCTCACTTAGGGACTTGTAAATGTCCTCTGCATTGTCTTCGATTAAATCTTGTTTAGCATGCTCGTTTCCAACGGCTCTTTTTGCATAATACTTAACATAATTACCTCCTATTTTCGCACCTGTAGAAACTAATTTCGCCGCACGCTTCACTTTGCTGACGGGAATTTTGTCTTGCTCTTTCATTCTCTGTAAGATTACACGTTTTAAAGATAACGGAAATGAATGCTAAATGTTCTTTGACTTGAATAATTTAGCAAGCAATTTGATCATTACTCTGAGCCTATGGGCAATACATCAAAAGGCGTATCTAATACGCTTTATTTTGATACATAAATTTGGCAAATTCTATCGCCACATCTAACGGACCTTTTCTCATCAGCTCAAAAAGTAGATTTACTGACTTTTCAATTGCTGCATCCGTTATTTGATAATCTTTAGAATCGTCATTGGCCCAAACCCTAGACACATATAAAAATTGTAGCCATAAAACGTCCTTATAGTAATCCGAAATGTACAGCCTTTCGACAATTTCTTCACTGGTAATGGCTTCTGAAAGGATTGAATTAATCATCTCGATGTAGGCCACTTTAAACTCCGCTAAAAACCACGGTTCGAAACTTTGTCTCGAAAGTCTCGTTAATCGGTGTCTTGCAAAATTTATATTTTGTTTATACACTTCCATCAATGTGTAATAGAACGACAAGACTTTTTCTTTTCCTGAATAAGTTGGGAATTCTTCATCAAGGTCTAAAGCAATTTGTACATGCTGAAAAATATTGTGCCAAATTTCTTTTTCTAAAACCTTAAATGAACTGTAAAGAGCATGGAATTCAGATTCCTCAATGCCAAGCTCAAGCGTGAACGCCAAAACGGTTTCTGGTTCATTACCTGTTTCCAGTAATACCCTAAGGTACTCTGTCTTAATTAATTCGCTTATGTCTTGCTCTTGATTATTCAAGGAAAACAAATTTAGAATATTCTTCCTCTTTATTGATGCGCGTGATGTACATTAATTTTAAATTAGTGAAATAATGGTGCTAAATTTTAAAAAACGTTCCCCGTTATTGATTTTGTTTTCATTAGCAATTCTCTGTGCAATTTATTTTTTCTATTCACCCTTCAAAACTTGGCTGAAATATGCCATTGGGAATCAAAATGGTTGGAATATCATTAAAACGAGCAATGGCAGCATTAACCGTATCGCACTCACATCACCTAAATTTCTCGTTGATACGTTGTATCCATCCATGACTGGCCCTACGGCTACACATTATTTTAACTTAGAACAACCTTTTGGCGCAAAAATCAATTGGCTTGTTGGCTACTCGACTTGTGTAATAAATTCAGCAGGAGAGATTCTGTCAGACGACTTCCTGTGCCACAACAACCTGGATTATAATACGACAGACTATTACCATAATTGGGGCCTCAAAGGCCGTGCGGAATCGTTAGTCCCTAGACTTGCCACATTAACACAAGGACAAACGGCTATTCAATTTCCTAAGGGATTTGGAATTCCCCTAAAGAGCAATCAAGTTTTATCCGCTTCTACACAAGTTTTGAATGTCACCGACAAGTTCATCAACCAAGAGATACAACACAAAATTGAATTAGATTACACTTCAAATAAAAATTTAAAGCCTCCTCTCAAACCTTTATTTCAACAAAGTGTTATGGTATTGGTAGAAGTAGACACCAATAAATTAGCTGAAAAAATTCGACACCCTAATATTGATTGTTTACCGGTCATGTCTACCATTAACTCTTTAAAGGTCTGTAGCAGTGGCGAAGTATATACGGGTCATTGGGTTCTACCCGAAGGTAAAGACACCATTGTGCGAGATGTTACTGAATTATTAAAACTTCCTTTTAGCACCACCTTACACTATGCAAGTGTCCATGTACACCCACATTGCACTTCGCTTGAATTAATTGATCGGTCCGCTGGGAAATCCATATTTAAATCAAAAATTAATAACGATAGCACGCAATCAAGAATGTACGTTATTGAGGATTTTTCTAGCGAAGAAGGAATTAAATTATTCAAAGATCATTCCTATGAATTAGTATGCATCACTAATCACCACTTAAAAGACAAAAGGGACATGATGGCAGTAATGTTGCTTTATTTAAGAGATTCTGAGCTAGAAAAAATACTAGATTAAATAGTCTTTACAGACTGTCGAGAGCTAGTTCCAGCATTCCATTAACATATATTTTTGTTTCTACGACTTCACCTTCCGGATTATACCTTTTTACTTTACCATTTAAATCTCCGTCACTATATTGTTCTTCAAGCAAAAGCGCCCCGTTAGGCCACCACATTTTGCTTGGGCCATTCTTCTTTCCGTTCTCAAATAATAATTCTCTTTCTTTCTCCCCATCTTTGTAATAGCCTAGCTGCTTGGTCTCCAATCCTGTCTTTATGTGGTGTTCTATTTTACAATCAGAAAAAGATTCTACCGCAGTCCCTGTGTATGGCGATCCTTTATACTCATAAAATGGAATTTCATGAGCAAATCTGATGTCCAGATCCTCAAAAAGTACTGAATCATTCTCTGAGCAAGCGAAGCTCAAGAAAATTAAAACGTTAGAAATTAATAGCGAAATTCTCATCTTTTTAAAGGTAGTTGATTCTTGTTTTTAAACTTGTAATTTTTGTCGAAAACTCCTGTAATTCCTCATTCATTCTCCTAAAAAGCAATAGCCACGCGACAAATACACATTTAATTTCCGCATCATCAAATTATTACTGTACGAAAAACTTGATTGTTTCAATAACAGAATCATTAATCAATGAAACGCAGTAAAACCCTGGTGCAAGTTGTTTGACTGGAAAAATAACTTCTTGCTTTTGTTCTGTTCTATCCAGAATTACTTGTCCGCTAAGCCCAATCAGTCTCAACCTATAGGCACTTTTAGGTCTTTGGTTTAAAACCACTTGGAGTTGATTTTGATTTTGCTTTACTCGACGTATGCTGAGCCTTCCATCCTCTTCAAAGAAAACTTTACTTGGCTGAGAATATTGAAACGCACCATCAAAATCAGTTTGTTTTAATCGATAAAATGAAACGGGAGAGATTGGGTTAAAATCTGTAAACCGATAGTCTGTGATGCTTTGGGTTGTTCCAGAACCGTTAACCACTGCTATTTCTTTAAAATCAATGCCGTTCTCGCTCCTTTCTATGCAATAAAAAGCATTGTTAGTTTCCGTTGCACTCGTCCAGGCTAATAGCGCATTCTTGTCTTTGGCTTCCGCTTTAAAACTAATAAGCTCTGCTGGTAAAGGGGTGTTGCCTTGAACCGTAATGTTGTCAATCGTAATGTACTCTGAACCTGCTGAGTTGCGAACTGTTATTCGAATTTCTAAGGTTGAGCCGCTAAGACCCGTAACTGTTAAATTAGCAGATCCCCAATCGGTATCCGAATTACGACAATCTCCTTGTGTGAGTCCATCGTCGCCGAAAAACGTATGGTTCGCGCACGAACTGTAAAGTCCGCACCAGCCCAAATAGTTCTGAACAAGCGTCCATCCTCCGCCATCAATTTGGTATTCAACATCTACATAGTCCTGATTAGACACGTCATTACAATCATCTGCAGACATATAAAGCCCTTCATGATCTCCAATTTCAGAAACAGTAATACAAAAATCAATAGTAGTAAAACCAACAATATCAATAGATTCTGTTAGCAACCACGAATCGTGATCATTTACATCGTGTGCTTGAAACTTGTTATTTCTAACATCCCAAGTATCTGATGTCCCATCACAAGTTATGCAGCCGCCGGAGGTCCAGTCAATCGCTGGGTTAATAGTATTATTATTTGATCCTATCGTAGTCCCGTCAGTATAAGAAAAATCCTCGCTCCATAAAGAGCCAGCGCATTGCCCAATTACCGATTGATAAAATGACACAAAATTAAACATGAAAGCCAAAAAAACAGCCTTGTAAAACATGGTAATGAATTGCATTTAAATAAGTGGTCGAGAGCACTGGCCCTCAAGGGTGTTCACTTAACTTGATAAAGGTCAAATAATTCAACTCAAAACTACAGAAATATTAAATACTAAACCCGTTTGATGTTTTAATTTATCAACGCATTTGTAAACCTTAGTCTTGAAAAATATTGCGCCGAACTCAGTAGTCACAGAACCAGTCGGTCTCTGTGTTTTAGTGTCTCTTTAAGACAAATTTTAAACCACTCCGTGTACGCATGCGCATTCGCTTCAACATCTTCAAGAAGTGCGTTGAGTTCTATGTATTTTATTTCATGCACTTCCTCTTTATTATAATGGACTTCACCATCAAATACACCGATAAACACGTGGTCCAATTCATGTTCCGTTAGGCCATTATCTAGTTCTTTTTTGTATATAAAATCAAAAGCTTTAGTTAGAGGACAATCAAATCCCATTTCTTCTTGAAGCCTTCTATGGGCAGCATCTATTGTCGCTTCTGCTTTTCTTGGGTGGCTACAACATGTATTTGTCCATAAACCCCCAGAGTGGTATTTATCTAGGGCCCTTCGCTGGAGAATTAGCTCCCCCTTCGAATTAAAAGTGAAAACTGAAAATGCACGATGGAGAATACCTTTTTTATGTGCTGCCATTTTTTCCATGAACCCTATTTCATTGTCCAACTCATCCACTAATACCACATAATCCATTTTATCTTTCATTTAATGTTCTACCGCTTTACCCGAACAAATATTGAATATTCTCAAGTTCTAAATTGTTTCGGCGAAAAGATAGGAATCTTTCTTCTTAATTCTTGCATCTATCAGGACAGTTAATAGCGCCTTTTTAATAATAAAAACCAATTCACTAAAAAATAATGAACTTCTTTAAACTATAGGTTCCGATCACTTTTGTTATTGGAAGTTTCATCTTGTAAGATGAACAAAGCTTGATTGCGTACCGGTTTCATTTTCAACAACGCAGTAATAGGTGCCTTCTGGAACCAATTCTCCTGATAGATTACGACCATCCCATATAGGATCTGGCAGCTCACTAATAAAAAGCACTTGCCCCCACCTGTTATAGATTGTTGTATTCTTGATTATACAGTTTCCGGTAAGGTCAACGATTACAAAAAAATCATTCTTACCGTCGCCATTTGGTGTGAAAACATTTGGGATTTCCAAATCGCAGGAATCACAATTTTCTGCGGTAATGGCCACAACATCAGTGGATGAACATCCTGTTAATTGATCCGTGACAGTTAATGTGTAATCACTAGAGGCGGTAATATTTGCAACGGGGTTTGCGATTGTTGCATCTGACAATCCCGAAACAGGAGTCCACGAATAGATATGGAACCCGATAGGGCCGGCTCCTAAATGGATAGTATTACCTTCGCAAATTGCGGTGTCCGAACGTACCGTAATCAGTGGGGGCGGAAAAACATTAATTGTTTGCCTCGATGTATCCGTTCCGCAACCGTCATTTAGAATAAGGCTAACTGCGTAACTACCTGAAGCTCCATAGACAATCATTGGTGGAATATCTCCAAAAAAAGACGCAGGAGTTCCTCCTGGAAACAGCCACTCATGAGAATGCGGTGCCTCATTAATTAAAGAGTTTTGACTTATGAAAATACTATCGTTGACACACGCATAAGAAACCGAATCAATAACCGCATGAGATGTGCAACATCCAGTGTTTACTATAATTGTAAATGTAGTCGATGCTGTGAAGCCTAACGCATCGGTAACTAAAACGGTATAGGTTGTCGTACTTGGAGGACTGATTGATGTTGAAAGTGCATTCGTATTCTGAACCCCAATTGTGCTCGACCAGGTTATCGCATATGGAGGTGTTCCACAATCTGGATTAAACAAAACCTGAAGACTATCAAATTCGCAAATTGTGGTGTCAGGTATTGCTGAAATATTGAACCCTGTAGTCACGATTACTGATTGTGTGATTGAATCTATGCAGCCAATGTCGTTAATCACGAAAAGCTGAACATGGTAGGTGCCTGGACTAGAATATAAATGGTGAGGATTTTGGATTCCTCCAGCCATATTTCCATCTCCAAACTCCCAAATCCAATCGATAATTGTTCCGCTGGTGTCATTAGAAAGATCAGTGAAGAACGCTGAGTCTGTTATACAGCCGGAAACAGAATTGAAATCTACCAGTATTCCGCACGGTATCGTTGAAAACGAAGTGCAACTGCACTCCGTTGAATCAACCAGATTTGCAATTTGCTCAACCGTAGTCGGAGTAGTTTTAGTGTAAGACGCGATTGATTCAAGTAGCGGGTACGTGCTTTGAATTAAGGTTATTGAATTGGTATCTATTGTCACCGGAATTGTACTACAGCTAAATTGCTGGAGCGTATCAGAACGCAATAGGAGGGGATTGAATAGACTGGAAGTAGTAAAACTATTGGTGTATCCGATAATCGCAATGTTATCCGAAGAATTAATTACAATTTGCTTTCCTGCAGCACCACTGGTTTCGTCTCCGGGGCCATCCACTAGATCTGTAGAAAGTAGCGTTCCATTTGAGTCCAGTAGTAAAATTAAAAGTCCGTCTTCCGCCGTATAGCTCGTAGTTCGGGTTGAAGCTACTAGTCTTCCATCGCTCAATTCTGCCAAGCCACAACTGATTTCTGCCCCAGTTCCTCCATAGGTTTTTGTCCAAAAAATGTTACCCCCAAAATCAACTTTGGTTAAAATCACATCTTGTGCTCCAAAGCTTGAAGTTGTACTGTAACCTAGAGCCATATAACCATCGGAAACTTCAATAACGTCATAATAAGCTTCATCGCCAGCGGCATTGTAAAGATTGGCCCAGATAATATCACCATTAGGATCGAACTTCACTATCCAGCCTTCGTAGTTAGAAATAGCATTTCTTCGATATCCAGTTGCCAGATAATTTCCATCGCTTGTACGAATAATATCATGAAGGAAGTCATTTCCTGTTGGTGTACCAAATACTTTTCTCCAACCTACATTCCCGGCGTCATCAACGTGAAATACGCAAATCTCATTCCCCCCAACAGACGGACTCCCTGTAACCCCGGCCATAGTATATCCATCAACTACACCCGCAACAATTCCCCTTGGATAATCGAAGCTGGTCTGTCCATAATGATACGAGTAAATTAAAGTGCCTGCAAGATCGAGTTTTAACAAATAGTAATCCCAAATGCCCCCGCCAAATGAAGTCCGCCCTGTAACAACAATGCTTCCATCACTGTCTTGAATCACACCAACACCAACATCCTCTCCAGGGCTCCCAAATGATTTTGACCAGATAATATTGCCACATGGATCTAGGCGTTCAATCAATAAATCTTCAGCCCCCGAACTAAATGAAGTCGTTAAACCAACAAGCACATAGCCACCATCTGAAAGCAATGTAATGCCATGAGCCTCTTCTTCCATAGGCGCATCGTAGAACTTCGTAAAGCAAGATTTTTCACATGCTCCAGCCGCTATTACCTCGACAAAAGCCGAACCAGAACCAGTACCTACACACAAGGCCGAGTTAAATGCTACAATTGAATACGTCGCGCTGGAATCTGGTGAAACTGGATGAAAATAGGGATTAGAAGTGATTCCGGTTAGGTTGTAGGTACTGATTCCTTCGGTATACGATACATCCCAAGGGGCAGCTCCAGTAAAGTCGAATCGAATAAAGGAAGAATAACCGTACAACATGGTTCCGCCCCCTCCAATTGTTACGGTTGGAGTATCCACCGTAATGTAGCCTGACATCAACAAAGTATCAGCACCATCCGAATTGGAAACAATTAGCTGAACGTCATATGTTCCAGCCACACTGTACGTTATAATGGGGTTTTGGATAGTAGAGCTAGTTGGACTCCCTCCCGGAAAGTCCCATATCCATCCCGTAGGACTGTTGGAGCTCAGATCAGTAAAGTTCACTGTTGATCCGATACAAACATCTTGATAATCAGAGATGAACGCTGCAGAAATGGGTTTGATACACTCGAGCGCGTGAAGGGCATTGATTCTTCCCGACCCTAACATTCCGGAAAAACTGGGGTTAACTGCATCAATGGGGTCGCAAGTTGATTCCAAACAGGCTTCAATTTCGTCTACCGTTTGTAGCGTGTCCTTAGATAACATCAATGAGATTAAGCCAGAAACTAATGGGCAGGCCATGGAAGTCCCATTTTTTGTTCCATAGTTACTAACGCCATCTCCAAGACAACTGTATATGTTACTGCCTGGCGCCATAACGTCGATGGTGCTTCCATAGTTCGAAAAGCCGGAAATAACATCACCAGTCGTGGTAGAGCCTACGCTGATAACGTGATTGTAGGAGGCCGGATACATCGGCAAGCTAGTGCTTGAATTCCCTGCAGCGGCAACACAAACAATATTGCTAGCATAAGCAGCGTCAAAAATGGTTTGATACGTAATTGAATACATCCCGCCTCCCCATGACATATTAATGATGTGGGCGCCTGAAGCAATGGCATAGTTTACTCCTAAATAAGCATTGGCTAAAGAAGAACATGCCCCAGTGCCTATTTTAACCGCCATTATTTGGCTATTGAAACCAATTGATGCTATACCCAATGAATTGTCTGTTACCGCTGCGGCAATTCCTGCGCAATGTGACCCATGTGAAAAGCACGCAGAGGAAGCGGTGGCTGGTGGATTTGGATCGTTGTCCCCGTCTGCTGCATCCCAGCCATTTACATCATCTATATATCCATTGGCGTCGTCATCTATTCCATTGCCCGGAATTTCACCGGGATTAGTCCAAATGTTAGCGCTTAGGTCCTCGTGGGAAAGTAAAATCGCATCGTCCACCATGGCAATGATTCGATTATTGCCCATTGTTTCATCCCACGCCTGTTCTGCAAATATTTGTGTGAGGTTCCATTGAGAAGTGTGCAAATCATTAGGCGTATAAAAGGCTTGATAATCGGGAACTCGTTCAACATATTCTACCAAATCATTCGACTCCAAAGTTTGATAAACATCTCCCCATTCACCCGAGTATTCTACAACAAACACTCTGTCAAGCCCATTATAACCGATCGTTATAGGATCAGTTAATTCTGCGTCTAGCACTTTTAATTCCGCTTCAATTTGTGTAAAATCGGACTTTGAGATCAGCTTTACAAATAGCTGGCCATCCACAAATTGGGCCTGTATAGCAAAAGAGATGCAACAGAAAAAGGCGACTAATGTGGTTTTCAATGACATTTAAATGCCCGTTAATATACACCATTTAGATCTTTAAAACTCAAAGTGAGATTTAAAGATTAGACTTGTAGACGAATACAAAAACTTATTCTGAAATCTGCGCCTGTAAAGTTGGATGACGAATCTACAATTTGTTTAAAAACTCTGTTTCCTCTGCAGTACACAAGCTAGTAGATTTTAAATAATCGACAATTTTAGTGACAAGA
>Ga0115568_10001632_pt1 | contig 15983 bp, 12 predicted proteins | sample COGITO_mtgs_1204_FD_87296 | JGI IMG/M metagenome (GOLD analysis project Ga0115568, IMG submission 87296) | Pelagic marine microbial communities from North Sea - COGITO_mtgs_120426 | ecosystem: Environmental > Aquatic > Marine > Epipelagic | place: Germany:Helgoland, sampling site Kabeltonne...
CTTTTCAAATCTTAAATCCCTATTTGTAACAATACCTTTTAATTTATTATTTACATCTACAACAGGTATGCCTCCTATTTTGTGTTCCGCCATAAGAGCCAAAGCGTCTCCTACTGTAGCTTCCTTAAAAAGCGTAACAGGGTCAAGAATCATTCCACTTTCAGATCGTTTTACTTTTCTAACCTCTTTCGCTTGACCTTCAATACTCATATTCTTATGCACAACTCCAATACCACCTTGTTGTGCTATAGCAATAGCCAATGCGCTTTCTGTTACAGTATCCATTGCAGCAGAAACAATAGGAGTGTTTAATTCAATATTTCTAGAGAATTTTGATTTGAGGCTTACGTTTCTTGGCATTATTTCGGAGTAAGCCGGAACAAGAAGAACATCATCGTAAGTTAATCCCTCACCAACGAATTTAGACTGGGAATCAGACATACTTAAAATCGAATTTATTTGTTAGTTACCAATTAAATTCTCGCAAAGTTAAAAATTTAGAGGTATTGTGGTTAGTTCTTTATAGATAATTAACATTGATTATTCAATACCATGCAAAAGGGTGACGTGACCTTTCTGAACACGTGTAGCACCATCCCCACTTTTAAACGTTAAAATATAGACATATACATCCTCTCGACATAAACCGCCTTTGTGTTGGCCATCCCAAGATTCTGTAGTGTTTTCAGTACGAAAAACAAGCTTTCCCCAACGATTGTACACTTCAAACTCGTAATCATTAATATCAAGAAAGCTAACAACAGGACTAAATGTTGAATTGGAACCTCCAATAACAAAAGCATTAGGCACATAAATAACCGGTTCCTCTACTCCGCATGCTACATTTGACTTACATCGCTCTTCTATCCCATATAGATTAACATTTTCAATCGCTTCTACATAATAACAGAAGTTTCCATTGGCTTGACTACTTATAAAACCTTCCACATTATCCTCGTAATACCTTGGTCCAGAACCAATAGTGGCAATTGGAAAGGGGGATACGACATCATTCACAATTCTAAAAACATTATACCCCAAAACAGCACCATCAAAACCCTCATAATCGTTCCATTGTAATAAATTCACTAGTCTCGCTTGATCTGGAGTTACCGTTAAAAATATAGTTCGGGAAGTCTGAGAGGTAAGTATTTCTCGATTACAGCTATCAATTGCTGTCACTCGATAAAAATAAGACTGCATACTGGGATCGACAGCTATATCATTAAATATAACAGGATTCGTATTCGGAACAATTGAACCTGAAAATTGCCATGAACCTAGGTTTTCATCACTTCGCTCAATGTCTAAACCATTAATGTTAGATGTAGGATCTACACGTATTCGTAACTGAACCTCTCCAGGACGTTCAATGGATGTTGCTTGCGTATACAAATAATCAGGAATAGAAGGTTGTAAAATAACCATACAAAGGTTATTTGATAGAGAGAACTGCCCGTCAGCACTGGTTGCTTTTATGACATAACAATATTGCGAATTGGCATTTAAGTTCGTGTGCTGAAAACTGAAATTAGAAGCTGGCAATGAAGATAGTAAACTAATAGGGGCGTTATTTTCAGAAACATATATTTCATAGCTCAAAACCTGGCTGGGCCAATTATTATACGGATTCCAATTCAATTGTATCGACCGATCACAAATATCCAAAACGCCCTCAACCAATATACTATTGTGATCAACACCTATTGGAGATGTATTTGAAGTTGGCGGAATTCCATTATAACAGCTATCAAAAGCTGCAATTCCATACGTTTCTGAAGTATTTCCAGCTGTAGATGAAATATTATAATAAACCGTATTAGAATAGCCCCAAACGGTATCTAAAATGTACCAGTTTCCAAAAAGATCGTGCTGAAAAATAATATGACCGTAGGTATCTAAATGTGGATTAGGTAACCAAGTAATAATAGCTTGATTGGTACTCGTGTCTACTGAAACCGACTGAATAACTGGTGATGAAGGTGGTATTTGATCCTGAAAAATCCCTCCATCAAGAGAGGAATTACTAACACAATAAAGACTATCCTGCACCTGAATTGCATAGGTCAATGAATCACTGCATGTCGAAATAGTATCGATGTATATAGTTGCAGAATTTACTCCAACAGAATCTAAAATACTCCATGTGCCCATCGGATATTCACGTAGAATATAGTAATATCCATAAGCACTAGTCAAGATAGGCATTGAAAGACTATTCCAAGTAAGTAAGGCCGTTCCATTACCTGGATTAGATACGTTAAGATACATGGTAGTAAGTGTATCCATGGGCAACGCTTCACCCTCGGAACAACCTGAAACAGTTCTTACAAGATACTTAACACTACCATTTTGCGCATCAGCCGTTAAATCCGAATATGTTCCAATTGTAATATTGGATTCTACATGCTCCAGTACATAAGGACCACCAGTACTGGAATAAATTCTATATTCCTTGAAAGAGTCCGTAGTATCAACAATAGGTTTCCAAAATAAATCAACGCTTCCATCTGGTGCAACATTTGCACATCGCAATTCTGGAGAAGGCAATTTCGGCAAATCAAGAATGGTAATTTGGGCTGTTGCAGTTACCGATTTAGGAATTGGGCAGTAATCATCTTGTATTTTAAAATGAAATGTGTGCGTTGTGCTATTAGAACAATTAGAAGACTCAACATGATTGCAATCTGTTTGCCAAGAAAATACAGCATTAACTCCCTGAACTCCAGTCAAAGGAAGTGCACTAGACATCGTAGCACATGGTGGGTCTGTGCATCCAATTGATGGATCCGTAAAATTGTTTCCGAATTGAGCTCCAAACCCAGTTAATGTATTCGCCTGGGCTGATACTCCATCCTGCAAAAACTCAATATCAGTTGTAGAAATAGTAAAAGTTACTAGGTCTCCTGCTAAAACAGTATCCGCAAAAACTGGAACTCCACTTGAAGAAATAATTGGTGATAAAATAGCAGGTTCAGAATTGCTCCCGCTGCAAGAAACTATCGTTATTGGAATTTCATACCTGACTTCTGCTATTTTCAAACCACAGCGAAATGACTCTACAATCATCGAAGAGGTAAAAGTACCTTGCGTAAGAGATGAGAATGTCATAACACCAGCATTATTTTCTAAAACAACGGGAACATTTGCAGCGTTATGAAAAGCATTCGGCAATTGACTACTACTGGTGTATCCAGCCGAATAAGGAATGGCCGCAGGTTGAACAAAATTAGGCTGCACAGCAGTAATGAAAGTAAGGGGGTCAGTGAAACTAAAAACCAATGAATCAGCATCTGGGTCAATTACTTTCTGAACGTACTGATTATCCCCAACGCAATACAACGCACCCAAGTCGTTCGAAAATTGTGGAGAAGAATCGTAACACGGTGATGCATTCGCACCTGCATTATTAAACATTTTAGAAATTAAAGTGAGCCCGAATGTTTGCGGAGAATCTAAGTTTTCGATGGCGCCAGACCTTGAGAAATCGGACCAGGTAAATATCCAACCATCCGATGGTGGAATTCCAGCCATATTAATCGGATCAGAAGTATAAGTGAAAACTGAATACGCACCAACCCCTCCCAAAGTACATGATATTGGATTATTACCTAATGAACTAGAACATATTGGCGAAGCATCGTAATCAATGACGTAATTCACCGTAACACTTGTAATCGATGAATGATTCCATACTTGAATGTCTTCAGTCGGCGAGTTTGTTATTACGCCGTTGCAATCCATGATAAGTCGCAACTGAAAAATATAATCACCTCCTCCTTGGCAAACCCATGTAATATCTCCACCAACCAAATGATCAGCTCTCGCTCCCGATACCAGAATCGAAAGCAACAGGGAAAGCAACAATGTTTTATGAAGTGCTCTTCGCAAATTATGTATTAGCTTTTTAATCAAAGATTTAACGAAATAATTTCATTTTTGTTATTCCAATGACGCATTACCATTTGAACCGTTGCTATCGATTACCAACAACCACTTCTATCATATCCTTGTCATTTAAATATTTTATGGCTAAATCACGAATATTTTCTGAACTAACATCTTGAATTTTAGACAAATAAAGAGAATTGAATTCATTATCTAAGCCGTGGAAATACGAGGATTTATATTTATCTGAAACATTAAATGGTCCATCCGAACTTCTAAGAAAGGAACCAATCATGAATTTCTTCACTCTATTTAGCTCAGAATTCGACACTTTTTCCGTCTTCAATCGATCCATTTCATAGGATATCTCTTTAATCGTTTCACCAGTCGAATTCACGTTAACTTCTGTCGCTATTAAAAATATAGTTGAGGACAAATTAGCTAACAACCCCGAACCAATTCCATATGTGAAACCTTTGTCTTCTCTAATGTTGGCCATTAATCGGGAACTGAAGTACCCTCCCAAGAGAGTATTCAATACTTGAAACGGAATGAAATCATCGCTTGACTTCTTAAAGGGCAATAATCGCCCTATTCTTATGGCAGATTGAACAGCATCGTTTTTGGGTAATAATACTTTTGTTCCTATCGCTTGCTCTATGCGATTAATTTCCAAATTCTTGGAACGCCTATTTTTAACTTTCCCAATTACACTATCAATAGTTTTTATTATGTCTTTCGTTACCTTTCCTGCTATAAAAATTGTGGCATCGGACAAGTTTAAAAATTGTTTGTGATGCTCGATTAATTGTTTTCTATTAACATCAAAGTCATTGGCTTGTATGTCTGAAAAATAAGGATGAGATTTAGGATATAATAATTTTCCAAATTCATGTTTACACGCTATTGAATTTTTATGCATGTTTACCTGAAATTTCTGTAATTCATTTTTCTTGAGTGTTTCCAACTCATTCTCTGGAAAAATTGGACTAGCTATAATTTCTGCCAGTACTTCTATGGTCTGATGCACAAACTTCGTTAAGGTAAAAAGCGTGAAAGTAGTTATGTCTTTACTTATCGTTTGTTCAATAAAAGATCCGTGGTAATCTATATAATCAGCTATTTCCTTTCCAGACCTGGCAACTGTTCCTTCACGCAACATTTTTGCAGTAAAATCAGCTCCTAAAGCTGAATGTTCATGTGCACTTCCAGACTTGAATACAATTTCGATTCGAATCAAGTCCAATTCTGTTAAATCGAAAGAAAATACAGGAATACCATTAGATAGCTCATACTTTTCAGGAAGCGGTATATCAACTCTATTTATGGGCTTAACCTCTGGAGATACGGACCTATCAAGATTCATAATCATTTTATTTTCATTTATTTAAGACAATATACCTAAACCTTATTTTTAGATAAATAAAACAGCGTTGAACAATTTTTCTTTTGAAGAACTTCTTTTGCAACACGTTGAATCTGCACAGGGCTTACCTCATTGTATTTTTCAACTTCGCAGTTAATCAACGCAGCGTCACCGAGAAGTTCGTAATAGCATAAATTCATGGCCTTATTCAATGCTGTCATTTCATTAAACATTTGAGTTGACTCCAGCCTATTTTTCACTTTTTGTAATTCATGATCGCCTACTAATTCAGTTTTAATTTTTTCAAGTTCAATATCAATACAATTATTAGCGAGTTCTACTTCAATACCGTCTGCAATTTTCCCGGTAACAACAAACAAGCCTGCGTCATGACTCCCCATAATAAATGCTGATATTTCTGAAAAAACCCCTTGTTCTTTTACAAGAGATCTTTGCAATCTAGAAGAATGGCCATTTGATAACAAATCTGAAAGGAGATCAGCAGCATGATAATCAGGATGTGCTCTTTCGCACATGTGAAAGGCTTTGTAAATGGCGTGAGCCGGCACGTCTCTTTTCACTGTCAATTCTCTATAGCTATCTTGCTTCGGTTCTGAAGGTATTGATCTTACGTATTTTTCTCTTGCAGGAATGGGACCAAAATATTTCTGAGCCAATTGATTTACATCATCCATATCAACATTACCTGAAACACACAAGATCGCATTTTGAGGACCATAATGTTTTTCGAAAAAAGCTCTTACCTCAGGCATTTCAGCCCTTTCAATATGTGCAATCTCTTTACCAATAGTGGCCCATTTATAGGGATGGGATGTGTAAGCCAGTGGCCGTAATAACAACCAGACATCGCCATAGGGTTGATTCAAATATCGCTGTTTGAACTCCTCAATAACTACATTTTTCTGAACAGAGAGACTTTTTTCAGAAAATGCCAAGCTTAGCATTCTATCTGAATCTAACCAAAATGCAGTTTCTAAATTTTGTACGGGTAAAGTAGCATAATAATTAGTGAGGTCATTAGATGTGAAAGCATTATTCTCACCACCAGCTTCTTGTAAAGGAATATCAAAATCTTTTATGTTAATTGAACCTCCAAACATTAAATGTTCAAACAGGTGCGCAAAACCTGTTTGGTTTTCTGTTTCATCCCTTGCTCCTACGTCATACAGCAAGTTAAATGCTACAATTGGTGTTGATTGGTCTTTATGAACAAGAACTCTAAGTCCATTGCTCAAGGTGAACTTATCAAATCGAATCATTAAAATTTATATTTATTATTGTTCATCGCCAGAAGGGCGTTTTTGTATTCAGCAATCAGTTCTTCAACAATTTTCTTGGCCGGCCTAATTTCATTAATCAACCCGGAAACTTGTCCAATTTCTAACTCTCCATTAACCAAATCCCCTTCAAACATTCCTTTTTTAGCTCTTCCTCTACCCAATAATTCACGCAATTCCTCATTAGATACACCGTTTTGGTACGCCTCTATTACTTCCTTGTAAAATGCATTATGCAATAACCTAACTGGTGTTAGCTCTTTGAGCGTTAAACTGGTATCTCCCTCTTTTGCCTTAATAACTTCCTCTTTAAAATGCCTATGAGCAGAAGACTCGTTTGAAGCCACAAATCGACTACCGATCTGCACTCCATCGGCACCTAAATTCATCGCGGCCAACATGGCAGCACCCGTTCCAATTCCTCCAGCAGCAATTAAAGGTACTTGGATGCACTTTTTAACTTGAGGAATTAAGCACATGGTAGTTGTTTCTTCTCTTCCGTTATGACCGCCAGCCTCGAACCCTTCAGCAACAATCGCATCAACTCCTGCATCTTCTGCTTTTATTGCAAACTTAGCAGACGATACTACGTGTGCCACAACTACCCCTGCTGCTTTCAACTCTGACGTCCATGTTCTAGGATTTCCTGCGGAAGTAAATACTATCGGAACCTTGCGTTCTATAATTGTTTTTACATGCTCTTCAATATCTGGGTACAACATCGGTAAATTGACAGCAAAAGGGAACTTCGTTGCTCTTTGACATTTCTCAATGTGCATTTTTAAAACATCCGGGTACATTGATCCTGAACCTATAATGCCCAATCCCCCAGCATTGCTAACAGCTGAAGCCAGTTCCCATCCAGAACACCAAATCATGCCGGCTTGAACTAGCGGATATTTAATCCCAAATAATTTTGAAAGCTTATTCATATTGAACAAATGTTAGCGTACGAAAGTACTCCTTTTGCGAAAAAATGACGAGATTATTCACATTATAACCCCTCTTTGGTATTAAAAAAACTAATAATTTGAAGGATTTATTGAAACATTCATCAAAAAACCAGCGTTCTATCCTTATGATTTCAACTAAATCTCCTATTTTTGTTTTTATGGGACAATTAAAGCTTTATGCAGGCTCACTTATCGTACTACTAATTCTTGGGTCAAATGCAAGTGCTCAATACAAACTTGACTACGGTGTCAGAATTGGTGCTGCCAACTACCTAGGAGAAATGGGTGGAGAAGAAGGAACACGGCAAGACTTTATTTGGGATATGAAGCTGAATCAATCAAAGCCACTCATTGGTGCTTTTCTCAGATCTAGAATAAACCATAATTTCGCGTTTAATTGTGGTGCGACCTACGCCAGAATCCAAGGAGATGATGCGCTGTCAACTAACCCTCAAAGGGTCGGTAGAAATTTAAATTTCAGAAATGATTTTGTGGAAGTTTACGGACGAGCTGAATACTATTTCTTCGATGAAAAAGACGTGGGTAACCACGGCAGATACATCGTTGATTTTCAAGCTTATGGATTTGCTGGTGTTGCAGCAATTGCACATGGCCCAAAAACTTTACATAACGGAGAATTTGTTAAACTAAGACCTTTACAGACAGAAGGAAAAAAATATACACTAGTTACAGCAGGTGCTCCAATTGGATTAGGGTTCTTTTTCACTCATAAAAGACGTCACAGGTTTGGTTGGGAAATTTCTTGGACACCTACCCTAACGGATTATTTAGATGACGTGAGCTCAGTATACGCAAACAACCTGGAGGGTATTGCAGGAGAAGTTGCCAATCGCAGACCTGAACTCGGTGATCGGCCAGATTTACCCAGCATGGAACAGTACGGCCCCGCTTCAAATGAAACATTTTCTAACAAACGCGGTGACCCGTCGCACAATGACACCTACATGTTTAGTAGCTTTTCGTACAGTTACGTAGTGAAAGGACGTAATAGATTTTATAGTCGAAACTACGGTTGGTTGGGCTACAGAAAACGCGGTGTGCGAAAAGTGCGAGCAAAGTTTTAATTCCTTCACATTTATCTAGATTTAACTCTTAAGATTTAAACCTATTTTTTCAAAAACTGTGACAATTTTGAAAGTGGTTTCCGGATAGTAGCTATTCCTGGATGTAAACCATTCATTTCCCATGCTCTCCTATCTTCCTTATTTGCGGCTAATCTGTTTTTTATCGAAACCGTGCTTTGACCACCAACCCGCATTTTAACGATGATCTCAGGGAAATAATTAACAGAAACTCCATGCTTATGTATGAGCCTCAGCATCAATTCATAATCCGCTGAAGAATTTAACTCCGTGGAATAATACCCAAAATTATCATAACACGCTTTTTTAACAAAGAATGTTGGGTGTGGTGGCATCCAACCCGTTTTAAATAATCCTTTTTTATAGATTCCTGCTCTCCAGGTACGAGTTATTTGACTCGTGTCTTCTCGCCTAACATAGACTAGATCGGCATATACGGCATCCGCATCAGAAATCGCTTTTACCATATTGGAAACTACGTGTTCGTTTGCATATAAGTCATCGGAATTAAGAATACCTATTATGTCTCCAGTAGCTTCCTTGACACCTTTATTCATGGCGTCATAAATTCCATCATCCTCTTCAGATATAATTTTAGCAATATTGCTCTTGTATTCATTTACAATGGATAAGGTGTTATCCTTAGACTTACCATCCACAATGATATATTCAATGTCTGGGTAAGATTGTGCAATAACGGATTGCAACGCAGTTCTAATCGTTTCGGCAGAATTAAAGCAGATAGTTACAATACTAACTTTCACTGATGATCCTTTCTCTAATTTTTACCGCTGGATTACCTTGATATATTCCATACGGTTCCAAGTTAGCTGTAGCTACTGAATTTACCGTAAGAATAGAATGAGACTTCATAACGACACCTTGTACAACGATTGCCCTAGCCCCAACCCAAGCGCCGTCTTCTAATGTAATTGGTCTTACCAGTAAATCAAATGACTTTTTCTTGTAATTGTGATTACCACTTAACAACAAGGCACCCTGCGATAGACAACAATTCGATCCAATTTTCACAACATCCAGGTTATCTATCCATACATTTTCACCAATCCAAGTATTGGCCCCAATTTCCAGTTTCCACGGGTACTTTACACTTACCTTCGGCTTAATAATTACGCCCTCTCCTATTTTAGCACCAAACATCTTCAAAACAAATATCTTTAACCCAACGAATGGGTTTAAAGGGTTCAACAGAAATAGGACGTTAAAAAAATACCATAGCAAGCGCTTGACCGAGCTTCCAGGCCGATACCAATCATTGTTAAAAGAAGATAAATCCGATTTAATCACCCGAAAATAATCTTAAATAATTCTTTAAATTCATTTCATTGCCAATTTGCTCTTCTGCGAACTTTCTGGCTGCTACAGACCACTGCTCAAAATCCACAGCCGCCATATCACAAAGATAAGTCATCTTTGCACTTATTTCATGAATATCTTCAATTGGTAAATTGAAACCAATCTTTCGTTGCGAAAGATTTTTCCAAGGTGTACCATTACTAACAATACACGGCACTCCATGTGCAAACGCCTCCAATACAACATGACCAAAATTTTCACTATCCGATAAGAGCATCAAGAGGTGAGATTCCATTAATATTTGGGAAATTTCGACATGCGATTTCTCTCCAGCATAACGAAATGAAACGTTTTTGCTTAATCGGTTTTTCAACAATAAACATTCTTGCCAATATTCCACGTCTTCGATTGGTCCTACGTGCGTATAATTAACCCGTCTATCCTGAGGTATCTTTTCTAAAGATTCTAAAATGAGGTGTATGTTTTTGATTCTTGAAATTCTAGATATACTGATTATATGAATGACTTTAGAGATTTTTGCACCAACATTAATAACCTTTTTTGGAAGTACACCCAAGTTCGGTGCTTCCACAACTGCACTCTTTTTAAACTTATTCTTGATGTCAATCGATTCATCTGTTGATGTTGCATGCCATGTAATTCCATCATACAACCCTGTCCACTTAGCAAGCAATAGAAAAATAGATTTTTTAATTCTTTTGATACCAAGCGCTTTTGAACTAAGCATCCCTCTTGGCGCCAGAATTAATCTTGGACAATTTTCAAGTCTTTTCAAACCTTTCAGAGGCACAATTGTATAGTCCTTTGAAAAGAGAGAATTAAAATAAACTGCGTCAATATTCTTGTCCTGAATCGTAGCTTTTATAAATGCAACCCTCGGAGCTTCATCGGAATAATAAACCTTGAACTGCTCAACTGTAAGCCATCTATTGGGTTCAACATCATATGGAGAAACCGCGCCCAAGTCTTTATTAGAGGTAATTATGAAAAAATTAAAATTACTTTGCATCGATTCAACCAAATTTGATACCGATCGTATAGGACCTCCAGCCCTAAAACCTGGGGTAAACCAATCTACTAATATTAAAACATTCGGCTTACTCAATTTCATTTTCAGTTAACCAATTCTCCAAAATCATAATTAAACCTGATTTGCTAAATTCTCAAATGTTTCAGCCCATTTGGAGGGAGTAATTCCCTCTGCCTTCTCGATGCTCAGTCTTCCCATTTCAAACAATTCATCCCCAGATAAATTCATTATGCTTAACATAGCCTTCTTTAGTTCTTGCACATTTTTACTGGGAAAACTAAACCCATTATGGCCATTTTCTAAAAATGTATTCCCAGCACCAACTTTACTTGAAAGAATTAAAGGAAAACCAGCTGAAGCAAATTCATGAACAACAACTCCCCAAGGCTCAAAATGGCTTGGCAAAATAAATACTCCAGTGTTATTTATATAAGAATTCATTTCGTTGGGCTGAACAAAACCAAAGTGTTTAATACTTGGATGTTCAACTTTCTTTTCAAAATCTTCTCCAATTCCCACACACCACAATTCCCAGTCATTTGGATTTTCTTTTTTAATCTGTACAAATGCCTCCCACATATCATAAATACCTTTTCTATGAATGTATCTCCCAACGTATAGAAATCGTTGAGGAAAACCTCTACTTTTCTTACTGGAAGCAGAATATCCTAAACGCTTAAAATGATTAAAATCGCATGAATATGCACCCAACATAACTTTAGAATCAGAAAAACCTAATTTGTTCGCAAATTCTTTTTGTTTGTCCCCGGGAACAAATGCATAATCAAAAATCTTTTGGAACGGTCCTCTTTTCAACAAAGAACCAATCCTTTGTTTAAGCTGCCCTGTCCATTCATTATCAAAGCCTAAAACTGTAATTGATTCTTTCGCATTACTCGCAATTGTTAAATAATCTTTATCGTTCCAACCGGCGCAGAATGTAATAGCTGGTTGTAACTTAAAATATAAGTTTTGTAAAGCTGCTAAATCAAAGTTTATTCTATTGTAGATTATTATTTTACTGGAAACATTAAAAGAAAAAGGGGCCTCTTTACTTACAGGATAAGCTACAACGTGGATTTCTTCAAACTTATTTAATTGTTCAAGACAAATAATATTATAGGCTGCCAACTCATAATAAAGGATTAATATTTTCATATATCTTTATATATGTACAATTTACAAGTATCATTATATGAATCTAGATTTGCAAATTATACCCTATGAAAATTGGATAAAACGAGAAGTTGCTGAAATGTTTAATATTCAATACCGATTTGAGAATAATGAATTTACAGATACTTTCGATAAATTATATGACCACAATTTTCAAAAAGATAAATGCTATAGAGTCGTGGCACTTAACAATAAAAAAGTAGTTAGATTTCAATCATTTTTTTACTGGCTATATAAATATAACTCGAATGTCTATGACTCTTATCAATCAGGAAATTCAATAGTTCACGCAAGCAAAAGAGGACTGGGAATTTTTGGAAAACTATTAGGTTACGCCCATGAAAATAAAACAAAATTAGGAATAGATTTTTTTATTGGGTTTCCTGTTAAAGAATCCTACAACAGCTTTATTAAAAAAGAATGGAAAAACCTTTTTAATTTGACATGGTATCTAAAACCTTCATCAAAACTTTCAATCATATCTGCTTTCAATAAAAATAAGTTAGAGAAACAGTTAAATAACGAAACATTCAACTCCAAAGTTGACACTAATTATGTTTCCTTAAAAAATTCTAAACAGTTCCAGATTTATCTATCAAACTACAGAAATGGAATTTACCTCAACCACCTATATTAGCAATGATGATCAGTTGCAATTCTCTTTAAAAGTGAATATTCAAAAAAATGTAATTAAAGAATTAATTATTGGCAATATCTCTTTTACTAATTTCAGTGAAGACCTACTGAGAAGGGCCTTCAAAGATTTGATTAGCAAGGGAAATAAGTCAAGACAAATTACATTTATTAGTTTTGCCTATCCTAGCAATTGCAAGATTTACGATCAGACAATTAAAAATAGCGGATTCAAAATTCTTGAAAAAAGTATTAGCTTTATCTGTGATGATATTCTGCCTGAAATTAGAGCAGAAATGTACCAAGAAACTTTTTTAGTATATCGTGATGATATCGAAACGTGGTGATGAAATATAATCCAGCATTACATAATAAGAGTTTATTATTAAAAAGCCTACTTGGTAAAACAGAATCATTGATTTCTAATATTTCTGCAAACAGGAATGATATTATTGTATTAAATTATCATGGAATTCAAAAACCCTTCGTAGAAAATTTTGAATGGCAAATTAAATTTTTACTGCAGCACTTCGATCCAATAACTCCCTCTGAATTTGAAAAAAAAACAGCAACACCGGATAAATTAAAACTCGGGAAGAGCAAATTTTTATTAACCTTCGATGATGGCATCTTGAATAATTCAAATATCATTGAACTTTTGGAAAAATATTCATTAAAAGCCTATTTCTTTATTATTCCCGGATTCGTGAATGCGATTGATCCAAAAACTTTTTTCATTGAAAACATCCGACCTATTATCAATACAAACATTGATAACGAGAAAGAAGATTTTACTCCTTTAACATGGCCTGACCTTAATAAAATTGTTGAACGAGGTCATTTTATCGGTGCGCATTCCTTTTCGCATACGATGACCAATGAAACAACTGGAGTGGATTTAGACCTTGAAATAATAAAAGCAAAACAAATTCTAGAAGAACAATTAAATATCCCAATAAATACTTTTTGTTCCATTAATAACACTTTGCAATCTGTAAATGCTGAAGCCGCTTTAAAAATAAAAGAAAATTACAAATTTCATTTCACCACCATAGCAGGTGAAAATGACCCATTTTTACCATTTTGTATTAAAAGAATCAATGTTGAATCCCATTGGAATACTGGCGCTTTTAAATATGCCCAAGAGAAATGGGAGCAAAAAAGGTGGAAAAGTAAAATTCTAAAAGTAAATCATTTAATGAAATAGGACTTATTTCTCACAGCGTTTCTTTAGTCGAATTGATTATACCAATAGCCTATTGAAGCACTTTCTTTTTACTTATCTAAATTCTATTTTTCTACTTGGATTCAAAAATAATTCGATTTTATATACCACTAAATTTAAAATAAAGAGAATGATAAAATCAAAATAAAGAATTAGAATAATATTCTCATAATTGGTTTATTCAATTTCATTTTCAGTTAACCAATTCTCCAGAACAATTAAATACCAAAGTTTTGACCATTTAATTGACTTATGACCAGATAAAAAGGAATCCCAATTGCGCATAATGTAATCTTCATTCACTTCTTGGCGTTTAGCGAATTTTTCTATCCGCTCTTCACAAAAAGATTTCAGGTCTCCTTTCATCCATTGCTCCCAAGGTAAAGTAAATCCCATTTTAGGTCGTTGAACAATTTCCGGAGGAAGCAAATCACCCACCGACTCAACCAATAGTTGTTTAGCATAATTCGGATACTTAATGGCATCAGAAATACCAAATACATATTCAACTAATTCATGGTCCAAAAAGGGAACACGAACTTCTAAGGAGTGTGCCATACTCATTTGATCCGTGTCTCTTAAAAGCACGTTTTGCATATATGTAGTCATTTCTGCAAAAGAGACCTTACTTAATACAGGTAAACTAATTCCACTTGAACCAACGCCTACATTATTATTTAAATGACTAAATACTGCATTTTTAGGAAGCTGCTCTCTATTGAACATTTTTATCAGCTCATTGTCCATTGTTACTTGTCTTGATACTGGATAAGTGTATTCAAAATGGATTCGGTCACCTTTTAAAATTTCGTTGATTTTATCTGTTGCAACGGAAGGCCTAAACGTTTTCAGTAATCCTCCACCAAGCTGACGCAGAATCTTCGGAAAACTATTTAAAAACTTTTTGGACTCAAGATCTAGAGATCTTTTAAAAATATCATATCCCGCAAATAATTCATCTCCTCCCAAACCAGATAATGCCATAGATACTCCCGCCTCTTTTGTCGCTTTGGAAACAACATATGTATTAGGACCATCGCCACTAGGATGATCCATAGCAGATAATGCAAAAGGCAAATCTTTCAAGAAATCATTTGGAGTGAGTTTTATTTCTTGGTGGGTGGTACCGAACTTGTCAGCAATCATCCGAGCATATTTAGCCTCACTGAATTCCTCCTCTTCGAAAGTAACACAAAATGTTTTTACGTTATTTTCAGCCACTTCACTCATCAAGCCAACAATGACACTTGAATCGATACCGCCAGACAAAAAAGCACCAAAAGGGACATCAGAAACCAATCTTCTTTCAACAGATTTTTTCAGAAGCGATCTTATATCGTGTTTAATTTCTGTTCTACTCTGTGTTTGAGAATGTTGCGAATAATTGTCAAGAATACTCCAATATTTACCCGTTTCTAATTCATCAGCGCAAATTTTAATGTAATGACCTGCAGGTAACATTTCTACTCCTTCAATAATCGTTTCAGGAGCATGAACCGTTTGGTATCTTACATAATCAATTAATGCGTTTTTATTTAACTTTTTTGGAACAAGACCACTTTCCAATAAAGCTCGGATTTCGCTAGCAAACACCAACAAATTATTCGAATTATAGAAATAAAGCGGTTTAATCCCCATTCGATCTCGAGCAATAAAAAGTGATTTCTCTACCTTATCCCAGATTGCAAATGCAAACATTCCGTTAAATCGACGGCAACAATCAGCACCCCATTCTTCATAGGCAGCAAGAACCACTTCTGTGTCTGAATTCGTAGTGAAATTATAATTCAATTGACTCTTTAGCTCTTTGTAATTGTAAAGCTCACCGTTAAAAACCAATGAGAATCTTCCAGAACTGTTTGTAAATGGCTGGTTTGAACTGACTGACAAATCTATTATGGATAATCGTCTATGGGCAAGAACAATTTCTTCACTGACAAAAACACCTTGCGCATCAGGTCCGCGATGCGTCA
>Ga0115568_10001640_pt1 | contig 15960 bp, 19 predicted proteins | sample COGITO_mtgs_1204_FD_87296 | JGI IMG/M metagenome (GOLD analysis project Ga0115568, IMG submission 87296) | Pelagic marine microbial communities from North Sea - COGITO_mtgs_120426 | ecosystem: Environmental > Aquatic > Marine > Epipelagic | place: Germany:Helgoland, sampling site Kabeltonne...
CCAGCAGGGATCGGACGTTTTTTTGAACCAATTGTTTTGTACATCCGAGACGATATAGCTCGGCCTAACATCGGGGAAAAGAAATACGGAAAATACATGAACTTCTTGCTGACTATTTTCTTTTTCATTTGGTTTTTAAATCTTTTGGGGCTTACCCCGTTGGGTGTAAATGTTACAGGAAATATTGCGGTTACTTTTGGGTTGGCTTTATTAACCTTTTTGATTACAAACCTTACGGGAACAAAAGATTACTGGCTTCATATTTTTGATCCCCTAGGCGGGTCTATGAAGTGGTATGCCAAAATACCGTTGTACATTATTTTAATTCCCATCGAAGTTTTGGGAATTTTTATCAAGCCCTTTTCACTTTTGATTCGTTTGTATGCCAATATGCAGGCAGGACATATCGTATTGATGAGTTTGATTGGGTTGATGTTTATTTTTAAAAGTTGGTTGGGGAGTCCCTTGTCCTTTGGACTGGCCTTTGCCATCTCAATTATAGAATTGTTAGTTGCGTTGTTACAAGCGTATATTTTCACGATGCTTTCTGCGCTTTATTTCGGTTTTGCCGCAGAAGAACACGAGCATCATTAACCTTAAACACCCTAGTTGTGTCAAAAAAGAGAATGTTTAATTTAAATTTTAGAATATGGAAATTCCAGTAATGGTAGGTGCCGGTTTAGTAGTAATCGGTGTAGGTATGGGTATCGGTAGAATCGGTGGTTCTGCAATGGAGGCGATCGGTCGTCAACCCGATGCGTACGGTAAAATTCAAACAGCGATGTTAATTGCTGCAGCTCTTGTAGAGGGAATTGGATTTGCTGCTTTATTTGCAGTGTAATCTAAGGGCCTTTAAGGCTGTATTAACCTAAGGTTTTAAACGATGGAAAAATTAATTAGTGAATTTTCATTAGGCTTGTTTGTATGGCAAACGGCAATTTTTGTAGGCCTGTTATTTCTACTGAAAAAATTTGCATGGAAACCCATACTAGACTCGGTCAATGAACGGGAAACTTCAATCAAGGATGCTTTAGCTGCTGCTGAAGAAGCGCGTGCAGAAATGCAGAGTCTTCAGTCGGACAACCAACGTATCTTAAAAGAGGCTCGAGCCGAAAAAGAAGCCTTGCTTAAAGAAGCACGCGAAGCCAAAGCCGATATGATAAATGAGGCAAAGGCAGAAGCGCAAGAAGAAGCACAAAAGATTTTGACTCAAGCTCAAGAAGCGATCCAAAATGAAAAAAGGGCTGCGGTAAACGAGTTGAAACAACAAGTCGGAACCATCGCTTTAGATATTGCAGAAAAGGTTCTCCAGAATGAATTGGAGAGTAAAGAAAAACAAATGCAGTTGGTCAATCAACTGTTGGAAGACACGGATTTAAAATAGATGAAAAGAACACGCGCAGCACTTCGTTATGCCAAAGCAACGTTATCTTTTGCCCAAGACAATGAGGCAGCAGAGATTGTGGCCAAGGACATGCGGCAGTTAGGGACTTTGTTAAACGAAAATGTGACATTGAAAAGCGCTTTAGACAATCCCCTTCTGCCCGTTGAGAAAAAGCATGCGGTAGTCACAGCCCTGCTCCCAAATGCGTGTGAGTCGACCACTAAGTTATTTTCCCTTTTGGGAGAGAACAACCGTTTGTCGTTATTGCCCGCTACGTGTGTGCAATACCTTAGCCTCTTCGCGAAAGCGCAAGGGGAGCAAACCGCCGTAGTCACGTCTGCAGTGCCCCTTTCTCCAGAGCTTGAAAAAAGAGTATTGGAAAAGGCCAAATCTGTTTCCAATCAAAAGATTCAAATTGAAAACAAAGTAGATCCAAGCCTTTTGGGAGGATTTATTTTAAAGATTGGCGATATGCAGTATGATGCAAGTGTTGCGCATCAGCTCAAAGCAATCAAAACATTAGTAACTAAAAAGAATACGATCTAAAGATATCGATCATGGCAGATGTAAACCCCGCTGAAGTATCAGCAATACTAAAAAAGCAATTGGAAGGCTTCAATTCCGCTTCCGCAATGGACGAAGTAGGAACCGTCCTTGAAGTAGGAGATGGAATTGCCCGAGTCTTCGGCCTATCCAATGCCCAATACGGAGAATTAGTCTCTTTTGAAGAAGGACTAGAGGGAATGGTTTTAAATCTAGAGGAAGATCATGTGGGTGTGGTATTACTGGGCCCCTCTAAAGGAGTAAAAGAAGGGGATACCGTAAAAAGAACGCAGCGTATTGCTTCCATCAATGTAGGTGAAGGTGTGGTAGGTCGTGTGGTGAACACACTTGGACAACCCATCGACGGGAAAGGAGCAATTGAAGGCGACTTAAACGAGATGCCTTTGGAGCGAAAAGCCCCAGGTGTGGTTTTCCGTCAACCGGTAAACGAACCTCTTCAAACGGGAATTAAATCTATCGATGCAATGATCCCAGTAGGTCGTGGACAACGCGAGCTGGTCATCGGAGATCGTCAAACGGGGAAAACAACAGTTTGTATTGATACAATATTAAATCAAAAAGAATTTTACGATGCTGGAGAGCCTGTATATTGTGTCTATGTAGCCATCGGACAAAAAGCCTCTACAGTAGCCGGAATAGCAAAAACATTAGAAGACCGTGGGGCTATGGCCTACACTACCATAGTAGCTGCCAACGCTTCTGATCCAGCACCCATGCAAGTTTATGCACCTTTTGCTGGAGCAGCAATTGGAGAATATTTTAGAGATACGGGGCGTCCGGCTTTGATTATTTATGACGACTTGTCCAAACAAGCGGTAGCCTATCGTGAGGTATCCCTATTACTGCGTCGTCCTCCAGGACGAGAGGCCTACCCAGGAGACGTCTTTTACCTTCACTCCCGTTTGCTAGAGCGTGCAGCAAAAGTAATAGGGGATGACAGTATCGCCAAAGAAATGAACGACCTCCCAGACTCGTTAAAAGACAAAGTAAAAGGAGGAGGTTCCTTAACGGCACTGCCTATTATCGAAACTCAAGCAGGAGATGTATCGGCTTATATACCTACGAATGTCATCTCCATTACAGACGGACAGATCTTTTTAGAGTCAGATCTTTTTAACTCTGGGGTACGTCCGGCGATCAATGTGGGAATTTCCGTTTCGCGAGTAGGAGGTTCAGCACAGATCAAGTCTATGAAAAAAGTAGCAGGAACCTTAAAACTGGATCAAGCGCAGTTTCGCGAATTGGAAGCCTTTGCCAAATTTGGTTCGGATCTTGATGCAGCCACCCTCAATGTAATCGAAAAAGGAAAACGCAATGTGGAAATTTTAAAACAAGCGCAAAACGATCCCTTTACTGTGGAGGAGCAGGTCGCCATCATTTATGCAGGTTCAAAAAACCTTTTGCGCTCTTTACCAGTAGAAAGCGTAAAGGCTTTTGAACAGTCGTACCTCGAAACCTTGCGCAAAAAACACAAAAAGACACTTGCTGAACTCAAGGCAGGGAAATTGACAGATGCGGTTATAGACACACTAAACGCAGTAGCAAAAGAAACCGCAGCGCAATTCGAATAAAACATGGCAAACCTCAAGGAAATACGGAATAGAATTACATCGGTCTCTTCGACAATGCAAATCACAAGCGCCATGAAAATGGTGTCTGCCGCAAAGCTTAAAAAGGCCCAGGACGCCATCACCGCCATGCGTCCGTATGCTTCGACCTTGACCGAGCTGATCCAAAACCTTAGCGGTGCTTTGGAAGGAGATGCTCAAAACCCGTACACGGAAGTACGGGAAAAGAAAGCCGTTTTGATTGTAGCCATCACTTCAAATAGAGGACTATGTGGCGCATTCAATGCCAATATTATTAAAAAGACCCGTCAACTCATGACGGAAAACTATGCCAATCAAAAGGTATCTCTACTTACTGTGGGGAAGAAAGGATCTGAAATTTTAGCCAAAACAAATCAAGTTGTTTCCAGTCACGACGCACTCTTTGACGAATTGACTTACAGTAAGGTTAGTGAAGTTGCTCAACAGGTGATGGATCAGTTTGAAGAGAAAGCGTATGATGAGGTTGTATTGGTTTACAATCGATTCAAAAATGCGGCAACTCAAATCGTTCAAACGGAACCGTTTCTACCTATAGTAAATGTTTCAGAAACAGAAACTGCCTCCAGTGCAGATTATATTTTTGAACCGAGTCAGGAAGAGATTGTAAATGAATTGTTACCCAAGTCGTTAAAGATGCAATTTTTTAAAGCCTTACGCGATTCCTTTGCCAGTGAGCATGGAGCTCGAATGACCGCAATGCACAAAGCCACAGATAATGCCACAGAATTGAGAGATCAACTCAAATTGACTTATAACAAAGCACGTCAGGCTGCGATTACCAACGAAATTCTTGAAATTGTTGGGGGAGCAGAAGCGTTGAATGGGTAGTGTCAGGATATAAATAAAAAGTTAAAGCTCCTTTTATGGAGCATTAAACGGAACTTCGGAATCAGAAGTTGTTTTACTTGCAAATGATATTGAATTTGAGCCTTATGAAGGAGGGGCAGAAGGCTGTGTGGCAGGAGTTGGCGGTTCGGTCTCACTTTGTGAAAGACCTGTTTATTCCGCGGGTAATCAATATCCCAACCCTGGTACGGAAGTAGTTTTCAACTGTCAAATTTGGAAGAATAAATGGTATATCAATCCTAATGAGACTCCTGGAGAAAATGAAGGCTGGGAAAAAATAGAAGATTGTAGTGAAGGAGAAGGGTGTGGTTAATCTAAACACAGTACAACTAGTTATAGCGAGGGCTAACTCAAGTTGCTTTTTACAAATGTATTGTGACGTTCTTTTAGCAAGGAATCGTTGTGATGGACTTGAAGAGAAAGTAGAGTTCATTTTTTACTCTGGGTATAAAACTGGAGGACCCGACTTGTGGCATCGGTGAGAAGTGAAGCTGCGTTTTCCATAGAATTTTCTACTGACCGAGGGCCGTTTTGAATCGCAAAAACCCCTGTAAACCCTGAGGCGTATAAGATCTCATAGGGTTGTTCCACAGTCCCTCCCAAACCAATGAGAGGAATCTCATATTTTTTACAAAGCTGAGCCACACTGCCTGTGAGTTTCCCTTGAGTTGATTGCGCGTCTATTTTCCCTTCAGCGGTGATAACCAAATCTGCAGATTTAATTTTATTTTCAAGACTGATCTGTTCAGATAAAAGTGAAAATCCAGAAAGTAAATTGGCATTAAAAAATCCGAACATCCCCGCGGCGGTTCCACCTGCAGCGCCTCCCCCTTTCAGGGTGGTTAAGGATCGGTTGAAATGCTGTTTGAGTACTTTCGCAAGCTGACTCATACTCTCTTCCAAAAGTTTAACGTCTTCTTTAGTTGCACCTTTTTGTGGGGCATAAACTGTGGCGGCACCCGTATTTCCCAATAGGGGGTTATTGACATCACAGGCAACCTTCCAGTTAATTTTTTCAGAAATTTGAGGTGGGATGAGGGACTTTAGTGAACACAGTGCTGCTCCTCCGCGTTCAATTGGCCTGTCTTTCTCGTCCAAGAAATAGCCCCCCAAAGCTTCATAAATTCCCGCTCCACCGTCATTGGTTGCACTCCCTCCAACACCCAGGATAATTTCTGTACAACCTTTGGTAAGCGCATCTTTGATTAATAGTCCGGTTCCATAGGTGGTCGCTTTTAAAACATTGCGTTTGTTTGGGGGAATTTGGGCTAATCCAGAAGCTTGAGAGAGTTCAATCCAGGCTTTTTTCTTTTTTCCGAACAAAAAATAGGATGCCTCTATAGCTTCCCCTAAGGCATTTTCAGTTGGGCAAGTGACCAAGATCCCCTCGGTGTGTTTATTCAAGACCTCTAAGGCACCTTCACCCCCATCCGAAAAAGGGAGCTCTTCAACTTTAGCCTCAGGAAGTATCGATACGACTCCTTCTTTAATAGAAAACGACACCTCTGTAGCACTCAAGCTTTCTTTAAAAGAATCGGGAACAATTAGAATTCGCATGTGATATCAGAGTTTTAAAAGAAACACATCAGCCTTTAAGGTTGAAGGAATTCACATTTCTTATTTTAATGCTTGACTTAAAAATAGGTAAAAATTAACGGAACGCTTAGGAATTTTCTTACAAGAAAATTAGTAGTATTTGAAACAATAAAAAGGAATAGGATCTTTTAGTCTGTAAAAAAAGAAACGGAAAAAAATAATGCCTTAGTGGAGGATGAGTAGGAAAATAAAATTATAGATCTGAAATTTTAATTCTTCAGAAAACTAATGTAATTTCCCCCAGGTTCAAGCCCAACGTTTTATCCCAAATCAATGCTGAAACCTCAACATTACTTCGATCAATTTGTCTTGTGTTGGTTAGCCACGGTCTCAGAAAAAGGAGTACCAAATGTCTCCCCCAAAGAACTTTTTATTTTTGAACGAGAAAAACAACTCCTCATTGCCAATATTGCCTCTCCGCAAAGTGTAAAAAACATACAAGCCAACCCACAAGTCTGTTAAAGCGGCGTAAATATTTGGACAAAAAAAGGGCTGCAATGCAAAGGCAAATCCGTGGTAATTGATCCAAAGAACAAAAAGTTTGAGCAAAAGGAAACACTTTTTAAAACGTTGATTCAAGGAAAATTTAAGGTGCTACACATCATTCAAATTCAAATTGAAACCGTTAAAGAAATCATGGCTCCTTCTTACTTATTTATCAAAGAGACCACGGAGCAAAATCAACTTGAAGCCGCTAAAATGGGGTACCGAGCTTTGTTTGTAGAGCAAAAAGAATAGTATTATTTTTAAAAATGGAATTACTGCGACTCAGTCCACTTTCGTTGATCCTTGTCCTAACCGGATTCCTTTTTTTTATAGCGGGACTCATTCACTACTACTATCCGCCAAAACGGATCAATCACTTTTATGGGTATCGAACCAAAAGATCCATGCGCAACCTAACGGTTTGGAAATTTGCTCAAACCTACGCAGCTAAAAAAATGCAACGTTTAGGCCTTTATATAGTTGTTTTGGGTTTGTTGGTGAGTGTAGTAGAGATTGACAGAATGATTGGGACTTGGCTTGCGATTGCGTTAGTAGTTTTAGCACCCATTCCGATGCTTTTGGAGACTGAAAAAGAACTTAAAAAACGGTTTCCTAAAGACGAAGATTAGTTAACAAAAAGGGGAAAGAAACTTTTTAATTCACCAAATTAAGAAGGCTGATTTTGTAAATTGTAATTCTTACAAATTATCTAAAATGATTAAAGTTTTTGTACAGAATGAAAGCCCTTACGACCTCCCTTCTTATGCAACAAGTGCTTCCGCTGGAGTTGACTTAAGAGCTGTTTTGGAGGCCCCTCTAGAGTTACACCCCTTAGAACGAAAAATTATTGGTACAGGTTTAAAAATAGCCTTGCCTGAAGGTTTTGAAGCCCAAGTCCGTCCTCGGAGTGGACTGGCTGCCAAGCACGGCATTTCGGTTTTAAATGCACCTGGCACCATCGATGCAGATTATCGTGGGGAGGTAGGGGTTATTTTGGTCAACCTTTCCAACGAAGCGTTTACTATTCATCCAGGAGAACGGATTGCTCAACTGGTGGTCGCCAAGTACGAACAAATACACTGGAAGGTAACAGAAGAACTTTCATCTACAGAACGCGGCTCGGGAGGGTTTGGTAGTACCGGAAAAAAATAAGGCATGAAAATCATTGTACCCATGGCGGGGAGAGGTTCTCGTTTAAGGCCCCACAGTTTGACAACTCCTAAACCGCTGATTTGCGTTGCCGGAGCGCCTATTGTACATCAGTTGGTGCATGAAATTGCCAAAGTGGTAGAAGAGCCTATCACAGATATTAGTTTTGTCATCGGAGATCCAGCTTTTTTTGGAGAGGAGGTTGTAACTTCTTTACAGCAACTCGCCGAAGAACTTGGTGCAAAACCCCATATTTTTAGACAGGACCAACCCTTGGGAACGGGCCATGCCATTATGTGTGCGGAACCTTTATTAGAAGGACCTACGGTTGTGGCTTATGCCGACACGCTGATCCGTGCAAAACTAACTTTAGACCCAGATGCTGATGCTGTGATTTGGGTAAAAAAAGTTATTGCCCCTGAAGCTTTTGGGGTGGTAGCACTCAATGCAGAAAACCAGATTGTGGGTTTGGTAGAAAAACCAACCGATTTTGTTTCTGATTTAGCGGTGGTTGGGATTTACTATTTCAAGGAAATTCAATTTTTGAAACAAGCACTTAAAAAAGTAGTAGCGCAAGACCTTCAGGCTGGAGAAGAATATCAAATTAATCACGGGATTTTAGCGATGATGGAGCAAGGAGCGATTTTTAAACCAGGAGCTGTGGACACTTGGATGGATTGTGGAAATCCAGAGGTGACGCTCCAAACCAACACAGAGATGTTGGAAATCAAACAAAAAGAGGGGGAGGAATTACAAGACCCTTCTGCAGAGATCACAAACAGCACCATTGTTCCGCCTTGTTTTATAGCAGAAAATGTAAAAATCAGCGACAGTACCATAGGACCTGGGGTTTCCATCGGTGCTGGAACCCAAATTCACAACTGTCAACTTCAAAATTGCTTGATCCAAAGCGATAGTAATTTGGAAAATCTGACTTTACAAAAAGCAATTATTGGAAATCAAGTACGTTATAAAGGAAACCCTACCTTTGTAAGTCTAGGCGATTATTCACAGCTTGAATGATGAAAACATATTTTAAAATAATTTTACTCTTCCTAACGACAGTTATAGTATTGACTGGCTGTAAAACCGTTGCCGTGCTTCCCACCAAAACACCGGTAAAAAATGTAAACTTGGAATCTTTGGCTTCAAAAATCCGAAGCACTTATCCAAAGGTCAATAAAGTACGCTCTCGGGTTAAAGCAACTTACGACAATGGAAAACGCGAGCAGCAAGTCATCGTACAATACCGTATGGAGAGCAAAAAGAAATTGTGGCTCAGCGCGACCATGCTTATTCCCATTGCTAAACTATTGATCACCCCGAACGAGGTTTCCTTTTATGAGAAATTTCAAAAAACGTATTTCCAAGGAAATTTTGATTTAATAAATGCGCCATTTAACACCTCTTTTGGCTATACTGACATCGAAAATCTTTTTTTAGGGAAACCTTTTCTAGATCCTAGTGAAGGAAGATGGAAACAAATTTCAAACCCCCAATATTACATTTTAATTCCACAAGGAAAACGAACAGGTTTAAAACCCACCTTATTTTTTGATCCTGTAACTTTTCTTCTCAAAGAACAGCGCTTTATGATTCCTGGAAGCGGGTATAACCTGACAATAAAATACTTACGTCACCTCAGAGCAGAGGGAAAATCATTACCCAATCTAATTGAGATCACCCTTTTTGATGGCACTCAGTCACAGCGGTTGGAACTGGAATTTACACGAACGGACCTTACCGATCAGTTGAGTTTTCCTTTTGAAATCCCCCAAGGCTATTCAAAAATTGAATTTTAAATGAGAAGAAGTGCTTTTTTTCTCCTCTTATTTTGGATTGGATTGGGGACTGGTTTTGCACAACAAAGCTCAAAACAACAAAAACAATTGGAGGCCCAACGGCTCCAATTAAAGAACGAAATTAAGCAAATCAACAGCCTGCTTTTCTCCAATACCAAGACGCGCAAAAATGCTCTTTCTGAGGCAGAAGACTTACAAGTAAAGCTCAATGTTCGATCCAAATTGATTAAGGTGACTAATCAACAGGCAAACTTGTTGACGCGGAGAATCAGACTGAACGAAAGAACGATAGCTGATCAAAGAAAAGAACTGGAATCACTTAAAGCCGAATATGCAAAAATGATTCAAAAGTCGTATGCCAGTAAATCGCTGCAGAATCGTCTGATGTTTCTGTTTTCCTCTGAAAACTTTTTGCAAGCCTACAAGCGCATTCAATACTTAAAACAGTATGCTCGTTATCGAAGAAAGCAAGGAATTGCTATTGCAGAAAAGACAACACTCCTGCAGGAACTCAACAAAACCTTAACTCAGGAAAAAGCAACAAAGCTAGCCTTGGTAGAAGAAAACAGAGCGGTACAAGAGGAGTTAGAAAAAGAACGCAAACAACAGCAGAACCTGATCAAAACTTTAAAACGCAAAGAACGTTCTCTTGCTGCACAGATTGCCAAAAAGCAAAAACAGCGCAAAGCTATAGACCGTGAAATCAATCGGCTGATACGCGAGGCAATTGCCGCATCGAATAAAGCTGCGGGGAAAAAAGGAAACAAAACCTTCCAACTTACCCCTGAAGCCAAGTTAATCGCGGCAAATTTCCAGGCAAACAAAGGGCGTTTACCTTGGCCTTTAGAAAAAGGAGTGGTGATTCAAGGCTTTGGACGACAGCAGCATCCTGTAGTAAAAACGACAACAATTCAAAGTAATGGGGTGGTCTTGGCGACAGAAGCCTCAGCTCAAGTCCGTGCGGTTTTTGAAGGGGAGGTGATGTCGGTAATCGTAATTAAAGGGAGCAACCCTTCGGTGCTCATTCGCCATGGTAACTTTATCACACTTTACACCAATTTGGCAAAGCTTTATGTCAAAAAAGGTGAAAAGGTAGCTGCAAAACAACCCATCGGGGAAGTCTTCACAAACCAGCAAACAGGGGAAACCCAATTACAATTTGGGATATTTAACAATGTAAAAGCATTGAATCCCAAGGACTGGGTGTATCAGATGTAGTCTAGCGTTCTTCCAAATACCAGGCTTCTTCCTCTAAGGTATACTTTAGAAAATAAAGCATGTTAATTGCCTCTTTTTTAGAGGTATATCGTCCATATGCAACGCGATAAAGACCTTCTGGATTTATTTGAGCATGTGCGGCAGGGTAACCTTCGGCTTTAAGGTCAACAACCTTTTTTTCTGCGTTTTCTTCAGAACGAAAAGAGCCTGCAATTACACTGAAATAGACTTGGTCCAATACCACTTCTTCGTCTAAAGGGTTTGCGGCAACAGCGACATCAATAGAAGAGAGGCTTCCCAGATCAAAAGTAGCGTCTTGGACATTCTTTTCGATCTCATTTTGAGCCTTTTCTTGAGCAACAATACGCTGTTCTGTAACATAACGGTCGCTAAAATAGTAGGAAGCGCCCAAGAGAGCGATCCCAATTATACCAATAGCTGCATAGCGCAGAACTGGAGATTTTTTTGAAGCCTCCTCTTGTTCGGGAGTAAACATTAGTTCGTCTTTATTTGTGTCTTCCATATCGTAATGGGTTTTTATGTGATTAACAGATTCCTGGATCGGTTCACGTTCAAAATAGTGTAAACCAAAGGAGTTTAGATCAAAGTTGATTCTCTCCCAGGGGGTAAATTGTATTTTTCGTTCTTGGTTCAATCGAATTTCTCCTACACCAGGAAAACGCAAGGTTTGAGTTTGCAACTTTTTTTTCCAACTACTAACTTCTTTTTCGATTGTTCGCAAGGCATTTTCGTAAGTAATATTTTCTTTTCTAGCGATATAATGGGCTAACAATCCGTCGTTTGCAGTTAAAAGTTGATTGAAATTAACCTCTTTTCGAGGTGGATAGAAGAAGCCTCTTGGGTCTACCTGCGCATTAAAAGAGCGCGTCAAAAAGGCTCCGAAATGTGGAATAGTTACACATTCGTATTGGTAGAGTAATTCTTGTATAAAACGAGTTAACTGCATTGAATCAAAAATAGTAAAATAATGCCACTTTTTTAAAACGCACAGAATGAAGGTTTAGTATCTTCGTAAAATAGACCCCCAATGCCATGACAGAACTCGAAGCTTGCCTTGTTTTGCAACACCTTTCAGGGATTGGCTAGCAGCGCAGCCAAAAACTTCTAATGCATTTTGGAAGTACGATTGCTATTTTTAAAGCCAGTGCTAAGGAGTGGCAAACCGTTACTGGGCTTGGCGAATATGCCTGTAAAGGACTTACAACCTGGGAAAAAGCGTATCCCAAAGCAAAACAGCAAAGAAAATTTTTAGAGAAGTACCAAGTTGAATATTTAAAATTTGGTACGGAAGACTATCCACTACCTCTTTCTTATTGTTCCGATGCACCGATACTGCTATTTAATCAAGGCACCACTAAATTTAAAGACCGCAAAATCATCAGTGTCGTAGCAACTAGACAAAACACCCCCTATGGGAAAGCTTTTTGTGAAGAGCTCATCCGTTGTTTGCGTCCGTACAATCCGATTATCTGCTCCGGCCTAGCACGAGGAATTGACATTATTGCGCATCGTGCAGCACTAAAGGAGGACTTAGAAACCTTATCCTGTTTGGCACACGGCTTGGATTTTATTTATCCGAAAGAACACAGTAATACTGCTAAAAAACTAGTAACTAAGGGTGCACTACTCACCGATTTTTTTACCAGAGACCGAATTTCACCGGGTCAATTTTCCAACGAGAAACCGCTTGATTGCGGGCATGGCTCATGCCACGGTAGTGATCGAGTCAGGAGTGCAGGGGGGAAGTATGAATACGGCGAACCTTGCCCATCAATACGGGCGGGAACTCTTTGCTGTTCCGGGCCGTTATTCCGATCATAAAAGTCAGGGATCTCATCAATTGATCGTCCAACAAAAAGCGCAATTGCTCTCTGATCCCCAAGAATTGGTCACTGATTTGGGGTGGGAAAAAGACTCCCGTCCAAAAAGTGTACAAAAAACTCTTTTTACACAGCTGAGTCAGGAAGAAAAGAAAGTGGTCGAAGGGTTGCAGCAGCGGAGTAAAACACATTTGGATGCATTGGCTTTAGAAGTGGGACAAAAAATCAGTAAGACCGCAGCGATGCTTATGGAATTGGAGATGAAAGGCGTGGTTCGGGCACTGCCTGGAAAGTACTACGAGCTGATCTAGTAACCTACTTTGTCACGAACTCTCAGTAGTACCTCCTGGGCTACTTTACGTGCTTTCTCGGCACCTTTCGCTAGGGCAATATAAACCTCTTCAGGATGCTGGTGGAAGTAGTCGTATTTTTCGCGTTCCTCGGAAAAGCGGTCTAGGATGAGGTCAAAAAGTAATTGTTTTGCATGCCCGTATCCCATTCCACCTGCTTGATAGCGCGCACGCAACTCCTGAATGGAAGAAGCGGGGGCTAAAAGGGAATAAAGGGTAAAGACTGTACATGTATCGGGATCTTTAGGATCTTCTAGCGCTGTGCTGTCGGTTTGGATGCCCATGATCTGTTTTCTCAGTTTTTTTTCAGGTAGAAAGATGTTAATAGTATTGTTTTTCGACTTACTCATTTTTTGGCCGTCGGTACCCGGGATGTGTTGCGTAAGTTCTTGGATTTTCGCTTTGGGAACCACAAAGGTTTCGCCCATTTGGTGGTTAAAACGCGAAGCGACATCTCGTGTAATTTCCAAATGCTGCAATTGGTCTTTTCCTACCGGAACAAGTTCTGCATCGTACAAAAGGATGTCGGCAGCCATTAACATGGGATAGGTAAACAAGCCCGTATTGACATCGGCTAAATCTTCCGATTTATCTTTAAAGGAGTGTGCCAAGGTCAGGCGTTTGTAGGGAAAAAAACAATTGAGATACCAGGCGAGTTCCGTCACCTCACTTACATCACTTTGTCTGTAAAAATGTGTCTTTTCAATATCCAAACCACAAGCCAACCAAGTCGCCGCTGTAGAAAAGGTGTTATCCCGAAGGGTTTCCCCGTTTTTGATTTGGGTGAGCGAATGCAAGTCAGCAATAAACAAAAACGAGTCGTCTGAGGTCGCTTTGGCCATTTCAATTGCCGGAAGTACTGCGCCAAGGAGATTCCCTAAATGAGGGGTACCCGTGGACTGTACACCAGTTAAAATCCGTGCCATTTCAAAATTTTTAACAAAGGTACGGTTCCTCACATCGGGGCGCAACTATTTTTTAAGGGATGAATAATAATGAAAGAGCGAGGGAAAAATAAATGTCTTTTAATCAATATCTTTACTTCATGAGTAAAGTACTATTGGTCTTGTGGCGGATTTGGTTCTATTTCCTCAGTGCGATTCCCGTAATCCTCCTTTTCATTCCTTTGGCGCTGTTTTTAGTACTTCCCAACGGGTACCGCTATTTGTATTGGGTAGCCCGAAATATTTGGGCTCCTTTTGTCCTTTTTGGAACGGGGTTTTGGGTAAAACGACTCAATTCCTTTCCCCCCGAAGGGGTAAGTATGGTTTTGGTTGCGAATCATTCCAGTTATATGGATATTATGCTGATGTTTCGCATGCGAAAGACCCCATTTGTTTTTGTCGGAAAAAAAGAAATCGGTAAAATTCCCTTTTTCGGTTATTTGTATAAGCGCGCAGCAATCCTGGTCGACCGAAGTAGTGCGCAAAGCCGTCTTGAGGTCTATGACCAAGCACGTAAGGTGATTGCCAAAGGGTACAGCATTTGTATCTTCCCAGAAAAGGAGTATCTGGACGAAACTGTACTTTTAAACTCGTTTAAACGGGGTGCGTTTAAATTGGCAATTGAACATCAACTCCCTATTTTTCCAATGATTTTTTTGGATTGCAAACGAAAATTTCCCTGGAACACGACCCATGGCTTTGGAGGGGCACTACGAGTAAAAGCTTTGGATTTAATTGAAACAAAAGGCATGAATGAATCGGATATTAAACCCTTAACAGAACACATGCATCAAGAAATCAAAAACGAACTTTTAGCAGATCCCAAACAACACGCAATTAGGGCGATTGAAGTTTGGAAAAAGAGGACTGCTTAGTTACCCGTTTACCTCTTTTAGAGTAGCCATAATCTTTTGTTCCAGTTCTTCCATTAATTCGGGATTGTCCAAGAGCAAGTTTTTGACAGCATCGCGACCTTGGCCAATTTTGGTATCACCATAGCTAAACCAAGATCCACTTTTTTTGATGATTTCGTAGTTGACGCCTAGGTCAATGACTTCTCCAATTTTAGAAATCCCTTCTCCGTACATGATATCAAATTCAGTAGTTCGGAAGGGTGGAGCGACTTTATTTTTGACCACTTTAACACGGGTTTTATTTCCCATTACTTCTGCTTCTGCACTTTTTATTTGTGTTGAGCGGCGGATGTCCAAACGAACGGAAGCGTAAAATTTCAGTGCATTTCCTCCAGTGGTTGTTTCTGGATTGCCAAACATCACTCCAATTTTTTCACGGAGCTGGTTGATGAAAAATACGGTACAGTTTGTTTTGCTGATAGAAGCGGTGAGCTTTCGTAAGGCTTGCGACATGAGTCGGGCGTGGAGGCCCATTTTGGAGTCTCCCATTTCGCCTTCAATTTCACTCTTTGGTGTCAAGGCCGCTACAGAATCGATCACCACTATATCGATGGCTCCGGAGCGGATGAGGTTGTCCGCAATTTCGAGGGCTTGCTCCCCGTGATCGGGTTGTGAAATGATAAGTTCTCCTACATCTACACCTAATTTTTCTGCATAAAAACGATCAAAAGCGTGTTCCGCATCGATAAATGCAGCGATACCCCCTTGCTTTTGACATTCGGCAATGGCGTGTAAAGTCAAGGTCGTTTTTCCGGAAGATTCCGGTCCGTAAATTTCGATTACTCGCCCCCGTGGATAGCCTCCTACTCCCAGTGCGATATCGAGACCTAAAGAACCCGAGGGAATAGCCTCTATTTCTTCAATGGCTTCGTCGCCTAATTTCATTACAGCCCCTTTCCCATAGGTTTTGTCCAGCTTGTCTAGGGTTAGCTTTAGGGCTTTTAACTTTGCACTATCTTGATCTGCCATAACTCACTTTTTCAGCTAATGTACAGTTTCTTCCTCCCGCTTCCAAGTCTGTTTTGGCTGCATTATTAACAATTTTTTTTCGTAGGTTTAATGAATATTTATCTCTTATGAAACGACTTGTATTTTTACTCAGCCTGATAGCAATGCCCCTCTTTGCACAAGATATTTTACCACTGCGGGAACGCGCCACGTTAATCGATCAAATTCAAAAAGATCGCATTGAAAACCTACTTCCCCAGCTGATGGAAGAACAGGACATCGACCTTTGGGTCCTGATTACAAGGGAG
>Ga0115568_10001660_pt1 | contig 15894 bp, 11 predicted proteins | sample COGITO_mtgs_1204_FD_87296 | JGI IMG/M metagenome (GOLD analysis project Ga0115568, IMG submission 87296) | Pelagic marine microbial communities from North Sea - COGITO_mtgs_120426 | ecosystem: Environmental > Aquatic > Marine > Epipelagic | place: Germany:Helgoland, sampling site Kabeltonne...
ATGAAGAAGGATGCTCAAGCTAATTTCTTCACCTCGAATCATGCAGTTGATTCGTTTCAAACCGATCGCGAAAAACTACTCGGGAATATGGGCTACGGTAGTTGGCGCTGGCCAGAGGAATTACAAAATAAGCAACTCTCAAACTATCAAGCACGCCGCGGTAACAACATCGCAGCTTTGCTCCATAAATTAAACATTTTGCAACCCAGCGAATCTCGTCGAATCATTACACAATTAGGACAGGGGCCACCATCCGCTATTGGGGATATGATGGTGCAATATCGTTCCGAGGTTGAAGTGGATAAGGCTTTCGCTGGGTTGCATTCTTTTTGGGATGACTATCTCAACGCCTTCCAGTGTGAGACTCCGGACGCTGCGTTTAACTCGATGGTCAACGTGCACAACCCGCGGCAGTGCCATACCACGCTCAACTGGTCACGCTATCTTTCGTTGTATCAGCTCGGTTATGGTGCTCGGGGTATCGGTTTTCGCGATTCGTCACAGGATGTGATGGGGGTGCTGGCAAGTGCGCCAAAGGAGGCAAAGGCGTTGCTGCGCAAATTGCTGAGTGTTCAAAACCCGAATGGATGTGCGATGCACCAATTCTTTCCATTAACGATGGAAGCTAATGAGGGCGACTCTCGTGAAGAAGGGAACAAGCGGGTGTACGGCGATGATCACCTCTGGGTAATTCTGGCCGTCTGCTCCTACGTTAAAGAAACCGCAGATTACGCATTTCTCGACGAGGTCATTACTTTCTATTCAAAGGAGCTTTCTTTGCGAGAAGATGGAACCGTGCTTGAGCATTTAAAGCGCTCTGTCGCTTACACCAAGGCAAATGTGGGTCAACACGGTTTACCACTTCTAGGCTTCGCCGATTGGAATGATACTGTGAACTTACACGGTGATGCCGAAAGTTTGTTTAATGCCAACCTCTATGGAGTGGCACTGCGTGAATTGATAGATTTATGTGAGTATCTAGGCGCTGCCGATTCTGTAATTGCTTTGCAAGCGGACTGGAAGTCTATGCGTGATACTGTGAATGAGCATGCTTGGGATGGTGAATGGTATACTCGCTATTTTAAAGAAGACGGATCGCCGATGGGTTCAAAAGAAAATGCAGAGGGTAAGATCTTTGCCAATGGTCAGTCATGGCCGGTGATGTCTGGGTTTGCTACAAAAGAACGTGCAAAAACTGCATTGGACTCGGTGTATACACATTTAAATACCGTGAACGGGATTAAACTAAGTGCCCCTGGTTATACCAAATTCGATCCTGAAAAAGGAGGGGTCAGCACCTATCCTCCTGGTGCCAAGGAAAATGGCGGTATCTTCCTGCATTCGAACCCGTGGATCATGATTGCCGAAACGATGCAGGGCAACGGCGATCGCGCTTTCCAATATTACTCTCAAATTAATCCTGCTTCGAAGAACGACTCGATTGAGTCGTATGAGATCGAGCCCTATTGCTACGCGCAGAATATCCTTGGCGATGAGCACTCACAATTTGGCCTTGGCCGCAATAGCTGGCTTTCGGGCACGGCTTCTTGGACCTATCAAGCCGCAACACAATACATTCTTGGTGTGCGTCCCTCGCACGGCGGATTGATAGTCGATCCTTGTATTCCAAAGGCGTGGGATGGCTTCTCTGTAGTTCGGAAATTCCGTGGTGTGACTTACAATATTCAGATTAAAAACCCAGATCACGTCTGCAAGGGCGTGGCGCAACTGATTGTGGATGGTTTGCCCATCGAAGGTAATACAGTTCCGTTTGCAGAATCTGGCACTGAAGTCAGCGTTGAGCTGATCATGGGCGAGCTCGTGGCGGTGCTCACCTAATCTGATTGCAATTTGAACTCCGATAAGACCCTGATCAGAGAGATACAATTATTGTCTCTACTCTCGGTTGGCTCTGGTGCATTGATCTAACTTTGAAAGTGTGCGTGAAGTTTAGACATTCTTAGTTCCAGACGCCATTCACTGAATCAAGTGGTGATCAGTGCAGGTAGCGCATTATTCAGTACTGGCAAGCCGATTACAGCCATCCGTGATCACCAACTTGTGTTTTTATACCACGTAGTCCCGCCACACACTTTCCGTTAGTTGCAGTTTCATGGTGGCCCCGTGAGGGATTGTATTGGTGAACTTAGCGGGACATTTAGCAAAGTCGATTTCTCCAAGACTGCAGCTGTGAAGGGCTCGCGGAATATCGTGATCTGGGAAGGCGCACGTTCAGTCAGCAGCGATAATGTCACCCTCGGCGGTTTACGTCTGCGCTGTGGATCACCTCGATGTTCTCTTCATCTATATTGATAACCTCTATCCGACGCTCGGATGCTTCAATTGTCCGGTTGCGATGATCGAGAATATAGACAGTCTGCCAGTATTGCCAGACCTCAAGGTCCATTATCGACGGACGAGCGCTCCGTTCTAATTTCTATACCCTTTTATCGCGGGCGGCTCGTTCGACGCGTTTGACGTAGTCTTCAAGGTTGTTATCAGGCTGCATGTAGAGTGCGCGGCGCAGCAGTGGTAGGGCGGCTTGATAGTCGGTGTTGGCGACGAGTGCTTGTGCGTGGGCGATGAGTGCTTTGCGCTCGAAGGCTTCGATCTTTTCGGCCTGATCGAAGCGGTTGATCGCTTTGGGCAAGTCGCCTTGGGCGGCATAGATGTTGCCGAGTTCAATCAGCGCTTCGCCGTTGAGTGCATCACGCTCGATAATTTGCTTAAGCGCGGTGAGGGCGGTCTCGTTGTCGTTTTCGGCGCGGGCGATTTTTGCTTCGAGAGTGAGGAGCTTGAGGTCGTTGGCATTGCTTAGCTGGTCGCCAAAGCGTTCGCGAGTGCTGCGGATCATCGTCTTGCCTTCGGCAAAGCTGCCACTGCGTGTGAGGATCTCTGCTGCGCGGATCAGTGATTTGCTGTCGTTGTTATTGGCGACTTGCAGGGCGGCTTGATAGGCATCGAGAGCAAGGCTTGGGGCATCGTTGTTGATGTAGATGTCGCCGAGCAGGGTGAGAGTGGCGAGTTCGGCCTTACCCATGCGGCGGACAATCTCGATGTTACGTGCGGCGGCCATCGGCTCTTGTTTACCGATGTAGGCGTTGCCTTGCAGCAGCAAGAAATCGGCGCGGTTGGGCTGGAGCTTAATCAGTGTGTCAAATAGGGCGATGGCATCGCCGTAGCGTTCGGTTTCCATTAAGCAACGTGCGAGACCGAGTTTCCAGTCGAGGGTGCCCGGCTGCATCAGGATGGCTTGGCGGTAGGCGGTTTCGGCGGGATAGTAGAGTTCTTGAGTGAGGTAGCTGTAGCCCAGGAGTCCGTAAGAGCGGCCGTCGACTTCGCCCAACTCCATGGCTTTGGAGATGCTTTTAACCGCGGCCTTGTAGTTGCCCGATTGCACTTGGACCAGGCCGAGGTTCTTATAGGCGCGGCGGAAGTTTGGGAATTTGCGCGTGGCTTGGTTGTAGTATTTCTCGGCGTTGGCGAGGTTGCCATCTTGGAAATAGAGATTAGCGAGGATGAAATCGAAGGCGGCGCTGGTCTTCGGTTTGATCTGTGGCTCCAGTGCGGTGATGGCAGACTTCGGATTGGATCGAATCGCATTCATCAATGAGCGCAACACGAGTTTCTCATCGTTGGAGATGGGCGGCTCGTATTCGGCAAGTATGCCGTAGCTGCCGGTGAACGACTTAATGAAGTCGGGGTCGTTCCACATGTCTGTGGTTGGATTGCGCGGTGAGGTTTGAGAGCTGAGAGTACTGGCTGCGAGGCTCAGTCCGAGGAGCAAATGTAGGATACTTTTCATGAGAAGGTGGTACTAGATAAATTGAGAGTCGAAAGTTGCTGGTGGCCTGCTTATTCGATTTCGTAAGGAATACGGATTTTTATACGTGTTTTAACGGCTTTACCGTCTTTTTCGCCTGGGGAGAACTTCCATCTCCGAATCGCGTCGATCGTGGGTTGTTCAAATATTCGATCGCTGTATTTTGGAATATCAACATTGATGACGTTGCCATATTCATCGACCACAAATATGGCGACTGCATAACCGCTGATTCCGCGTCGAGTCGCGTCTATCGGGAATTTTGGTGGTGTTTGTTTTCTGGCCCGTGGCTTTGTTTCGACGTCATTGAGATCAAAGATGTCGAGGCTGCCGAGGTTCTGCTTGAGATCAACTTTTGGCAGGGCGAAGTCGCCACTGAGGGAGTCGCCGGTGCCTGGTTCCAGTGCCAGATCGAGTTGCTCTAGGCTGATGGGCGGCGGTGGAGTATCGAGTTCAGGTGGTGGCTCTTCTTCTTCTGGCTCCGGTGGTGGCGGAGGCTCATCCTCGGGTGGCGGTGGCGGTGGTGCGGACATTTCGATCGTCTCGATGTTGGAGGGCACCTTTTTATGTTCGGTAAAAATCTGAGTCAGTGGGATCGCAAGGAAAATCAAGATGCTGGCGGCAATGCCCAGCAATATACCGACCGTGCGCGTGTTGCTGTCTTTGGGAGATTTGTAGACCGATGACATCTGTTGAATTCGGGGGTGCTATTATCGCTTGGTGGAAAAGTTGATTGATTTCGCTCCTGCGAGTTTGGCCTCGCCATAGACACGGGCAAAGACGCCGTGGCTGGCACCTTGATCGGCTTGGATGATCACCGGGATGTCATCCTGCAGGGTCAGACGTTTGACGATCGGAGCGACACCACTGACGCCGATATCGCGGCCACCGTAGATCACTTTGTTGTTCGCGGTGACGGCGATCAAAATGCTGTTTTTCTCAAGTTGTATGGCGGCAGAGGCTTCGGGCTTGTTGACCTCGACGCCGGTCTCTTCGACGAACACGGTGGTGACAATGAAGAAGATCAACAGGATGAATACCATGTCGATCATCGGCGAGAGGTTAATCTCGACGTCGTCTCGGTCTTCGGATGCTAGGTTGCGGCGCATTTTTTAGAAGTATGAAGGTGGGAAAGTATGAAGGTGGGAAGGAAGCAAAGTTTAAAGGTGGAACTGTCTAAGAGTAGGAAGGTGGAAAAGTTTGGGATTCTTAATCGTAATCTTGCTCTTAATCATAATCGGTAGTGTTTTAGTGAGAGTGAGTTCGGAGATTAGGAGTATGAAGGTGGGGAAGTATGAAAGTGGGAAAGTATAAAGGTTGGAAAGTTTAAGGTAATTTCAGATTTTCAGCGTTTCTTTTTTTCTAATGATCAGTCGAGTTTCAGCTTGGTGAGACTGAGGGCTTCGATACGGGCGAGGGCGGCTTCGACTGCGTGCTTGCGGCGGCGTATGATGAGAACGAGAAAGATGCCTGGTAGTGCAATAAAAAGGCCGGTCTGGGTGGTGATGAGTGCTTCGGATATGCCGGCGGCGACCATGGCTGCGGTTTCGGCACCACCGCCGCTGGAAATCGCTGCGAAGGTACCGAGCATACCGATGACGGTGCCGAGTAAACCCATGAGAGGGGCCGCTGCGACCAGCGTATTTAGGAATGTCATTCGGCGCTCGATCGTATGCAACATGCTTTGGCGCACTTCCTCGAAACGACTGCGCACGTGTTTGGACTCGGAGATGTTTTCCTGTGTGTAGCGGATGATCTCTCCCGCGCGCCCTTTGGCTTGCGAGGGATCGTAGATCCAGCTTGTCCATTCGCTCTCGTGTCCCAACTGAATATTACCTTTGCGTAGAAAAAGTAATAGCTGAATGCCGGTGGAGTAAATGAGCACGGCAAGCAGTGCGAGTGGGATCATTACCCATCCGCCGCTTAACCAAATGCCTATGATTTTTTCGAACATCGAAAACGGCTGCTAACCTTAGTCCTTGTTGTGGCGAGTGGCGACGACGCCATTGATGAAGCCGACTGCGGTCTGCTCCATGTCACCGATCTTTTGGCGAGCCATGCGTGCGAGTAGTCCGTGCAAAATGAGTGCGGGGATGGCGACAATCAGGCCGAGCTCAGTCGTGACGAGCGCTTCGGAGATGCCGGACGAGAGGCTCTTCGCGTCACCGGTGCCGAAAATGGTGATCAGGTTGAAGGTCTTAATCATACCGGTGACGGTGCCGAGTAGGCCGAGTAGTGGTGCGGCGGCAGCGGTCAGCGCGATGAAGGGCAGGAAGCGTTCTAGCTTCGGACGCACGGCGAGAATCTTTTCGTAGAGAATCTCTTCAAGCGTGCCGCGTTTCTCGTCGGCATATTCGACGCCGACAGTGAGGAGTGCGCCGCCAGCTCCGGGAATGGTTGCAGCGGCAGTTTTTGCTTTGGCCAGATCGCGGTTGGCGAGTTCGGTAAGCACGAGCTGCACGTCTTCTGGTTGAGGTGTTTTGAAGCGCGTGACTTCGAAGAACTTGAGAATGCCAAGTAGTAAGCAGATGCCACCTAGGCCGATGATGACGCCGCCGACGCTGCCACCTTTGGCTAAGTGCTCGGCAATGCTATCGTTACCAGCTTGAATCTTGAGTGCTTTGCCGAGTGTGGCATCGGCGGGGATTTGACCAGTGCCGCTCTCGATGAGTTGACGAATGCCGATGGAGAAATCACCTGGCACTGCGATGGCGGCTTCGGCGGCGTTGAGCTTATTAAAAGTGACGCCAGTGAGCTCGGATTGCTTGGACGCGAAATAAACGGTCGGGCCGAATGCGGCAAAGGTGCCGTCTTCGATTTCACCATTGGGTGCGAGCGCGCGGCCCTCAAAGGTGTAACCGCCGACGAGTTGCTCTAGACGATTCAATGCGACGCCAATAACATCGATTTGCTTGTCGAAACGATCACTGGTCGACATGTCGGAGTCGTCGAGTGCGAGGCGCGCTTCTTCGGCGGTTGCTGCGTAGAGTTGCGTCTCACTATAGTCGATACGTGTCTCGAAGGAACGCACGAATTCGTCCAGCAGGCTGCCGGCGTATTCGTTTTGCGATTGAATCGCTTCGACTTGCTCGCGCAGACGATTGAGGCCGAGGTCGCTGTTGTCACGCAGGCGCCGCAGGCGATTGAGCTCATCACTCCTTTGGCGGACGTCGTCTTCGAGGGTGGAGACTTCGCTGATGAGCGGAATCTTCTCGGCGGCGATGGCATCGCGCACTGTGGAGAGTTCGTTGAGAGAGGCTGTTAGGTCGGCGTCGGCTTGGTTGCTGGCGGCGTCAAACGTCTTAGCATGTGTGCTGCATGGCCAGGCGAGGGTGGTCAGTGCGAGAGCGAGGAGCGTTTTAGGTATGGCTTGCATGTTTGCGCTGATAAAAGGCTTTAGTTGATGCGGGCGGGGACTGCAACGAACTGGATATCTGCACTGCCTTCAGCGACAGCTAAGAGCTGTTTGATTTGTGGGCCGGCACCTTCGATTTGTGGCCATTCCCAGCCGTCTTCTCCAGGATGGCCGATGCCGGCGTATGCACCAGATGCATCGACGTAGTAAGCCATTGCCAAGCCCCAGTAGAGAGTGCGCACTTCGACGATTTTGCCACTGTCGAGTTCGCGGGATTCGCTGGTCTGTGTAATGGTGGCATTAAACTTGTCGGCTTGGCTGAGGATGCCGACTATGTTTTGCACGCGCTCGCCGAGGGAGAGCTTGGTGTGGGCGGAGTCTTCGGGTAGGCGGCGGATGAGTGGCTTGATCTTTTCTATCAATGGGGTTGGCAGCGTCTTAACGATACGCTTCATCTGTATTTCGAGCCCTTGGATACTGCTTTCGACCACTGCAGAGGCTTTTGCGAACGCTTCCTTTTGCGCGGTCAACTTGCTGCGGTCTTCGTCCGCTGCGGTGGCAGAGTTTTTGAGGTCTTCGAGTGATATTTCGAGACGCTTTAGCTCACTGCTGAGGAGCTTCTGCGTGTCCGCTAGGATGGATTTCTCCAGGCGCCAATCGCTTTTTTCTTTGGAAGTAATCTGCTTGGTCTGCACCCATTGATCGAGCACATCGCGGGTCGATTCTAAGTTGGTTTGTGCATGCAGGTAGAGCGCCGAGAGGCAGGCTCCGAGAGCGACTCTAAATAGAAGTTTAGTTTTCATAAGTTGCTTATAGCAGAATTTTGGTGGCGATGGGAGGACAATTTCTCATCGGTCTAACAAATATTACAAGAGTGATAATTTTACATGTCGGCAGTTAGAACTGAACGCTAGCCTTCAGGCTGATGGTTCTGTTTTCAGTATAGAACGCAGTGCTGCCTCGATTGACCAAGTCGATCGCGTCAAAGAGATTATCCACGGTAACCTGGAAGTTATATACTGGCGCGGTGCGACTCTTATTGAAGAGCTTGCCACGCCAACCAACAAATACTGAGGTCTCCAAGTGATCAGAGAGGTAGACTTTATGTTTTTTGGGCTGTTTAACTTCACCAGTAACACCATCAGTGACCGGTAGGATATCGGATCTACCATCGCGAAAGTCGATTCTGTTACGCTCTGGAAATTTAGGATTTGTGTAGGCAATGTCTTCGTAGAAGTTCCCTAAAAAAGACTTCGATCGATATTTTTCACTCAGGCCACAATACCAGCCTTTTAATGCACCGTCTTTAAAGCTGTAACGTGCTGTGAAGGTTGCACTGTGACGCGAGGTACCAGCCACGGTGCTTCCGTCGTTGATACCTAGCGGTGATTCTGTGGTTTCTGTGTCCAAATAGGCATAGCCTAAGAAGATCGAGAGGCTGGATGTGGGGTTGTAGTATATATCCGCCTCATACCCTTTGCTTTCTACGGTGGTGCCCGCAACGTTAGCTCCGGCCTTCGAGAAATTGCCGGCATCGTCTACTAGATTTGGATAGATCTCCCGCAGCACGATATCACTGAGCCGCCCAGTGTCATTTTCTTTTTCGATCATAAAGCTTAAGATTTGTCCGTTGAGCTTGCCCTCTAATAAATCGAATTTGAAGCCATACTCGAAGCCTTTGCCAGTTTGCGGAGGTACGATGTCTCCTTCCGGGTCGATGCTAAATCCAGTGGGCGACTCAATCGACTCCGCATAATTAGCAAAGATTGCCCAACTAGGAGTGATCCAGAACAGTGCGCCGATCGAGGGGCTGGCTTGAGTGTAATTCTCTTCTCTTTTACTCGGGTTCGGAGCGCCGCCGACGCTGCCTGTCTTTATGTCAGAAAAACTAGACTGTACATTCATCATGTCGAAGCGCACGCCAACAAGCGTATGGAGTCGACTGCTCATGTAGCTACCTTGTATGGCCGTCCAGATTGCTTTTGTCTCAACCGTTGCGGATTCTTCGCGCTCTGGAAGGAAGGTGCCGATGCCATTCGCTATGAACTGGTTTGAAGGAGTTGGATTACCAGTGAGGTTACTGGTTGTCGTTGTGTCAAAATAGTTATAACTGCCTGTCGAAAGTTGGTAGTAATCTTTCGCAACTTGATTGCCAGGGAATGAATCCCCTGAGTTTGCTACATCCTCGTAGACTAGTGTCTCCAGCTTTGCGGAGCCATCGCGTCGGTCATAATCGAGGCCGAATAGAATCTGTTGTTTGGATTCTGCGATTTCCGTATTCCATGAGAGCGTGCTGCGCAGTGCACTGGTTTCATCACGACTCTCTTTCTGCTGCCAGGCTGGTTTGATGAAGAGGCGATCGCTATTCTCTGCATCAACGCCTCCCACCTCATCGGCAGCGGCCCTCACTCCTGCAAATTGAAGCGAACCGTAGAGATTTGCTCGGTCGGTGTTTTGAAGTAATTCAGTGTTTTGTTCTTCGCGCATCACCGCGACTTTTAACTGCAGGTCATCGGTGAACGCATGAGTGATGTCGCCGATAAAAAAGAATCCATCCGTATTCCGTTCTTCATCGGGTGAACTCAGCGTTCCGGAGTTTTCAGGAGTGATATCACTATAGAGGTCTTTGATGTCCTGCTTGGAGTCCAATTGAATCAGGATGGGGCGGGGGGAGTTGGTGTTCAAATCCGGCCGAGTATAATAGTCAATTGCACCAGCGTCGAAAATGCTGCCAAGGAGCGCATTGGGCAAGAAGTCAACGATGTCCGGAGTGGCGGGTAGGCCTTCGGGGATTCCGCTCATACCTTGTAGCCCAGTTTTATCGATGTATGTGCCAGCAGGGTTGTTGCGGCGTTCATCAATTCCTTCCAAGTGGAGTCTGATTTGAGTTTTTTCGGTCGGTCGATAGGTGGCTTCTACGGTCAGACCGTTAAACTCCTTCTCCTTGAAATCTTGATTGAACTCACGCTCCTCATGAACCCCCATTACGCGCACGGCTAATTTATCATTGATCACCTGATTGTGATCGAAGGACACGCGGAAGAGGTCCTTATCGCTCACGCTGGTCTCGATCGAGGTTTTATCTTTATTGAATTGTGCCGTTTTAGCCAAAAAATTGACCTTTCCGCCTGGAGCGGCTTGCCCATACACCAGACTGTTCGCGCCGCGTACCACGTCAGCACGATCAACATTGTATCCATCTTGTGAAATCTGACGCGGCATGAATTCGAACAGTTGGAAATTAGAGCGAAATCCACGAAAGCGAATCGCGCGATTAGTGAAGCCATCTTCCTCCGTCTCGGCACCAGCAATCAGACCTGCGATATCATCAATTCCATAAAGATTCAAATCACTCATCAATTCGCTATTAACCACTGATACTGTCATCGGGGTGTCTTTAATCAGTCCGTCGGTTCGTGTGCCCGCTAGAGAGTTGGCTGAGTAGTAGCCGCGGTCGTACTCTGCGGAGACGACGAAGTCGGGGAGTATGTGGTACACCTCATCTTCGGATTCATCGTCTTCAAACGCAGGATCAGCCATGCCGTATGCATCGGAGGTGCTGTCTTCCGAGTCGCTCTCTGCGTCGGGGATGGTAAAGGCTGCGGTGCCGTCTTCGCTGACCTCTGCGATGCCTGCGGATTCAGCGACTGTGTCCGTTTCTGTATCGGGCAACTGAAAGAGCGGGGCTGATTCAACGGCAGTCGAGTCTGATTCGTCTACTGCGTGTGAGGTGACGAGACCAGTGCAGAGAATCAGTGTTGAACTGACGGCGAGGTATTTAGTAAACATGGTATTTGTTTGGGGTGCTGTTGAGGAGGTATGTAAGTGGCAATTACGCGTCATTGTTGCAGATGCGCCTAATGGGGAACTTACCAGTAATAAATAGGCATCGTATACGTTATTACGCTTAAGAGACCTACTTACAGCTAAGAGTAAAGGGGATGACTCATCAATTACGTAAAACCATGATCTTTATCAGTGTAGCGCTGTAATTGTGCACTTTCGTTCCGGGGGTGGGGTCGCACTGTCGCGTTAAGGTCGATAATGTCAGCGAATGCGACGAAGCTGTTGCAAGCCGAGAGACTGCACAGCACGCATGGACGCATCCTAAGTTGCCTGCTTCATTTTGTGATCTAAATGAGGCTTAGTGCCGCCACTTTCGGATGGCTTATTCGCTCTCGTCGCTGCCGATTTCAGCGAAGCGCATGACTTCTTCAAGGGTGGTGGTGCCTCTTTTGATGTGCTCCCAACCGCTTTGTTGCAGCGAGCGCATGCCTTGTTGGATTGCGGTCTCGCGGATCGTGCGCGATGACTCGCGCTTTACAATATGCTCGTGGATCTCTTCGGACATGCGGAGAATTTCGAAGATCGCGACACGACCACGGAAGCCGAGCTTGCGGCAGCGCTCGCAGCCGACCGCTGCTTTGGCGAGGTTGCGGAACTGCGCCTCGTTGCGATCAATGCGCATCGTGGTGAGGCAGCTCTCAATGTGGTGCTGCTCGTAGTTGGCTGGTTGCGCACAGTTGGGGCACAGGCGGCGTACGAGTCGTTGCGCGATGATCATCTCCACGGAGGAAGCGATCAGGAAGGGCTCGATGTCCATATCGGTCAGACGGGTGAGTGCGCCGGGGGCATCGTTGGTGTGCAGTGTACTGAGCACGAGGTGACCGGTCAGTGAAGCGCGAATCGCGATGTCGGCGGTCTCGCGGTCACGAATTTCCCCAACCATAATAACGTCGGGGTCTTGGCGCAGCACGGCGCGTAATGAATGAGCAAAGGTAAGACCGATATCGGCATGCACCTGGGTTTGGTTAACGCCGGGCACTTCATACTCGACTGGATCTTCGACGGTGATGATGCGACGCTCCGGGCGGTTGATTAGACGAATGAAGGCGGTGAGCGAAGTTGATTTACCCGAACCGGTCGGGCCGGTGACAAGCACGATGCCGTGCGGTGCGGCAAGGGTGCGGGTGACTTTTTCTTCTTCCTCTTCGGTCAAGCCGAGCTCACGCATTGAGAGTGGCTTCGATTTCTGGTTAAGGAGACGTAAACTGACGCTCTCACCATACATGGTCGGGAAAGTTGAGATACGAATGTCCAGCTCGGTATCGCCTGCGCCAAATGAGATACGGCCATCCTGTGGGCGACGTTTCTCGGAAATATTGAGCTTCGCCATGATCTTGAGACGCGAAATGATCGCGTCTTGGAAGCGGATCAAGTTATCTGGCACGCGAATCGCAACCAGCTCGCCGTCGATTCGGTAGCGGATTTGCAGAGCATCACGGTGTGGCTCGAAATGAATGTCGGTCGCACGGTCGCTGACCGCTTTTTGCACGACTTCGTTGACGAAGCGAATGACGGCTGCGTCCTCGTCTTCGTCCTCCTCTTGCTCAGCCTCATTGGTAGCGATATCGGATTCATCGAGACTGCCGGCGCCTACGCCGAAGCGCTGGGTGATGGTATTGATGACTTGCTCGGGATCGCCGAGGTACCACTCGGGCTTACGGCCACAGGCTGCAAAAATCCAGCGATCCATTTGGTCATCAGGCGGCCATAGTGTGACAAGAGGGATTGGCGAATTTACAGTGACAGGTGTGTCGTCGAACTCGTCGTGTTGTTCTGCTTTAAGCACCGGTACGCACTGATACTCGTGGATGAGACGCAGGGGCAGGGTGGCCGTGGGATTATCGATTAGCTCGATTTCGTTGAGCACGGGGAGGTTGACCATTTCCGCGATTTGAGCGACGAGCTCGCGCGTGGAACGATTTTGCAGGGTCGCAATCTGCACGAGACGCTCGGAGCGAGGGAGTGCTTCGATCTCTGCGCGTACGTCTTCGTTGAGGTCACTGTAAAGTTGGGAGAGGTCCATTTTCTTGGATATACTTAAAGTCAAAGGGAGATGTATCGATATAGAGCAGGGGATATTACCAACAGTATCGAGACTCAATCTTCAGTCAGCAACTCTTCCTTTTCCCAATAATCGTCGCCATAGTCGAAGAAAATCTCTTCGCCGGGCTCAATCACGCGGAGGGCTTCGAAGCGAGCACTCTTCCATCTTGAAGAGACGGTGAGGAAGGCATTTGGCTCATCGTTGTGGTTGATGAAGCGGGTATAGTTAGCCTTTGGTCCTTCGCCAACGATGATGTGAGAGTGGCACACCCATAATACATAGGCAGAGAAGGGGCGGTCGGGATGATGGAATTCCTCTGAGCTGATGACTTCGCCGGTGTAGTAGCCGATGGTGTCTTCTGGTTCGAGGCGCACCTTTGTAAATAAGCCCTGCCCTGCGCCTTCGATGCTGGAGGCTTTCACTTCAAAATCCGCTGCGGTCCATTTTTTCGGTTTGGGCATACAGGTTGAAAGTTGTTCTGAGTGCGAACGCACGACAAGACTGGATTTGACAAAGTAAAAGATCACCAGCGCAGGTGAAAGTCCCGCAGTTGAATCGCAGCAATACACATAAAAAAACCGAGCGTTTAAGCTCGGCTTTAAAAATGGTGGTCGAAGGGGGACTTGTTCCGAGGCCGAAGGCCGACAAAACCGGTCGCGAAGTGGGCCGGACCAGCGCAGGTGAAAGTCCCGTAGTTGAATCGCCGCAATACACATAAAAAAACCGAGCGTTTAAGCTCGGCTTTAAAAATGGTGGTCGAAGGGGGACTTGTTCCGAGGCCGAAGGCCGACAAAACCGGTCGCGCAGCGGGCCGGACCAGCGTAGGTGAAAGTCCCGCAGTTGAATCGCAGCAATACACATAAAAAAACCGAGGGTTTAAGCTCGGCTTTAAAAATGGTGGTCGAAGGGGGACTTGAACCCCCACGCCCGAAGGCACGAGTCCCTTAAACTCGCGTGTCTGCCAATTCCACCATTCGACCGAATTTTACTGCGCTTGCACGCGGTGAAGTTGGAAGGTGATAGGTTAGATTTTTAAGAGATCAATCAAATTTTTCAAAAAATATAAATTAGTTCAAAAAAGCCTGCTCGCAGGCTTGAATGTTGAGACTCTTTCCCTTACCACAATAGCTCACCTCATTAACTAGATTCACGTGGCCGTTTTTTATCGGCCCGTTTCCTAAATAACGCTATGGCTGAAAAACCAGCAGATAAACCTCAAGAGTCCTCTAAAAAGGCACTCGATCTTAATGCACTTTCCGGTCTCGATTTCGGTCCATCATGGGCAGACGAGAACGCGAAGCGCCCATCTTTGAAGCAGTTTGACTCTCGTGGAGATTCGCGCGGCAAGGGTAAGCGTTCTGGCGGTGGTGGTTCGCGCGATCGTCGTGGCCCCAGTGGCGGCGCACGTCCGAGCGGACCGAGTGCTGGAGGTCGTCCTCAAGGTGGCGGCTCAGGCCGCCCGCAGGGTGAAGGTCGCCCACAGGGTGGCGGTGAAGGTCGTCGTCGAGATGATCGTCGCGGTGGAGGTCGTCCAGAGCATGCGGTATTTAATCCGACCGTGAAGGTGGACATTTATCCGCAAGACGAAGCCTTTGAGGCATTGGTCAAGCGTCTACGTGCAACTGTCCGTACCTATCAACTTTTCGAGATCGCGAATCTCTTACTGGAGAAACCAGAGCGCTACGTCGTGGTGGTTGAAAACAAAGCGAAAGCCGGCGAGAAGCCTGCACCGCTGTTCTTCTCCGTCCCTGGGCATTTACCTTTTGAGACCGAGGAAGCTGCGATCAATCATGTATTGAGCAACCATCTCGACTTATTCTTCGACATGGAAGAGATCGAAATCGAGGCGCCGAAGGGCAATTTTCAGATGGTCAATCGCTGCTCCGTGACGGGTGACTTACTCGGACCGCCGAATTACCACCTTTATCAAGAGACGTTGAAACGTCACTACGCGGCGAAAATTACCGGTATGTCGTTCGATCGTTTTGTTTCGAAGGTTGAGGCAGTGAAGGAGCAGGAGTCAATTGATGCGTGGGTGGAATCGATGAAAAAGGGTGCGCGTTATATTCTTAAAGAACGCCAAGAAGGTGAGCCTGAGACGCTTGAGTCGCTGGAATCAGTGCGTTTCTTCCTGTTGCAGCATCGTAAAGACAAGCTCGTCAGCTCCGGTGAGACGATCCGTTTTGCAGGACGTGACATTGAGCGCCTGCCAAAGGGCGACATTCGTCGTTCGGTCGAAGCTTATGTTGAGCAGCAGCTTCATTTTCCGCTTGATTCTGCGAATAACATTCGCGGCCGTCTGCGTCGTCATAAGTTTGCCGTCTATAAAAAAGGCTCAAAGGGGGTCTCTTTTGTCTGTGCGGTGAAACGTAAATTTCGCGACAGCAAGACAGTCTTCACGCCCTCCATTCAGGGGTTGATCGAATTTGTTGAGAAGCATCCAAACACACCTGCTTCTAAATTGCCTAAACTGTATATCGATATCGATACGGAGAAACAGCAACCCGCCAAACTCGAAATGACGGAGGCCGAAATCGCCGCTGCCGCCGCGGTTGTTGAGGCTGCCAAACTTGCTGCAGCCGCAGTTGCCGCAGCAGACGAAGGCAGTGCCGAAGCGCCTGCCGTGTCTACCGTCGAGGCACCTGCACCTGCACCAGCGCCAGATGCGACTGCCTCGACTGAAGCGATGGCAAAGGTCGAACTCAGCGAAGATGAGCAGAAGCGCCTAAATCAGCTCATGCGTGATTTGCGTTGGTTGATCGTTGAAGGCTACGTCACCGAATACGGAGATGGTCGTCTGTTTGCAGCACCGCCGATGGCAGAAGC
>Ga0115568_10001681_pt1 | contig 15774 bp, 8 predicted proteins | sample COGITO_mtgs_1204_FD_87296 | JGI IMG/M metagenome (GOLD analysis project Ga0115568, IMG submission 87296) | Pelagic marine microbial communities from North Sea - COGITO_mtgs_120426 | ecosystem: Environmental > Aquatic > Marine > Epipelagic | place: Germany:Helgoland, sampling site Kabeltonne...
AACATAAGAACTCAAACGGTCTTTTTGCTTTTGAATCGGTTGTTTTTTTTCAAAAGCTAAACCGAATATTTCTAGCCCATCCCCACGGTATTCATTATACAGATCCGACAAAAACCGACACTCGTCTGCACAATTTGGACACCAAGACCCAAAAAGCTGAATGATAACAGGACTTCCTAAAAACGCTTCTTTAGAATAACTAATGGTTTTGGTGTTTATTCCCGGAAAAGAAAAAGAAAATGGCGGCCCATTGGCTAATATGTAGGACAACGAGTCCGGGTTTGAAAGTTCGGCAGAATCATTTTTTACAGCCACCCAACAGCTGTCAATATAATTTTTTCCAGATCGAAAAATTCCGGAGAGGGAATCACCAAACTGTTCGGCAGCGAATAAAAAAGCGTGAGCACCATCAAAACAAGAAAGAAACAAAGAGTCTCCAATTGCATTACCCTCCAAATACCGATAATCTCCTGTTTCTGTTAAAAATGTACCGGTAACAACATTCTTATCTTGTTCAAATATTCCAATCGCAGGATATTCATTTTTATTCACAGCAAAAGTTGTTTTCCATTTGCCTTGAAAATGTTTTGAGGGCTCTAAAGAAGAATGATTAAAGCGGCTATCACTAATAAGTTGGCGAGTAGCGCTAAAAAAGATACTCATATTATTGTCTTGCTCCTTGTGCCAAAACCCACGAATTTCATCATGATTCACAACCTTAAAAACCAAATTCGACCCAAAAACAGGTAAATGACACCTTAACGAGTCCTCAACAAGAATGCCTACGGGTATATGTTCGGTTGAGTTTGAAATAATCAAGAGGGAGTCTTGAATTGAGAAATTAAAAGGGACATAATCCCCTCCCGACAAGTGTAATTTACCCAACCAGTCGCCATTAGGATAGGTTTCCACGGCTCTGTTTGTGGGGTCGTTGCAGGCACTGAAAGAAACAAGTATAACAAGTAAAAACCAAGAAAATTTATCCATTAATAATGCCTCTTAATTTGTCGCGTTCATTTTTAAAACGAAATAAATATAACAGAATAAACTGTAGCAGTGCAACCCTTTTAATAAATTAGGAGTCTATGAAAAAGAAGCACAAGTTAGGATGACCGACCTAGAGCTAATAGAAGGGTGTATCGATAACGACCCCATTGCTCAAAAGAAGTTATATGCTGCTTTTGCTCCAAAAATGATGGGAGTTGCCTACAGATACGCAAATAGTCAGGAAGACGCCCAAGACATCTTGCAAGACTCCTTTGTTAAAGTATTTGACAGAATAGAGTCTTTTAAAAAGGAAGGTTCTTTGGTTGGCTGGGTGAGAAGAATTGTGGTCAATACCGCATTGGATTATTTAAGGAAACAAAAAAAAGATAAACGGAACGTCTCTCTGTCTGAGGCAGAATATTTAGCATCAGACAAAGACTTCATTATAGAGCGCTTAAGTGCCGAAGAAATATTACAACTATTGAAAACGATGCCGCAAGGATATAAAACGATATTTAATTTATATGCAATAGAGGGCTATTCTCACAAAGAAATAGCTGCTGAGTTAGAGATTTCTGAAAACACATCAAAGTCTCAGTATTCAAGAGCTAAGGGGTTTATGAGAAAGTTAATAGAACAATACGAAATAGATTAATTTGAATCCAGGTAAAGAAATAGAGGAAATTATAAAGGATAAATTTGAGAGTTTTTCTCCGGAAGTCCCAGACTCAGTGTGGACTGGCATTCAACAAAAAATGAATACGTCTCCCCCGCCTACAGGACACTTTTTTGGGGCCGCAAAAATAGGGACTATAGTTTTTGGAGCCCTTACCGTGGCGCTTTCGATATGGGTCATTGGTAATGTGATCACCTCACCGCAGAATATTGCGGAGGGCGAGACAACAACAAAAACGACGGTTGAGGCAACCAATAGCGCAGAACAAGGGCAAGCAAAACAAAAAGAAACCAAAGTGGTCTCCGTTGAAACCTCAAACAGCTGGGAACAAATAAAGTCTCCAACCAAGGTCAGGGTTAAAACGATAACGAACTCTTTCAGTAATTCTGAATCGACCACTTATAAAAGCGTTGCAGACATGCACATTACTCAAAATTCTAGACGAATTTTAACGCTCAACGACTTGGAGTTCATGATGAGCGAATCTGTTGGCGTTGATAGTTCTGCAAGAGAAGAAAGCATGACGGTTATTGTAGAAAACCCAGAGATCAACGGAGCTCCTTTTGCTACGATAAATGCATCTGTTGTTGGAGGAAACGCACCTTTGGAAATAATGTTTACGCAGCACTCGTCTTCTGGCAACCTTAAGTGGGTTTTTGGCGATGGTGAAACCTCTTCAAAAGAGTCGCCGACTCACCTTTTTACAGACCCCGGAACGTATACTGTTTCGTTAATAGTTGAAAATGAAAAGGGCGCGATAGCCATGGATGAAAAAACGATCGAAGTAACGGCAAGAACACAAAACAACACCGAAAACAAGCCAAAGCCAGCTCAAATAACTTTTAAGCCCAATGTTTTTACTCCAAATGGTGACGGGATAAATGACTTTATGCAAGTAGGCGCAGAAAACATGGATGTATTTCACTTCATCCTGCTAGACCTAAACACCAATAAAGTTTTATTTGAGACAAGCAACCCAGCCTTTAAGTGGAACGGATCTCTAGAGGGGGGAACAACCATAAACAAAGGAACCTACATCTATATCATTAGGGCCAAAGGACTTGATGGCCGGCTGTTTGACGAGTCAGGGCCGCTGAGCGTTCAGTAATTATTTCAGTCCCTATCAACAGGTAAGTATGTATTTTTTTGTAAAAGACGCATCTCAAGCGCAAAGCACTTTTATACCTTGCTGTTTTATGAAAGCGTTAAGGATAGGTTATGTTTTGCTTTTGATGTTTGTTTCTAGTCGTTTATTGGCAGGAGACAGCGCAAAAATTCACATATCACCAGCGGCTGGAATGTACGCCGATAGCCAAACGATTACCTTCATAAATGAAAACAAGAGTGCCGCGATTTATTACACGCTTGACGGTAGCAAGCCAAGTAGAGCCGCATCAAAATATAGGGCCCCAATAGAAATACACAAAACCACAGTGGTCCGGGCAATAGCCTATCACAACAACAAGCCGTCAGGCGTAATTACAGCGACTTATTTGATTGGAACCAGCCATACGCTTCCTGTAGTGTCGATTGCTACCAACCCAGCTAATTTTTTTAGTTATGAAAAAGGAATTTACGTCAAGGGTTGTTGTGCTGACTCTGTTCAGCCTTATCATGGAGCAAACTTTTGGAAAGGATGGGAAAGAAAAGTGAATATTGAATACTTTGATTCTCAAGGAAAAACACGAATCAATCAAAATGCAGGAGTGAGAATATTTGGCGGCTTCAGTAAAGGCCTACCCATGAAGTCTTTGGCGATTATCGCAAGAAAAAAATACGGAAGAAAGCACTTTAAGTACAGCATTTTTAGCGAAAAAAAGGAGATAAAAAAATACAAGTCATTCATATTAAGAAATTCAGGAGGCGACTTTAATAAAAGTCATTTTAGAGATGCATTAATTACTCAAATTACAAGGCCTACCAGTCTTCCTATTCAAGCCTACCAGCCCGTTGTCGTTTATATAAACGGGAGCTACTGGGGGATTCAAAACGCAAGAGAGAAGCTTAATGAGTCCTATTTTAAATTTAATTATGGTGCGAGCACAGACTCTATTGATATTATGAAGCACCGCAACGACGTACAAGTTGGCACAAGAACCAACTACAAGGCGCTGTTGAAATTTTTAAAAAACACCAACCTTGCTGACAATGAGAATGTCGCCCTATTAAATCAGCGTATGAATATTAGCAATTATCTAGACCACCACATAATTCAGGTATATGCGGATAATGGTGATGCAGGTGGAAATATCAGGTATTGGCGTCCGCAGACTCCACAGGGAAGGTGGAATTGGGTTTTGTTTGACACTGATCTAAGCATGGGAATCGGAAACAAAAAAGCTTACAAGGTTAATACTCTAAAGGAGATGACAACACTTAGTGATGAAAAATGGCCAAACCCCCAGTGGTCTACGTTTATTATCCGAAAATTACTAGAGAACGACAGCCTTAAGAGTGAATATATTTTTCGCTTCACGAACTATTTAAACACGATATACTCTGAGAGAACAGTAGGAAAAACAATAGACTCCATATATAACCTAATTGCAGAAGAGATGGTCATGCATCGGAAAAGGTGGGGTGGAAGAATGTCTACGTGGGAACGAAACGTGCAACGACTGCGAGACTTCGCCAACAAAAGGCCAACACATTTGCGCAGCCACCTTCAGCAAGTCTTTTCACTTGGCGACACCATTCAAATAGAAATCGATCCACCGGGCGAAGGAGTTAAGCGCATCATTTTTAACAACATGAAAATCCAACAACCCTTTAAGGGCACGTACTTTAAATCGTTTCCTTTTGATGTGGAGATTAAAATACAGTCAGGGTATAAATTTATGGGTTGGAAAGGGCTTGGCGAGACCCCTAAATCCACAAAAATAATTCCTGTTGGAAATTTAAAATTGGAGCCAATTGTTACTAAAAGAGACACAAGCAACTATTGGGACAAAATTATTTTTAATGAAATCAACTATTTCAATAAGGATATTCCTCGAGAAAAGGATTGGGTGGAACTAAAAAACATAAGTGAAGAAAGTGTTGACTTGTCTGGCTGGAAACTAAAAATAGACCAAGACAAAGCGGTAGCGATAATAAACATGACCCTAAACCCTGGAGAATACATTGTTTTGTCTGGGAACAAGGACTCGTTGCTTTTCGCAAGCCCAGAACTAGACGGTCGGCGAATAGTGGGCATGAAGCGATTAAAGCTTAACAGAAATCATTTCCGCTTATTATTAATTGATGGAAACAACAGGATAGCGGACTCCTTAAGTGTGGACCATACCAAAAAACACTCAAAAGCGATTTACTTAAAAACGCCCACCGAAAACAACCACACGCTTGATTCGTGGCTGAGCACAAACGAAACCACACCTAACGAATTGAATCATTATGAAAAGAAAATAGAAGAAGAAAAAGCAAGGACCGAAAGACAGGTATATTATGCAGGCATAGCCCTTTTAGTGTTGGGCATCATTTTATTAATACTGCACCGTTTAAGAAAAAAACGCAAAGTCGCCTTATAGGCTGATAATGAATTTAATTTAGCTGAAAGATAAAAAATGGGAAGCCTGATCGCACAACAAGACACGCTAATTACAGAAGCCGCAAACACAATGGCCACAACAAACACAATCGGAATCAATTTTGACAGCGTCAAAGAAGCTTTGTGGGATATGGTTATTTCTTTTGGGCCAAGAGTTTTGCTAGCGATACTGGTCCTCATTTTAGGATTGTGGCTAATAAAGCTGTCAAAAAAGGTACTCAACAAGGCGCTACAAACAAAAAGGCTTGATGACACGGCAAGAAAGTTTATTGTTGACATTACTGGCGGTCTTTTAGCTGTTATGCTGTTTATCTCTGTTCTTAGCTTGTTTGGAGTTCCGACCACCTCTTTTGTTGCTATTCTTGGTGCAGGCGGACTTGCCATTGGGCTAGCGCTCCAAGGCGCCCTCCAAAATTTTGCCGGAGGCGTATTGATATTGTTATTTAATCCATATCGAATTGGTCACTTGGTGGAAATAATGGGCAGCCAAGGGTTTGTTAAAGACATTCGCATTTTCAACACCACAATAGTTACTTTAGACAACAAAAGAGTAACCATACCAAACGGCCCACTTATCAATCAACAGATTATTAATTTTTCTGAAGAGGGGTCTATTCGGGTAGAGCTTTTTGTAAACGTAGCCTATGACACAGACCTAAAAGACGCAATAGAAACAATAGGCGCAGCGCTTGAAACGGATTCAAAAATTTTAAAAACCCCCGCACCGGAAATAGGAGTAGCGGAACTAGGAGATAGCTCCATTAAATTATTCGTTCGACCTTACACGAAAGCGGGACTGTATTGGCAGGTCCACATGGAAGCACTCAAGAGCGTTTGCGAGGCCCTTCAAAAAAGGAACATAAAGATACCTTTTCCGCAGCACGAGGTGCGCATTAAAAAAGACCAATAAAACCACCAGCTAATAACATCATTTTATTCAAAAGTATGCAACCTATGAACAACACTTTAATCTTGCTTTTTCTATCCCTTATGGCCACATCTGGAGTTGCAAGAAGCAACAACTCTAACGAGAATGATGGCACGCCTAATTACAATGCAGACTCTACTTGGAGTTGGGGCGGCATTTTTGGGGCTAATTTTTCTCAGGTAGCCATAGGTGAATATTGGGCAGCAGGAGGGCTGAGTAGTTACAGTGTAAATACGATTTTAAACTTCAATGTGGGATATAAGAAAAAGAAGGTAAGTTTCGACAATAGCATTAACGTTGGTTACGGCACGATTAAGCAAGGCGAAAAAAGCGCGCTCTCATCTCAAGAGTGGCTAAAAAGTGACGATAAACTCGAATTTACATCGAAGCTGGGCTATCAAATTAAAGGTGAAAAACTTAGTATTTCAGGGCTAGTAAATTTTAAGTCACAGGCTGCCCCAGGGTTCAATTACCCGAACGAAACAACCCTCACTTCAAACTTTCTTGCGCCGGGATACTTGGTGTTTGGTGGAGGAATTGATTACAAGCCAAATGCTTCACTGTCTTTGTTTTTAGCGCCCATTAGTTCTGGCAAAATAACATTTGTACACGACCAAAAGCTAGCGGACGCCGGCTCTTTTGGTGTGCAACCGGCCGAGCGCAACGAATCGGGTGAAATTATAAAACCCGGAGCCAGATATAGAGCTGAGTTTGGGGGGTTTTTACGAATAGTTTATAAAAAAGAGAATCTTTCAGACAATAGTGAATCACCTCTAAATGACATCAGCTTCCAGTCCAATATAGATTTGTTTTCAAACTACTTAAATAGCCCAGAGAATATTGATGTCAACGTAGGCCTTTTGTTGGGCATGAAGGTTAACAAGTACATTTCTGTAACGATATCAGCGAATGCAATATATGATCACGACACCTCATTTAAAATCATTGAGCGGGACGGAGACGGAAATGAAACAGGGTTTCACCTTGGGCCGAGACTGCAAATAAAAGAAGTTTTAGGTGTTGGATTTTCATATAAATTTTAAGTAACCGAACCTGAACCTTTGCAAAAATCAAACAAAAGCAAAGGTGCGAGACTACTACGATTACGAGCAGAATCAGATGCCTTTCGCAGACATTGTGAGGTTAATGAGCGTGGTCGCTTCAGATTCTGATAGTATTTTGTTAAATTGTAACGCATCATGAAAACTTAACCCAATGAATTATTTTACTAAACTTGTTTTAGCCCTCACATTATTTACACAAGCACACCTGGTTCAGGCTCAAAATCACAAAAGTTCTTTTTGGACAGACAACACGAACGGATTTGTTTTGATGAAAGGAAAGGAAGTGATAAAGGCAGAAGCCTTTAGAACGGTAAAGATTGACGTTTTAAAATTAAAAAACGAATTAATTTCAGCTCCTCATCGAGACCAAAAAAAATCAGGAAATAGTCTAATCATTGAATTGCCTCACCCAGACGGAAATTCAGGACTTTACGAAGTGTTTGAAAACAACACAATGCACCCAGAACTTAAGTTGAAATTCCCCGGGATACGATCTTACGACGCCATTGGTTTAAATGGAGATTTTGCTAAAATTGACGTTACGCTCCAGGGGTTTCACGCGATGATTTTATCTCCTCAAAAAGGGAGTATGTTTATTGATCCCTACTCTATGGGTGATACGGAGAACTACAAAGTTTACTTCAAACGAGACTTTACGACTTCTAAACACATGAGCTGCGGCCTTTTGGGGAGTATTCAAAAAGGTAAAAAAGAGTTTTCTTCTGCCCAACACAAGGAGTTTGGAACTTGTGAACTTCGAACATATAGAATGGCCGTTGCAGCTACGGGAGAGTACACAACGTTTCACGGTGGAACTGTTGCTTTAGCGCAGTCTGCCCAGGTCACAACGATGAACCGAGTTAATGGACTTTACGAGCGAGACATGGCCATTACCATGACAATAGTTGCCAATAATAATTTAATCATTTTCACGAATTCAGGTTCCGATCCATACACTAACGGTACACCCGGCTCTATGATTAATGAAAATCAAACAGAAATAGACAATACCATTGGCAGCGGAAACTATGACATTGGCCACGTTTTTGGAACAAACTCAGGCGGCCTTGCGGGGCTAGGTGTAGTTTGCTCCGGAAGCCAAAAAGCAAGAGGAGTTACAGGAAGTTCAGCCCCTGTGGGAGACCCGTTTGATATTGATTACGTGGCTCATGAAACAGGGCATCAGTTTGGGGCAAACCACACTCAAAACAACAGTTGCAACCGGAACAATGCAACGGCGATGGAGCCAGGAAGCGCGTCGACTATAATGGGTTATGCGGGGATATGCGCACCAAATGTTCAAAGCAATAGTGATGATCATTTTCACGGCATCAGTCTTGAGGAAATAGACAACGAGATAATGTCTCACTCCTGTGAGGTTATTACTGCGTTGTCTAATACGGCACCAACGATTACCGCAACCAACGGAAATGTAACAGTTCCTGCAAACACACCCTTCGCGCTTACAGCAACCGTTGTTGACCCCGATGGCGATGTGTTAAACTATTGCTGGGAGCAAATGGACAACACCCCCTCTACTCAACCACCCGTTGCAACGTCAACTAGTGGACCAAACTTTAGATCTAACATCCCATCAACTGACCCCACGAGGTATTTTCCAAATTTGACTGATTTAGCTGCGGGAATAACACCAACATGGGAAGTTGTTCCTTCGGTCACACGAACCATGAACTTTAGAGTTACAGTTCGGGACCAACCTCATGGAGTGGTAGGTTGTAACGATCATGCGGATGTCACGGTTACCACGGACGCGGGGTCAGGGCCATTTATTGTTAACTATCCGAGTGCAACAGGGATTTCTTGGTCTGGACTTTCTACCGAAACGGTAACGTGGAATGTTGCGAACACCGATAACGCACCCGTAAGCTGTGCAGAGGTGGACATTCTTCTTTCCACCGATGGTGGCGCCACGTATCCTACGGTTTTAGCTTCAAATGTTACGAATGACGGAAGTGAAGTTATTTCGGTTCCGAACGTTGCAACTACCACAGCAAGAGTTATGGTGATTTGCAGCAACGGTTCGTTTTTAGATATTTCAGACAATAATTTTGAGATTACAGTAATTACAACGGATTACACACTTGCCGTAACACCGGGAGCGATTTCTGTTTGCCCGCCTAGCGACGCGGTTTTTACAGTAGACGTTGGCACATTTGGTGGATATGCGGACCCCGTTTCGCTTACTGCAACGGGCACTCCTCCGGGAACAACCGGAACGTTTGCCGTTTCACCCATTGTTCCAGGAAACACAACGTCCTTTACGGTTTCAAACACAGGTCTTGCTGCCCCTGGCACTTATACGATAACCATTGAGGGGAATAGCACAACAGGAATTAAAACGGCCAACGTTTCGCTTACGATTAGCGGTTCAGTTCCTGGACTAACAACGCTCATTGCGCCTGCTGACGGAGCAATAGGGGTAACTTTTCCTATAAATTTTTCATGGAGCGCGGCAGGTCCTGGGGACACATACGAGATAGAGGTTTCTACTGACGCGGGCTTCAGCTCCATTGTTGAGAGCGCTTCTGGGCTTACAACCAATACCTATAATTCGACCTCACTTTTACCGGGCACCGTTTATTATTGGCGAGTTAAAGCATACAACGGTTGTGGTGACGCAGGATTCGCTTCTGTTTTTAGTTTTGAAACGGTCAATGAAATTTCACTACCAACCTCAGGAACAGCAGCAACGCAGACAACTTGCACAGGTATTTTGTATGATAGTGGCGGTAGCACTTCTAATTACGGAGACGACGAAGACGCTGAAATTACCATTTCACCCATCGGTGCAACAACAATAGACCTAACATTTATCTCTTTTGATATTGAGCCTGGGTCTGCTGGGAATTGCGATTACGATTGGATAGAAGTTTTTGACGGGGCTTCTTCGGCCTCACCTTTAATTGATCGCTACTGTAATGACAACATTCCAAGTTTAGTCTCTTCTTCCGGCGGTTCGATAACTTTAGTGTTTCACTCTGATGGAGGTGTCAATGGCGCGGGTTTTCAAATGAACTGGCAATGTGTTTTGTCGACAATACCACCGACAGCTAATTTTAGTTCAGACATTGATACTACCTGTGTTGGCACCGTTATTTTTTCTGATTTGAGCACGAATGGACCAACACAGTGGGATTGGGATTTCGGTGACGGATCAAGTTCAACTGTTCAAAACCCAACCCACAGCTACACAGCAAACGGGGACTACACCGTTAGCCTTACCGCTACAAACAGCTATGGAAATGACGTGATGACCATTGCTAACATGATACATGTTGAGATGCCAATTGCACCGACAACTGTTGACGCGTCTGTTTGTGATTCTGGATCAATGACTTTGAGTGCTTCAGGGCCTGGGATACTGAATTGGTACGACTCCCCTACTTCGGGAACTTTAATAAATACTGGCGGCTCTTACATTACTCCGGTCTTGACTACTCCAACCATTTATTTCGTTGAGTCAGAGATTTTGCAAACATCAGCAAATGGCGCCAAGCCAGACAATAGTGGAGGCGGTGCAAATTTCACAAATGATCAGCATTTAAAATTTGATGTATATGAGGATTTTGAAATTGTATCGGTATTAGTGTATGCAAATGGCGCGGGCAACAGAACGGTGGAGCTGAGAAACAATACGGGTGCAGTTATTAATTCAGCAACAATAAATATTCCGGACGGAACATCAAGAATCGACCTTAATTTTATGGTTTCTCCAGGAGTCGATTACCAGTTAGGCGTAGACGCGACAGGAACGATTGACCTTTTTAGGAACAACGGGTCGGTTGCTTATCCTTATGATTTAGCTGGAATGGGCAGCGTTACCAGAAGTAGTGCGGGGACTGCAGGAGGCTTAAATCACTATTACTTTTTTTACGATTGGGAACTGAGAAGACCGTCGTGTATTTCGGCAAGAGTGCCTGTTGCGGCAAGAGTATATGCATCGCCCAGCGTATCCGGGGGTTCTGATTTATCGGTATGTATAGGCGATAGCGTTTCTTTAACGGGTTCTGGAGCCGCTACTTATGCTTGGACTAGCGGCATAATAGATGGAGCTTCGTTTGCTGTAATTACATCGGGAGCAACATCTTATACCGTTACAGGAACCGACATTAATGGCTGTCAAGGATCTGCAGATGTTGTTGTAACAGGAAACGACATACCGATAGTAAATGCGGGCGCAGACCAAATCGTCTGTAGTACCGACACTCTTCTGCTGTCGGGTTCTGGTGCAGACTCTTATTCATGGAGCGGGGGCGTTTCGGACAATGTTCCTTTTGTTTCAACTTCTATTGGTGCCACGACTTACACTGTGCTTGGGACAGACTCTTCGGGCTGTAAAAACACAGACAGCGTTGAAGTCCTGGTGAACGAAACGCCTACTATAATAAGCGAGACTGTTGGAGATGTTACCACCTGCGGGGCGTCTGATGGGGCCATAACGGTAAGCGTATCTGGAGGGTCAGGATCTTATACCTATTCTATAGATGGCGGCGTTACATTTGTTGCTAATGGAGGCAGCTTTACCGGTCTTGGGACAGGAACATACCAGGTCGTGGTAACAGACGGAAGCTGTTCAGCGCAAGGCTCAACACATGTAATTTCTGGCCCTGGAATACCCCCAGTGCCAACCGTTGGAGCAGACGAAACTTATTGCGAAGGCGAGGCAGTTGCAGATTTAACGGCAACAGGAACAACAGGAACATTAAATTGGTATTCCGATGCGAGCCTATCAACGAACATTGGCTCTGGCGGAAACATTACGCCAACGACGGTTGTCGGTACAACCTCTTATTATGTCGCTGAAACCATTTCTGGCTGCGAAGGGCCTTCTGATGTGATTGAGGTTACCATTTATCCTGCGCCAGCAGTTTCTGCAGGAACCGATCAAACGGTTTGCGAAGGCGAAGTTATTGTATTAGCGGGTGTCGGAGCGGTTTCATATGCTTGGAATGGCGGAGTAATTGATAATGTTGGTTTTTCAGGAAGTATTTTAGGAACGACAACCTATGCGGTTCTAGGAACAGATGCAAATGGCTGTAAAGACAGCGACTCGGTTGATGTGACGGTAAATGAATTGCCGATTATTACATCAGAAACGAGCACCGATGTCTCTGCTTGTGGAGTATCTGACGGTGAGGTTTCGGTGGTTGTTTCGGGCGGATCCGGTTCATATACTTATTCAATAGACAGCGGGACAACATACTTAGCTAATGGCGGATTATTTGTAGGTCTAGACTCAGGACCATACTCTGTATTGGTTGACGATGGTGCCTGCTCAATAAGTAGTTCAGTAATTGTTGTCTCCAGCCCTCCGGCGCCTCCAGCGCCCGTAGCTTCAAGCGACAGCACTTATTGTGTCGGAGAAACAATTGCAGACGTAACTGCATCAGGCACAACAGGCGTCCTTAACTGGTATTCTGATGCAGCGCTATCTGTTAATGTTGGAAGCGGAACTTCGATCACTCCGGGAGGAACAGTTGGCACAACGACTTATTACGTTGCCGAAACAGTAGGAAGTTGCGAAGGTGTCGCGTCTCCTATTACCATTACAATTTATGATTTGCCCGCGGTCTCCGCAGGCGCTGATCAGTCTGCATGCGAGGGAGACTCGCTGATTTTGAGCGCTGCAGGAGCGACAACATATGTTTGGGACAACGGAATTACCAACGGAGCTCCATTCATCGCAACATCAGGATTGGTTATGTATACGGTAATAGGCGAAGACTTAAACGGATGTGAGAACAGTGATAGTGTTGAAGTTACGGTGAATTCAATACCTGACATTAGCGTGACCAACGATGGAACAACACTAACGGCCGAACCAGGGTACACTTATCAGTGGATAGACTGCGATAACAACAGTCTACCATTGCCGGGAGAAACAAGCCAATCGTTCACTCCAGGAATTACCGGAAGCTATGCGGTTATCGTCGATAATTTTGGATGCCAAGATACTTCTGGGTGTAACTTCCTGGAAGTTGCTACCAGTGTTCAACTGCAGACAGAGGGGACGCTTTCAGTTTATCCTAACCCGTCAGGGGGTACTTTTTTCATTGAAGTGCCCGAGTCAATGATGGCAGAGGAGGCATTAATTTTTGATGCCACAGGCAGACTGGTAAAAAGAATACCTGTTATGGGCAATACGAGAATTGAAGTGGACATTAGGAGCCAGGCAGCCGGGCTGTATATTTGTAAAATTAACAAGAACAAAGGGCACGCGATAGAACGAATAATCATCGAGTAATTGAGGTGAGCCCCGAGAGCGTTTTACTTTATAACTAAAAGTAAATAAATGGATCATGTGCTACAATTTGTAGAGGAAATGCCTGCATGGCAAAAGGCAGTTTGGATATTTGGCTGTCTTTCTTTTGCTTGGTTGTTGGAGGCTGGAGCACCGCTATTTCGTAAAAAGTATGAGAAATGGAAGCACGCTGGAATTAATGGTGTTTTCTTAGTTTCTGTGATGCTGATTAACGTGGGATTTGGAGTATTGTCGCTAGGAATATTTGAGTGGTCTAATAATAATTCTTTTGGTTTATTGTTTTTGATTGACTTGCCAGCGTGGGTGGAGCTGCTTATCGCCTTTCTATTTTTAGACCTTATTGCGCAATATTTCGTGCATTATCTACTCCATAAAATTAAGTATATGTGGAAAATGCACATGGTACACCACAGCGATACGAATGTGGACGCAACAACAGGAACCAGGCATCACCCAGGCGATTATATTTTAAGAGAATCCTTCGCTTTGTTAGCGATTGTGCTAACTGGCGCACCGCTTTCATTTTATCTGTTCTATAGGATTGCCACGATATTTTTCACGTATATGACGCACGCTAATATCTCTTTGCCATTGTGGTTGGATAAGTTGATTTCGTACATTTTTATTTCTCCGAATATGCACAAGTTTCACCATCATTTTGAGCGACCTTGGACAGACAGTAACTTTGGTAATATTTTTAGTTTTTGGGACCGCTTGTTCGGAACATACTTTTACGGAGACCCAACCAAAGTAAAATACGGACTGGATGTTTTAGATAATTCAAAAGACTTAGACTTGGCTTATCAACTAAAACTTCCATTGAATAACAACATTAAAACAGATTATTAACAAGTATTTTTCTTAATTTTCCAGTCTCGAAAAATAAAAAACATGCGGATAAAAGACTATTTATTAATCTCAGTTACAACAATGCTTGCGTACAGCTGTGGAAGCGACGCGACCCAGCCAAACGATAATCCGACAACGAATGCGACACCTGTCGACACCATCATTGAAGGGTCTGAGCTAGTGGAAAACGATCTTGAAACGCTCAGATTTCGTTTAGACATGCTTGTAGCCAATCACGGTGCCGCACCTGTTTCAATGCTTATGAAACTATCTGCTGACGACAAAGACGTGTTTCATCCGGACTATGTCAACGATGTCACTAATGTAGGCCTTTATAAAGATGATTTTTCGACTGCTTTAAACTTTGGCGTTTATAAAACAGACCTTATTTACGACCTCATTCATCACCACCTGGATGATGGCCTTAACGCAAGAAATGCTGCGAACACATTGGCAGACGCCTTGTGGGAGGAACACATTTATTCTGATGTTGACATTGAAAAATACACAGCGGCTCAAGATAATCTTGAAGATTTAGAAAGCCTTCTTTTCCAAGACTATGAGAAAACAGAAAAGTACTTAATTTCTCATGATCAATTTGAGATTGCTACACTTACCATGATAGGGAGTCTGATCGAAAGCATGTACTTTACCAGCAAAGCAATAGAAGAATTTGGAATGACAGAATCCAAGTACGACCTTTTAATTAATGAAAAGCACCAGTTGGATGAGTTTGTGGAGTTGCTGGCGTTTTTCAAAGGAAACGAAAAAGACGCAGCGCTATTGGAAGGCTTAATGGAAGTTGAAGATGCCTATGGTAAAATCAGCGGAAAAGAAGATTTAACAGACGAAGTTATCAAGCACATTGACACGGCCGTTTTCGCGCTTAGAGACAAGATTGTTTCTAACAATGTTTGATGTAGATACGGCTTGATTGCTACCCAGGCTTTCAAGCTTAGAAGCAATAATTCAGTACATTAACGCCTCTCAACAGAAGATATAAAACTGACAACACCCCTGGTATTCTATCCAGTAGTTTTTTAAGAAACAACCGTTCTTTCACTAGGGAAACCCCACGAAAGCAACCCCAGACAGCAAAATGCGTTCACGGTTTTGTGGTACGCAGGTTGTGAATGGCTTTCAAAATTGTACTTTTAAGACACACAACAACTGCAGACTTGGTTGTTTCAACAATAAGGATTATTCCGTTGTGAAAACATTCAAGGCGGGGCGACTCGCCTTTTTTTGTTTCTAATAAGTAATTACCCTGCGATTAGCAACAAAAAAACCTCGACATGATTTATCGAGGTTTTTTTTGAGGTCACGAGCGGATTCGAACCGCTGTAGATGGTGTTGCAGACCATAGCCTAGCCGCTCGGCCACGTGACCTTTCAAACAAATTTAAAATATTTAAGTATGTTACTCTAATCTTTTGGTGTG
>Ga0115568_10001686_pt1 | contig 15759 bp, 19 predicted proteins | sample COGITO_mtgs_1204_FD_87296 | JGI IMG/M metagenome (GOLD analysis project Ga0115568, IMG submission 87296) | Pelagic marine microbial communities from North Sea - COGITO_mtgs_120426 | ecosystem: Environmental > Aquatic > Marine > Epipelagic | place: Germany:Helgoland, sampling site Kabeltonne...
GGCTGGCTGCCCGGTAATCAACATCCACCACTCCTTCCTGCCTGCCTTCGCTGGCGGCAAACCGTACCACCAAGCACACACCCGCGGAGTGAAATTGATCGGCGCGACCGCACACTACGCCACTGCCGATCTTGACGAAGGGCCCATCATCCACCAAGACGTTACTCGGATCAATCACCGCAACTCGGTCCCTGATCTGGTGCGCAAAGGCAAAGACCTCGAAAAATCCGTTTTTGCCCAAGCCATTCGCCTTCATCTCGACAACCGCATCCTCGTCTACCACAACAAGACCGTGGTTTTCGACTAAGCCCCCCACTCTCTCAACATCACTTTCACTTTGTTATGAAACGCCCAGCTAAAAAGAAACACCAAAACCCGCTTCTTCCTGAAGACGATAAAATCGACGAACGTAACTTAATCGACTTGGAAGACTCCGCCGAGCTCTCATTCGAAGATCGCGTCAGCATCTACTGGATGGAGAACAAGGCCTTCATCTCCGGTTGCATCACCGTGCTTCTATTCGTCGTGGTCGCTTTCCAGGGGATGCGGATCTTAAAGGAGCGCAGCGAGGCAGCACTGCAGGCAGAATACGCCGCAGCCGATGCCAACGAAACTCTCGGAGATTTCGCCAAGGCAAACAGTAATAAAGAGATCGGCGGTTTTGCCGCACTCAGCACAGCGGACGCGGCCTACAAAGAGGAAGACTTCAGCAAAGCCCTGGAATTCTACAACTTGGCAGCCGGCGCACTGAATGAGCCCACCCTCGCTGGTCGCGCACAACTCGGCCAGGCATTCGCGCTCTATCAATCCGGCAGCGAAGAGGAAGGCCTCGCCAAGCTCAACGCGATCACCGCAGACAGCAGTCTAGCCGAAGCCGCTCGCGCCGAAGCCGCCTACCACTTGGCCGTCGAAGCAGACGCCGAAGGCCGCACAGCAGAGTTCGAAAGCTTCGCAGCACAAATCAACGACTCGGCACTCGCCGGTCAATGGCAACAGCGCCTCAGCTACTACCAGCAACAGGCACGCTAGTCTTATTTTAACGGTAAACACCGTCACGATTTGAAAGCACAGGCAGCCATGCCTGTGCTTTTTTGCACCCCGCCACAGCCCGATTCTAATCAGAGCAAACCCATAGATAAGAATACCTAGGCCACTCGCAGGAAATTCACTTATCATTAAGAATACTGATTGAGGAATCATTGACAGTCGCTTCACAGCGTACACAACCACTCTTGATCTGTCCGATTATCCGCTTAACTTGTTTAAACGAAGGCAGGGCAATTCATTTCATCTAGACATATACCACTTTATTATGAGCACAATCATCACAGACATCCGCGCCCGCGAAATCATTGACTCGCGTGGCAATCCTACTGTTGAAGTCGACGTCGAACTTGAGTCCGGCATTGTCGGTCGCGCTGCCGTGCCATCCGGCGCCAGCACCGGCGAACACGAAGCCGTAGAGCTCCGTGACGGCGACAAAACTCGCTTCCTCGGTAAAGGCGTCCTCAAGGCGGTTGACAATGTCGACAATCTCATCGCTCCCGAACTGATTGGCTTCGATGCTTGCGACCAGCTGACTATCGACAAGATCATGCTTGAGCTCGACGGCACAGCCAACAAGGGCAAGCTCGGCGCCAACGCCATGCTCGGTGTCTCGCTTGCAGTCGCACACGCAGCTGCCGACGCACTCGGCCTGCCTCTTTACAAATACATCGGCGGCCCCAACGCAAAAGTACTCCCGGTCCCAATGATGAACGTCATCAACGGCGGCTCTCACTCCGATGCTCCGATCGCATTCCAGGAGTTCATGATCCGCCCAATCGGTGCGGAGTCCTTCAGCGAAGCAATCCGCATGGGTGCTGAGTGCTTCCACAGCCTCAAGAAAGTGCTCCACGATCGCGGTCTCAGCACAGCGGTTGGCGACGAAGGCGGTTTCGCCCCTAAGTTCGAAGGCACCGAAGATGCACTCGACACACTCACAAAGGCTGTTGAAGCCGCAGGCTACAAAGTCGGCAGCGACATCACATTCGCACTCGACTGCGCTGCCTCTGAGTTCTTCGAAGACGGCGTCTACGACTACGCTAAGTTCGAAGGCGAAGGCGGCGCCAAACGCAACTCCGCAGAGCAAGCAGCCTACCTGCAAGAACTCTCTGAGAAATATCCAATCGACTCGATCGAAGACGGTTGCGACGAAAACGACTGGGACGGCTGGAAGGCCCTCACTGACGCGATCGGCGACAAGGTGCAACTGGTCGGCGACGACCTGTTCGTCACCAACGTTAAATTCCTCCAGAAGGGCATCGACCTCGGCGTCGCCAACTCGATCCTGGTTAAGGTCAACCAAATCGGCACACTGACTGAGACACTCGAAGCAATCGAGCTCGGCAAGGCAAACGGCTACAACTCTGTCATCTCACACCGTTCAGGTGAGACAGAGGACGTCACCATCGCAGACATTGCAGTGGCAACCAACGCCGGCCAAATCAAGACAGGTTCCATGAGCCGCTCCGACCGTATCGCGAAATACAACCAACTGCTTCGCATCGAAGAAGAGCTGGGTGAAAACGCGGTTTACGCCGGCACCCTCTAAGCGATCCTAACATCGATTTAATACCAAGCCCGGCGTTTATTCGCCGGGCTTTTTTGTGCCTAGATCGGACTCGTAGCGCAACCGCGGTTGCATCCAGACTTCCGCTAAACGCCAGCAGCTCACAGTGGCAACAACGACTATCGTCGCCATGCGATCAAGCGTAGCGCGACAGTGATTGCATCCACGATACCAACAAAGCCAGCGATTATTGATGACAGGCAGCTCACACAACTTTTGACTTTCAACCCTGCATTCTTACATACTCACTTCTCAGACCATGACTTTAAAAGAAAAACAAGACACGCTCGTCGAGGAAATCACCCTCATTCCCGATGCTTATGAACGCCTGGGCTATATCGTAGACCGTGGCAAGAAGGCAGAAGGACTCACCGAGGACCTACGCATCGACAGCTTTAAAATCGAGGGTTGCATGTCGCAACTCTGGGTCGTCCCCGAATTTAAAGACGGCCGCTGCCTCTTTCGTTCGGAATCGGACTCTGCGATCGTCAAAGGCATCGCCGAACTGCTTTGCGATTTTTACAGCGATGCCAAGCCGAAAGAAATCATTGCCACCGATGCCGAATTCCTCGGTGAAGTCGGCATCACACAGCACCTCTCGCCCAATCGCCGCAACGGTCTTAGCCGTATCGTCGAATCCATCCAGCGTTTCGCTCAGTCCTGCTTGACGGGATCCTAGGCCGCTGAGCTTCAATAAAGCAGACCGCTCTGCAGGTACTAACTGCCAGCTTGCTTTGTGGAGACCGGCTCCCATGCCCCAATGAACCTCAACGATGCGCACGCTCATTACGCAGATCCTGAGTTACTGAGAAGCTGGGATCAAGTGAGCGGGGCTTTAAAGCAGATCGGGTTGGGATATGCCGTGGTCAACGGCACCAGCCCGGAGGATTGGCCCGCGGTACTGAAACTTGCGCAAAACGACACACGCATCATCCCAGCGATTGGGCTCCATCCTTGGAACGTGAACGATGCCCCGGCGAACTGGCAAGACACATTCCTCGCAGCCCTGAGCCGTGGCGCGCAGGTAATCGGCGAAATCGGCTTGGATACATGGATCGAGGGCTATGACATCCAGCAGCAGCAAGAGGCGTTCCAGTGGCAACTCAGGCAAGCGAGCGCGCGCAACTTGCCGGTATCGATCCACTGCCTCAAAGCCATCGGCCCGCTCATGGAGTGCCTGCGTTGCATAGAATTGCCGCAGCGCGGCATCCATCTGCATGCCTACAACGCCCCCCTCGAGTTGATCGCCGAGCTGGTCGAACTCGGCGCGTATTTCTCCTTCAATGCCGGCCAATTAAAACCAGGGCAAAGCAAAACCAGCGCCCGCATTCGAGCCATTCCAATCGAACGCTTATTGGTCGAGACGGATGCGCCAAACATGCTGCCTCCTGTAGAGCTGCGCGCATTCGAGCTGCCACAATCAGACAATGGCGACGCGCTCACGCACCCCGCGACCCTGAAGTGCGGCTACACGGCGATCGCAAAACTGCGCGGCGTCAGCTTCGAACAATTGGCAAAACAAGTGGCGGTCAATTTTCAAACCTACTTCCTCAACTAAACAACCCGCTCCCTGGCTCACCCTCCGACCTGTGCTCAACCCAAAACTCCATCCGCTCCCAAAAGTCACAGCCCGCGACCTATTGATCCGCGGACTGCGCTGTCAGTGTCCCAACTGCGGGCATGCGAAATTGTTCCGATCGATGCTGCGCATCCGTCACCGCTGCTCCGAGTGCGGCATGCCATTGGAGCGTGGCGACGGCTACTACCTCGGGCCGCTCTGCATTAATTATGGAACGGTGGTCTTTACCTTTGTATTGCCAGTCCTCATCGCAGGAGTTACCGCATGGGTTCCGTTAAAAATCGCGCTCGCCACTGCATTCATCGGCGCGCTGTTGCTGCCGCTGTTACTCTACCGGCTCAGTTGGAGCTGCTGGCTGATGATTTATTATTTGTGCTTGCCCGACGAACTACACGCCAATCGCTCTGAGAACTGCGATGACCTCTCGTTCGAAGAAGAAAAACGCTCGCAGTAGGCAATCAGCTGCACCCAAAGGCAATGTCAACGCCTGCCCAAACTCAAACTAGCGTTGTCAGTCTCGCATGGGCAAACACCCTGCATTCCCCTCCGACGAACCCCACGCAGACGTCGATCGACAAGCGAAAGGCTAATCCGGTGATGCCCTACCAATACTTGATCGCATCTGCTGCTGGCTACTTTTCAACCGCAGCACGACGATACTGAATATAGGCATTCTTTAATGCGCTGTAAGGATCGATCGCACTGCCCTTCATCTGCTGATAACGCTCCATCAAAATCGGACTGCCGACAACAAAAGACGTCGCAGTGTAGCCGGTACGCCATTCCCACTCATCAAGCACGTTGAAGGGCTGCGCAAAAGGATTGACCGCTCGGTCGCCGATGAGACCACCCAGTTCACGCAAGTTCGACGGCCCCAAAAGTGGCAACACCAAATAAGGGCCCTCGCCGATCCCCCAAGCGCCGAACGCTTGCCGAACATCTTCGGAAGCAATGGGTTCAAAGCCTGCGACTGAATCCGCGGGAGTAAAGATGCCCGCGACACCCACCGTCGTGTTGATAGCAAAGCGGCCCGTCTCGACCCATGCCCCTTGCAGGCGGCCCTGCAGGAGATTACCCACCAAACGAACCGGGTATCTCAGGTTGTAAAAGAAATTAGTCGCGCCTTCTTCAACCGGATCGGGCGTAATAGCGGTGTAGCCATCTGCAAGCGGCTCAACGAGGTTGCGATACAGAAAATCGTTAAACTTAAACGTGACCCGGTTGATCGATTCAAACGGGTCGCTGACCCGAACGATTTCCACCACATCGTTTTCATACAGCTCCTCTTCGGACAGAAAGTCCTCCGCAGCGATCAGTGGGCCTGAAAAACCGACCAGCGTCCACAAGGAGACGGCTAGACGCAGGGAATTCTTGTTAAAGTTTAATGCCTTCATTCAATCCTTTTTTATTTAAGAGTTCTTCGAGTTTCTCAATCAATTGAGCACCATTCGCTTTTCGAAAGTGATCATCAAATTGCTGCCGATAGTTGGAAACGACACTGATATCCTCGGCAACAATGTCATAAATTTGCCAACCAGACTTCAAACGCCCCAAGCGATACAGAAGATTAAAGGTTTTATCCCCCAACACAATCGTTGATGGCACCTCCAGTCGCTTCTCCGAGACTTGTATCACTTCGCCGTATGAAACCACCGGTCGCGCCTTGCCATTCAACCCTTCGACATAAGCCTTCACGATTAATTGCTTAATCAGATCCGAGACACGCCCCTGCTCGTCGATCTTGAGAAGCTTCCAATTGCGCCCCATCGACCGACGAATCAAAATACTCAGATCATAGCGCTCCTCCAAGACCGAACGCACTTTAGCTTGCTTTTGTTCCGCGGTCAGGTGCCCACAGGAATCGGCATAGAGGACATTGAGAGTGGCATCGACGGTGTCACTGAGCCGTTCAAAAGGTTGCTCAGCGCCAAGCGCCGACTGCCCAGCTAGGGTAAACAGGAGTAAAACAATCGCACTAAAGTACTTCATTAAGAATAGGGGATAAATTATTTTGATTCGTCGTCAATACCTCCCAAGGCGAAACGACTGATTAAACCCTCAATATCTAATGCGGCTTCGGTGTCCACGATCATATCCCCCGGCTCCAGTGGAAATCCCGAGCCTCCCGGTGAAAGGTTCAAAAAGCGGTCACCGATCAGCCCAGCAGTCTTGACCGATACAATCGTATCGTCGTCCAACTCGATTTGATTGGGCAACTCGAAGGTCACGATCGAAAAGAAATTCTCGTCGAGCACGATCTCCTTGACCGTCCCCACGCGTACACCCGCGATCTCGACACGACTGCCAGCATTCACCCCGCTAGTGCTACTGAAACGTGCCTTGAGCTCGTAGCTGTCGCGGCCAAAGAATTGCGCGCTGCCGACCTGAATCGCGAGATAGAGCACCGCTGCGAGACCAATGAGTACAAAACACCCAACCAAAAACTCGATCTTCCGATTATTCATATGCGATTTCCTGCTGTATTAATTTGCTGACTGCGACCGTAGTTCGCCTTGTTCAAAAAACCCGAAAGCCCCGATTCTGCATCCGCATTCAGTTCGGATGGTTTTCCGAAAAATTTAATCACCCCGCCGTCGAGCCATGCCACACGGTCACTGATTTCAAACACTTCCGGAATATCGTGGCTGACGAGAAGCGCGGTAAACCCAAAACGCTCGCGGTAATCCGCGATCATTTCAAACACGCTGAACTTACGCTCCGGATCGAGCCCAGTCGTCGGCTCATCAAACAACACGACCTGGGGATTCGTAATCAGCGCACGCGCCAGCGCCACGCGTTTTTTCATGCCACCGGAAAGCTCTCCAGGATAACGTCCCGCAGAATCCTCTAATTCCAAATTCTGCAACATCGCCTCCACCTTCTCGCGGATCTCTGCGGGCTTCAAATGAGTCGCCTCCAATAGAGGCAGCGCAATGTTCTCAAACGCGGTCAATGAATCAAACAGCGCGTTATTCTGAAACATGTAGCTGAACGACACACCGTCCTGTGCCTTCGAGCCGCGACGACTGCGCGCGATCGACTTTCCGTCCAACAGGATCTCGCCCGCATCCGGTGTGAGCAAATTGGCGATACACTTGAGCAACACCGATTTGCCGATGCCGCTCTTGCCGATAATGGTCGTCACCGAAGAACGTGCGACCTCCAGGTCCACCCCATCAAGCACCCGGGACGCGCCGAAGTGCTTTTTTAAGCCACGAATTTTAAGAAAAGTATCCATCTACAAGAGGAAAGAAGTAATCAAATAGTCGGTGGCCAGCACGGTCACACTCGACCAGACCACCGCTCGCGTGGCCGATTCACTGACCCCACGCACACCGGGAAAGGAAGCCTTGCGATGCGTATTAAAGCCCCGATACGCACAAATCAAAATCGTCAAAAACCCGAAAACCAGCGCCTTGATAAAACCGCCCTGCACATCCTCGAGGCTCACACTTTCGAACACACGATTCCAATAGACTCCGGAATCCACATTCAACAGCACCGACCCGGTCAAATAACCACCGAAAATCCCGATCAAATCAAAAATCGCAGTCAGCAAAGGAAAACAGAGCACTGCCGCCAACAGCCGCGGCCCGACTAAAAATCCCTTGGGATCAATGCTCATCGTGTACAGTGCGTCGATCTGCTCGTCATTGCGCTGTATGCCCAATTCCGATGCCATCGCCGAGCCCGCTTGGCCCACCACCATTAAGGCGGTCAATACGGGGCCCAACTCACGAATCAAGGACAACGCAACCGCCGTGCCCAAGGCCGATTCTGCGCCAAACTTCACCAGTGTATAGTAGAGCTGCAAGCCCATCACCAGCCCCGTAAACAAGCCCACCGTCGCCACGATCGGGAAACAACGCACCCCGACCTCATGGATCGCGACAATCAGCTTCGACACCCGTCGACGCTGCACAAAGAACCCACGCAAGGCCGCGAACCCAAACAAACTGATTTCCCCAAGCTCGGAAACCGCACCCAAAGCAGAGCGTCCAAATGTGCGTATCATCGAAAAATAAAGGTCAGAAAAGGAAGGGTTAAAAAACCGAAATCACTTTATGACACGCTTCAGCCCTCACTGAAAAGCCGAAAAGAAATTTATGTTAGGATTAACCGAAAATACCGCTCGGCAAGATCCATACCGCAGCACTCAACATAAATGCGACGCAGCGTTTGCCTCGACCGGTACCGCTACTTTGATGGCGTCGTGCACCACCCTTAAATCAAAGGATGGTGCGGGTAGACGGAATCGAACCGACGACCTCTGCGTGGAAGGCAGATGTTTTACCTCTAAACTATACCCGCTTAAATCAAAAGGCGTAAAATGGCCCGCTCCCCGCCAATAGGTCAAGTCAGGAATTCAAAGAAAGTCGCCTATTACTATAAAAGCTCAGCATCTGAACCGAATACGCGCCTCCACAGTGAGATGACTACAAAACCGTCGATTAATACATGCCGCCTTCGTCCGGCAGCGGCATGGGCTGGTTGAGAGCCTTCTCTTCGATAAAGTCCTGCAAAATCAATGCAGCGGCACGAGAGTCAATCTCTCCGCTTTTACGATCCGGCTTTTTCTTCTGGCCCTTCAAGCCCTGCTCAACCGAGTGACTCGACAACCGTTCGTCAATACGATGAATCGGCAAGCAGAAGCGCTTTGTAATCTCCTCAATAAAGACGTCCACTTCTTTGGCCTTAAAACCAACGCTGCCATTCATATTCAAAGGATAGCCGCACACGATCTCATCAATGCGACGCTCTTTGATCATCTGCTCAATGTGCTGTAAGCGCGCCTTTTTAGATGCCGCCACAGCTGCGGACAACGGCACCGCGATGCCGACCTCGTCCGCATAAGCGAGGCCGATCCGTTTTTCTCCCCAATCAATGCCTAAGTAGTTCACTATTGTGTTGGCTGTTAAATCACATCAAGCGCTGCAAAGCGCCCTTAGCGCCAATCGCATGCACCAGTCCCTTAATCTCCTGCGCCCGATCCTTATGGCAGACCAGTGTCGCATCACCAGTCTCCACCACAATTAAATCCTTCACCCCCAACAGCGCCACCAGATGGCCCTCATCACGAGAAAAGACAATATTATCGCTAGAGTTCTGCAAATGCGCTTGGCCGCGGACCACATTACCCGCCTCGTCAGCTGGATAGTGACGCGCAATCGCAGGCCACTCGCCCACATCGTCCCAATCAAAACCGGACTCGAGCATCACCACATTTGCAGCCTTCTCGATGATCGCATAATCAACAGAAATTTTTTCCAAATTCGGATAGTGCGCTGCCAACAACGGATCAATCGCAGCACCCGCTGCCAAGCCAGCGTCGATCGCTTGCAAGGCGCTCCAAAGGGACGGCGTATTTTTCTCCAACTCTGCGACAATCGACGCAACGGACCAAACAAACATACCCGCATTCCAGAAATAATCACCGGAATCGAGATAACTTTGCGCCGTATCCAAGTCAGGCTTTTCCACAAAGCGCTTCACCTTGAACACATCACGCCCAGCAAAGTCGCCGAACTTATCACCCTGCTGCATATAACCATAACCCGTAGCCGGAAACGCGGCAGTAATCCCGATGGTCGCCAGCACAGGATCCGCCTCTGCGGCGGCAAAAGCCGCTTCCAAAGTCGAACGCAAGCCAGGTGCATCGTGAATCACTGCATCCGCGGGAAGCATCGCAAAAGAAGCGTGCGGGTTTTCACGCTTCACTAGAATGGTGGCTAGGGCAACTGCGGCAGCGGTGTCGCGCCCAACCGGCTCGCCGATGACCTTGGCGGGGTCCAATTCAGGGCAGACTTCAAGCACCGCATCGCGCTGTTCGGCATTGGTAATCACAAAAACATCCTCAGCGGGCACAAGCCCTTCGAGCCGGTCAATCGTTTGAGTCAACATCGCCTTGTCGCCGACAATCGGCAGTAATTGCTTAGGACACGCCAAGCGGCTCTCAGGCCAGAAACGTTCGCCGCTACCACCCGCCATGATCACTACAAATCTATTTGCCATGCCAATAAAGGTTGTCCGATCACCCAACTTAGCAAGACAGAAGATCCGATTCGCCACCACTTGCCATCAAGAGGCCGATCAATCTTGCGGCCTCCTGCAATAAAGGCAGTCGCCACAAGGAGTACGCGACTGCACTCTGCCTAAAAAAACTGAAATAGTTTAGACGTCCACACCATACAATGGTGTAACTGTCGCCATGCAACTCACCTCTGCCGACAAAGAAACACTACGCCAGGCGCTCTGCGCGCTGGAGCGCTTCATGCTGGAAACGATTCTAAACGCCCGCAAGCAGCACACCAACGAGGAACTTTCAGCGATATCTGAAAAAACAGCTGCCGATGTGATTTACGCCATCGATGCGATCGCGGACCAGGCAATACACACCTGGTTCGAAGCCAACTGGCCAGCAGAGTGGCCCGTGCAAATCGTCATGGAGGGCCTAGACGATGCGAGCACACTCTGCTTCCCCGCCGACACCGCAATCGAAGACACCACACTCAAGTGCATCATCGACCCCATCGATGGCACGCGCGGGATCATGTACGACAAACGCTCCGCCTGGATACTCGCTGGCATCGCACCTCAACGCGGCGCAGCCAATACCCTGGCTGACATCCAAGTGGCCGCCATGACCGAAATCCCCACAACACGGCAATGGCGGGCGGACCAACTCAGTGCCTCCCGAGGCAACGGCATGCAGGCAACCGCATTCGATATACGCAACGACTTCAAACAAGCGCCAGTCGAGCTAGAGCCCAGCAGCGCCAGCGATGTGCAACATGCCTTCGGCACGATCTGCCGCTTCTTCCCCGCTGGCAGCACCCTGCTCTCACAAATCGAAGAGCAACTGTGGGAAACGCTCTATGGTGATTTATGCGATGGCACCCCGCTCGTCTTTAACGATCAATACATCTCTACCGGCGGACAGTTCTACGAAATGCTCAGCGGTCACGATCGCTTCATCGCCGACATCCGCCCCATCGTGTTTCGCGTGTTGGATATCGAAGAAAACCTCAGCGCTCATCCCTACGATGTGTGCTGCGCCCTGCTCCTTGAAGAGGCTGGGTGCATCATCGAGCACCCCGATGGCAGTCCATTGAATTGCCCGCTCGACACCACCAGCGCGGTGAACTGGGTCGCCTACGCCAATAAAGAACTAGCCGGGCACATTCGCCCTGCACTGCGAAAGGTGCTGGGGCGGCTAGTGCCGTAGCGGTCAAAGTAGGCGACTTGCTTTCGCTGGCCGTCCACTCGCATGGTAGAATCCCGCATCGCCAAGATGGTTGGCCACTTAAAGGAAGCCAACGACTCAGACACAAAAAAGCCCTTCGCTCAGAGAACGAAGGGCTTTTTGAAATGTTATAAAACGCAGACGTCTTAAGCGCCGACTTGGAAGCGAGCGAAACGCTTGACAACCATGTTTTCGCCCATCTTGGCGATCATCGCAGTGAGGAGCTCCTGCACTGTTTGATCAGGGTTCTTCACGTATGCTTGCTCAAGGAGGCAAGATTCTGCGAGGAACTTGTTGAGCTTACCTTCAACGATCTTGGCAACCGCTTGCTCTGGCTTACCTTCGGCTTGGCCTTCAGCAATCTTACGCTCAGCGTCAACGATCGCAGGATCGATGTCATCACGAGAGACACAAGCTGGGTTAACCGCTGCGATGTGCATAGCGATGTCGCGAACAAGTTGCTTGAAGTCGTCTGTCTTAGCAACGAAATCGCTTTCGCAGTTCACTTCGACCATTACGCCGACCTTACCGCCGAGGTGAATGTAAGTCTCGATCAGACCTTCAGATGCATCACGACCCGCCTTTTTGGCTGCTGTCGCTTCACCCTTCTTACGAAGCAATGCTGCTGCTGCTTCGAAGTCACCGTCAGTTTCTACCAACGCCTTTTTACAATTCATTAGTCCAGCGCCTGTGCCTTCGCGCAGTTCGCCAACCATCTTTGCTGTAATTTGAACACTCATGTTTCTATTTTCTAGCTTTTAATAATGTGAAAAATTGAGAAATCGTCTAAAACTGATTACTCAGCAGCAGGCTTAACTTCGTCTTCGCCGTAGCCAGCTGGAAGTGTCACATCGACGTCCCCCTGCTGCTCGAATGTTTGCTCACGAACCAAAGGAGCACCCTTCTGCACCTTCTTGGCTTCGCGATGAGCGAGACCGTTTTGCGCTGCTTCAAGAATGGTTTCAACAATGATTCGAATCGCTTTGACCGCGTCATCATTGCCCGGAATCGGGAAGTCGAGAACTGTTGGGTCAGAATTTGTATCGACAAGACCAATCACTGGAATGCCGAGACGATTTGCTTCAGCAACAGCGATTTCTTCGTTCTTGGTATCGACAACGAAAAGAGCGGCTGGAAGTTCGCCGACATTGAGCATGCCTTCGAAGTTACGATTCATGCGGCTCATTTGGCGGCGGATCGCTGCCTCTTCCTTACCTGGAAGCTTCTCGAGATCGCCGTTTTGATCCATTTTCAGGAATTTGCGGTATTTCGCGAGCGATGTCTTGATCGTTGTGAAATTTGTCAGACCTCCACCCATCCAGCGGTTTACGCAGAATGGCATTTGGCAAGCAGTTGCTGCTTCACGCATAATTTCCTGCGCTTGCTTCTTAGTGCCGATGAAGAGAACTTCCTTACCAGAAGCAACAGTCTCTTCAATGAAAGCATAGGCTTTCTCAAGGAGCGCGTGAGTCTGCTCCAAATCGATGATGGAGATGCCGTTGCGGTTGTCGAAAACGTATGGCTTGGACTTTGGATTCCAGCGGCGGAGCTGGTGGCCGAAGTGTACGCCTGCGTCGAGAAGGTCTTTAGGTGATGTATCCATAATATGTTCAAAGCCCCAAGGGGAATCCTCGGGGAGAAATGAAGGTTTCTTTTGTTACGTTATTTTATTGGCTTATTTCCCGAATCAATAAATCAACTCGGAACTTTCCTCAATTCGCTGAAATGAGAAAGCGGAAAAGAAAACGAGCCTCCACTCGCAAGGCAAGCGAAAATCAGCAAGAAAGCAGGAAAACACTCTGTAACGACAAGCAATCAGATGACGGACGCAAAAAAGGGCGGCTACTTTGAGCCGCCCTTGAATCCACACAGCCTGGGGCCTCAGCTCACACGGATCTTACGTGGCTTAACCTCGTCCGCCTTCGGCAGCATCAGATCAAGCACGCCGTCTTCGACATGGGCGCGAATCTCGGCCTCCTTAATGGCGACATTAAGGCGAAGATTCAGACGGTAATCGCCTTCCTGCAGTTCGCGGCGCAGCGGACGCCATCCCTTGGGCGCCTCGTGCGTACGAGTGCCGGTAATGCTGAGACTTTCGCCATCCACCGAGATCGTCACTCCGTCGCGTGTAACACCGGGCATACTGACTTTAACATCAAACGCATCAGTGCTTTCCGAGACATCGTAACGAGGCCGACGCCAAGCGTGTACCTGAGCCTGCTGTTCAGGTGTTGTAGTTGTATCGAGTTTTGTAGTGTTCATGATAATAATTCCTTTCGTTTTGAATGTTCTCACTTATTTCACCGTGATTTGGCGCGGCTTATAGGTATCCTCCTTCGGCATGATAACCGTCAGGATACCATTTTCGTAGCTGGCCTTGATTTTATCGCGCGCAACACCATCCGGCACAGAAATAGAACGCTGAAAGCTATAATCACTTTTCGCGCCCTTGGTTTCTTCGGAATAGCTGCCACTGAAGGTCAGCACTGCATTTTCGAGCTGCAGGTCGATCGCATCCTTTTTCACGCCCGGCAATTCAAGGCATGCAAAGAAATTTTGATCATCTTCATAGAGATCGACTGCGGGTTGATGTGAACCAGTTTCCGGCCCCCAATAATCGTCAAATAGTTCCCCAAAACGCGCGGCTGAAGGCATTCCGAGGTCAAACAGACGATTGAAAGCACTGGTACTGGGTGCTTGCGGGTATTCATAGCGTACGAGCTTCATAGTTATTGTCCTTTGGTTGAGTTGTATAGGTTAAACCTGCATAAAACATGCCAAGCCCAAAAACACACAAAACAACTGAACAACAACTACTTACAGGACAATCAACACACAAAGACGGGTCAAACTGTCACCACCTGTGCCAACACACGCCCCATCCGTCCCAGAATGTCACAAAGACCGCACAGCGTGCAGACTAACCCAGTACGCGACCAATAAATTCGCGGGATGCCAGCACTTGCTCCGCAGTCAGCCTTGGGCTCAACTCCAACACGAGAACATGCTCCGGACGAACAAACTCGGCCAGCATTTGAAAATCGATCGTCCCCGTCCCCGGCACCTGATGATCGCGGCCACCTTCGGTCACATCATGCAAGTGAAAACCAACCAGCCGATCGGCCATCGCAGCCAGATGCTCGCGATGATCCAACAATCCGAATTGATGTTTAATCTGAGCATGCCCGGAATCATGCCAATAACCGACGTGCTCGGGCTCCGGCAATTCCTTAATAAAATCGGCATACTCGCCATCGATCGGCATTTCTTCCAGACCTTCGCGATTCTCTAAACACAAACAAATCCCACGCTCCTTCGCTAGCGGTATCACCGCGTTGTAACTGGCATTAATCCGTTGCATCGCGCTTTTGGAAGCCTTCCGAACGCCCTTCATCGCGCGATCACAGCGCTTCTTAAATTGCGCACTATCTAGGAAATCAACCGCCTTGAGCCCCGAACGGTCGATCCAGCGCTCTAATTTACCCTCAGGAGAGCCAAAGAAATACCAAGTACTGCCCGAATGCATGACCACATGCTTGGCCCCCACTGATACCGCAAAATCAAGTGTTTGCTCCGTATAACGCCGCCACAAATTTAGCTCACGCGAATCAACCGCAGAAGGCTGATACAAATTCGGCGCAGCATGTTGCACACTTCTTGGTAATGGACAAAAATTATGCACGGAGGAAATTTCGACCAGACCTTCCTCCACTGCTTGCAAAATACCAGGAACCAGCGAAATGCGAACACCGTGACTCAACTCAATCCGCTTGAACCCCAACCCAACGATCTCTTCGACCATTTCATAGCCATCGGTGTGCCGAGCAGAACACCAGCATGTCGAAAGAGAAAGACGGTCGAAAATATTACTCATAACAATAAAAGGGCAAAAAAAGTCCCGACACGCATCAGCGGGGCCGGGACTCTATCAAGAGTAAGCGCTGTTAGCACCCACACTAATAATTTACATGTTCGAGTAACGAACGCGAAGCATATTATTGAAATCGAGTTCCTTCTTCTTGCGGCGCTTTACCTGCGCAGGCTTCACGAAATAACGATTCGCACGCACATCGCGGATAACACCCTCACGGTCGAGGCGCTTCTTGAGGCGGCGGAGCGCACGTTCCATGGGCTCGCCTTTACGGACTTTTACTTCGATTGACATAAAAAAATTAAAATTCGGTTTTAAGGAAAAGAGGGAGGAACATGTGCCCGACAGGACAGGCGTCAACCCTATTCTGCGCTTTCGGTTTCGGTTTCGCTTTCGCTTTCGCTTTCGCTTTCGCTTTCGCTTTCCACTGTCGCCAGCACAGGTGCTCGGGAAGA
>Ga0115568_10001690_pt1 | contig 15746 bp, 12 predicted proteins | sample COGITO_mtgs_1204_FD_87296 | JGI IMG/M metagenome (GOLD analysis project Ga0115568, IMG submission 87296) | Pelagic marine microbial communities from North Sea - COGITO_mtgs_120426 | ecosystem: Environmental > Aquatic > Marine > Epipelagic | place: Germany:Helgoland, sampling site Kabeltonne...
CGCAGCGTCAGACAGTTGCGCGAGATCAACGGCGTCCCGCAGCGGCAACTGCATGCCTGTTTGATAAACAAGTGGCAGCTCAAAATCCAAAGCATCATCGCCCACACTCGGGTTTTCTAAATCGACAAAATCGCCAGCACGGCCCGATCCGACTGTAAACCGTGCAGCGACGGGAAAGTGGTCCGTCGCCCCACCTCCAGTCTCGCCGGCAAAGGTCCATTCCAACGGCCGGCTCAAAAGATCGGCATTCAACCCAGGTAGGATAACAGGCGTAAAACTACCATCCACATAGCTGACGCCCGACTGATCGTACAGCCCACGGGTCACCAGCAAATGCATCAGTGAGCCGCGTCGCCCACGCCACACCTCGGAATAGCGCTGTTCTGACGGCAACTCAAACCACAGATTATAGAGATCGACGCCGCCAAGCTCACGAATCGCCAACTCATTGCCTTGCGACCCGAGTACATCGTTGATCCCAGTCTCCAATTCTGGATAGAGGATCGAATGATTGTAGTGCGAGTTCAAATCACCGCCGATGATAATATCCGCCATCGGATCGGCCGCGAGTCGCGCATCGATTAGGGCTCGCAGCACCTCGGCGTTCTGCACACGGATCGGTTCGCGAGACGGACTCGACGCCCCAGACTTCCAATGGTTGACGTAAACCGTCAGCGGGTGCGCGGCGACATTCAGCGTCACCTCCAAAATATCGCGCGCCTGCAGCAACTCATGGCTCTGTACCTCTTGAATGCGGAAACGGGAAAATACCGCATTCGTATGGGCGATCGCAGCATCTGATCCCTTCGAAGGGGCAACAGCCACCGAATAGCCGACCAAACCAGCATCACTTAACGCTTTCAATAGCCACGCTTGCGCAGGTAACCCGGCATACTCCGAGCGCCAATCAGTTGTTAGCATTTGCGCAACACTGATCGCGTGGTGTTGGTCGAGAAAGATCGACAAATCCTCAACTGAGCTCTGCGGAGTGAAGTCCGCTTCAAGCTCTTGAAATAAGATCAGCTCGGGCCCGAGCCCCCTGTTAAAGGTTTTCAATACGGCTGCAATATTCTGCAGTTTCGTTAATAATTTACGGCGCCCGTAGGTAAACTGATCATCTGGCTCGTCTTGAATGTAGTCCTTATAAATCGCAATGCCGTCGAGATCGAACAGGTTCTCGACGTTGTAGGCCAGTACAGTAAATTCGCGCTCAGCCGCCAAACAAGGACTGGCAGCACACAGAATAAAACTCAGAAAAATTCGCCAGTACACAGTGACCTGATGCATACTAATGTTTAATCTTTAGCAGCAACTGAGGCAGTCCGCTGCGCTGCGCTGGCGCGATACAACGCCACATCTGGAATATCAATAATGACATGCACGACCAAACGAAGCACCACCACCCCCAACGCTTTGATCGCACCAGAAAGTAACGCTAGGCTAGTCGCCCCCGGCAATGGAAACAGCATGCCCTGTAAAATCGTAACAATCAGAATGGTCGCTAAGATCACCCAAGAGAGTAAATTCACAATCAAGCGAAGATCCGCATAAGCCGATTCGGCACGAATGTGTGCCTTCAATGCGCCAGAAGCAGACAGTGTCGAGGGCCCATGCATACCCGCAGCACTAGAATGATTCGAATTGCGCCTACGCTGCGAGCTGTCCTTCGCAGCCGAGGAACGGCCACCTCGCGAGTTCTCACGCGCGCTGCAATAGGCCGCATAGGCTTGCCCCCACTGGTGCTCCGACAGCTTCCGAGTGCTCGGATCCATCTTCTCGCGCGATCTCCTAAAATCTTTGAACTTCTTCATGCTAGAATTTGTAAGTATCTTAACAGAATCTGCAACCCTAAGCCGCAACGACGACGCTCACTCACTTATATTTTATGTACCTGCTCAATCTGGACGAATCGGCCACATTCTTGTTCCTGTGTACAAATATGAATAGCCATCTAACAACCGCCGAATCGCTGCGGCGGTTATTTCAAAACGTGAACTCGACTATTACGCTGGGTCCGCTCGCAACATGTGCACTTGCTGTTGCGGATATGGAATACTGATACCTTCGGCATCAAATTTCTCTTTGACTGCCTTTGTGAAATCAAACTTCACACCCCAGTAATCAGCAGCGTTCACCCAAGGGCGCACGACAAAATCGACGCTGCTATCACCTAAGTTTGCGACCTCAATCTGCGGAGCCGGATCTTTTAGCACACGCGCATCAGCCTCGAGTAGGTCAAGCATCAGTTGCTTCGCTTTATTCAGGTCATCCCCATATCCGACACCAACCACCATATCGATACGACGAGTCGGGTGAGCGGAAAGGTTAGTAATCGAACCGCTCATCACCGCTGAGTTCGGCATGATGATTTTAACATTATCTGGAGTTCTCAATTCAGTCGTCAAAAGACCCACTTCCACGACAACACCCATCTCACCGCCAGCCTTGATAACATTGCCGACCTTGAAAGGCTTGAACAGAATCAGCAAAACTCCAGCAGCGAAGTTCGAAAGCGAACCTTGCAGCGCGAGGCCGATCGCCAAGCCCGCCGCTGCCACCACCGCAGCAAATGAAGTCGTCTCGACACCAAGCTTACCAATCGCGGCGATGGCAACAAATACCACAATCGCTCCGTAAAGCATACTGGAAAAAAAACCGATCAGCGTCGCATCCACTTCTTTTTTGATCAAAGCAGCCGCGAACAGTGCTTTCACTTTCTTCGCCACCCATAGGCCCACGATTAATATAATAATTGCGGCCACGACTTTGAGCCCGAAATTCGCGATGCTTTCCATAATTGAATCTGCGGCTGATTGTTCTTCCATGATATGTGTTTGGTTAGTTGATCCGTTTAATTGTAGAAATATACCGAGAATTGGTAATTATTGTTATATGTGACAATCCTTACTCTTCGCTGAGACGCAAATACCTAACGTCGATTAGTCAATAAACGAAACGACTTTTTTGTTCACGCGGGCAGACGTTGATTAATTTGAGCAATCGCCCATCGTGCATGCTCAGCAACCATCACGTCGCTCCCAGATCCGACAAGCTGTAGCGCTGGTAAATCCTCGGCCAGACCGATATTACCGAGCACCACACAAATATTACGCCGGAAGCGGGGCAGCTTAAGCCGACGCATTGGCGAGCCCATCATACGCTCACTGAACGTCGCCTCATCCCACCCTAGCAACTCTCGAAGCGGCGGCAACTCACGGGGCGAAAATTTCGCTTCTAAGGTCGGCGTCGCCCATTTATTCCAAGGGCACACATCTAGACACTCGTCACAGCCATACAGTCGATCGCCGATCGCGGTACGATACTGTACTGGGATTGGCCCATCATGCTCAATCGTTAGATACGAGATACACTTGCTCGCATCGAGTTGATAGGGGGCAGTGATCGCCCCGGTCGGACACACATCAATGCAACGCGAGCAACTACCGCAGCGGTCCTTGACAGGCTCATCAGCGGGCAGGTCGAGCGTGGTTACAATATTTGCTAAAAACGACCAAGTGCCTCGCTTCGGCTCGACTAAAATTGTGCTCTTGCCCTGCCAACCGATACCAGCGGCCGCGGCGATCGGCTTTTCCAATAGCGGCCCGGTGTCGACATAAGGTCGCTGCACGCCACCAAAATCATCGCGCAGCGTGCGGCACAACTTCTTCAAATAGCGCAGCATCATGTTATGATAGTCGTCCCCTAGCGCGTATTTCGCGATGCGGTAAGGTCGCACTGGGTCCGGCTGATAATAATTCATCCCGAGCACTATAATACTGCGCGCTTCAGGTAGCAGTTGCTCTGGGTGCAGCCGGCGGTCGTTGTTTCGCTCCATCCACGACATCGTCCCATGTTGGCCTGCCGCGATCCACTTTCGATAATAGTCCCCACGCAGTTCCAACGGCACCTTTGCAACGCCGACGGCATGGAAGCCCAGCGAATGCGCCGCTGCCTTGATACGTTGTTTAATGGCAATATTCTTTTCTGACACTGAGCCAAGTATCCCAAGGATGAATCATGAGTCGAGTCCGTACTGAGCCAGCCTTTAGCAGGCGGGCGCAAGTGCCAACAATCCCCTTTTTTATTCTAGCAAAAGGTGCGTCGACCTCAGCCCAGTACAGCTCGATGCTGGACTGTATTTGGATCGATACACGGCAATCATTTTTCAATTTATAGCAGACCGAAAACTCCTGCTCGAAATCGAAATTCATCTTGTTTTCAGCACCAGAATATTTACGATTAGAAATAATCTCTTTTATTAATTATTCATAGCTCGACTAAGACTATGCTCAGAAAAGAATCAGACTACGCCCATTACTGGCACCTACCAAGCAAGCAGCTGAAAACTGCGGGACTCATTCTTCTGATCGGATGGGCAATGAGCTCATGGATTTATAGTTACATACGCCATCACTCCATGGAATTAGATGAGATTCATTTTAATGAACTCGTTACTGAATCTGAATCTGCCATTTCCAGCCGCTTTAACAGCTATGTGGACTTACTTAGAGGAGCGGCCAGCTACTATGTCAGTTCGAGTTGCGTCACCCGAGAAGAGTGGCGCATTTATGTAGATTCCCTAAAAATCCGGCAAATCTATCCAGGCATCAACGGCATTGGCTTTTGTCTGCCTTTTACTTCGATTGAGGATCACCAACAATTTCAGCAGAAAATTGAAAGTGAGTCTCTGCAGTCTCATCCCGTGGTAGATGTGCCAAATGTCCGCAGCCCAGAAACCGATGAAACGACAATAAAAAATCTAATCATCACTCACATTGAACCATTGGAAATTAACCTTTCGGCTCTTGGATTACGGCTTTCTAGCGAGACGAGCCGGTTGCGTGCGGCAGAATTATCCAGAGACAGCGGCGAGCCGAAAATAACCGCTCGTATTATACTTGTTCAAGACGGCAAAGCACGTCCTGGATTCCTGTTGTATGTGCCCGTCTATTCACCAGGACACCCCATCACTACGCCCGAACAAAGAAGACAAGCCTTTCTCGGCTTCGCGTATGCGCCTTTTATTACTGAGCTCTTTGTGGGCGGTGTACTTGGAGATGAAAATCCAGAGCAAATCAACTGTTCGATCTACGATAGTGATTCAATCAGTCTAGACACCTTGGTCTATTCAAACATTACGGACAAAGGGGCTAAATCAATATTCGAGTTTGACCAACTAAGCACTTTAGATATCGGCGGGCAAATATTTACCATTACTTGGCAACGAGGGACGAAATATGCGGCAGAGACTTCATATAATGCCGCCACAGCTGGAATGCTTAGCGCTCTGTTTACATGCTTGCTGGCATTTGCTGCCTGGAATTACGAATCACTCATTAAAAGTAAGAAAATAATTGAATCAAAAACTGATGAACTCACAGCAATCAACCAACTCTTAAAATCAGAAGTTGACGTCAGAAAGGTGGCTGAAGCAGAAGCCAGTCAAGCTGAATTAGCCGCGAATTCAGCGAATGAAGCCAAGAGCGAATTTCTAGCTATAATGAGCCACGAGATCCGAACTCCGATGAACAGTGTTATCGGATTCGCTCAACTTCTATCCTCCAGTAAACTTACTGCGGAGCAATCCCTCTGGGCCAGCTATATCAAATCCTCCAGCAGCGGACTGCTCAGCCTGATGGACGATATTCTTGACTTCTCTAAAATCGAAGCCGGAAAGCTTGAGCTCGAGAATATTCCCTTTTCGCTTCAGGAAATCATTGAGAACGTGATTGGCAGCTTTTCTGTTCAGGCCTCAGCGAAGAGCATCATCGTGGATGCAAAAATGGAGAGGGACATCCCCGAATATGTCTTAGGAGATCCGACCCGCCTCAGACAAATTGTCATTAATTTAGTGAACAATGCCCTGAAATTCACCGATAAAGGCAGCGTTTCCACCCACCTAGAGTGGCTTGGAGATAAAAATAAGGGGATTGCTCGCATTAGCGTGGTCGATACAGGAATCGGCATTGCTCCAGACAAGATTGATAATCTTTTTAAACAATTTACCCAAGCAGACCTTTCCACTACTCGAACATATGGTGGCACTGGACTCGGATTGTCGATTTGTCAGAAGCTGACTGGCCTAATGAATGGAACGATCCGTGCCACGAGTCCCGCAAGTCAAGGCACCACGATGGTCGTCGAGATTCCCTTTAGAGTCTCGACGAAAATCATCGATACTCCCACGAAAGAGGACACACCGATAGACGCGAGTCAAAATACTAAGCAACTCACGAAAGTCCTATTAGTCGATGACAACGATCTAAATCAAATACTGGGCTCAACGATATTAGAGCAAATGGGCTACGCTGTCACTCTCGCAAATGACGGCACGGAGGCAATCAAACTGGCAAAGCAGACATACTATCCGATTATATTTATGGATTGCAGAATGCCGATAATGGACGGCTTCGATGCAACTCTCGAAATCCGAAAACTCGAAGCAGCTGACTTGCTGCCGCGAGGTCCGCATAAAAAGAGAATTGCGATTGTCGCACTGACTGCAAACGTCTCAAACGAGGACAAAGAAAAGTGTACTCGCGCGGGAATGGACGATTATATTTGCAAACCCTACCAAGCTCTCGACTTTAAAAAAGTGCTCAACACTTATCTCGATCAAAGCTAACTGGCAGAAAAGACATTCCTGATTACCAGCTGGCAGAGTAGCTATTTTTTCGGAATCTCTCTAAGCTCTGGCAGAAAAAGATAATTCTGCCGCGTATTTTAGCAACTAAACAAGAAGATCGCTTGCTTATTTTCCTCTCCGCCCCTGTTCTCTGGCAACTGCCCTACTGCGCCCAGTGCCTTGCGGGCAGAAACACCACATGAGTTATCTCCTTGAGCGAAAAAATGCGAAATTAAGCGCTCTTCATAAAAACTTCAGGCACTCATCCATTCACTTCTCGAGATAAAAGCAATCCCGCCACTTCACAAGAATTCACACACACTCTCTCACTTCCTTAACCCAGAGACATTATGTCAGTAAATTTCCCAAATCAACGTAGCCAACCTCCAATCTTCCCAGGGCTGCAAGGCTTCAAAGGCTCACTCGCCCTGCTACTCATTGCGATCGCCGTGCTGACCATTTTTCTAATGGTTAACTTTCGCGTGCAACGCGTCTCCGGCACCGAAGTCGGCATTAAGGTGAACAATGTCACTGGCGACATCACCGTCATCGCCGAATCCGGCACCAATATTTACAACGGTCTCCTCAACTCCTTCCACCTGCTCGACATGACCGTGCAACGTCTGGAAATGGTCGCCGACCCGAATCGCGGCGAACGTAGTAACCGCGATGATCTGCGCATCAAAACAGTCGACGGTTCGGACGTCTTCCTCGACCTCACGATCAACTATCAACTCCGCCGTGACATGGTCGAAGAAACCGTCACCACCTCCGGCCTCGGTGATGCCTATAAATACAAATGGGTGCGTGACTACTCACGTTCAGTCTGTCGCGCCGTCTTTGGTGAAATGACCACCGAAGAGTTCTACGATGCAAGCGTGCGTAACGACAAGGCGCAAGAGGCGATGATAGAGCTCAACCTGCTACTCAAACCCTACGGCATCGAAGTGTCTAGCGTCATTGCCGAGAAATTCAGCTTTCACGCAGAATACGAAGAACGTATCCGCGCCAAAAAGCTAGCCGACCAAGAAGTCGAAGAGCAAATCTCCAAAGCCAATGCCGCTCGCCAAAATCAAATCTTCCGCGTCGTCGAAGCCACCAAGAAGAAGGAAGTGTTTCTAGCGACCTACTCCGGCGACATGCAAAAACTCATCGTCGAAGCGACTGCCAATGCGCAGCGCGACGTGCTCGACGCTGAAGCCTATGTGATCGATACCCAACTCGGCGCCGACGCCACGTTCTACCAACGCGACAAAAACTCGCAAGGTATCCTCGTCAAAGCCAAGGCCGAAGGCGAAGCTCTCACCGCACTCGCCAACGCCTACCAAGGTATCGGCGGCATGAATCTAGTTCGTCGTGCCTATGCCAGCAAAGTGGGTGACATGAAAATTACCGGACAACCCTTCACGATCGAAAGTAAAACTGAACGCCTCAGCTACCAAGACGAAGGTGCCGTCATCAAAAAGAAGCCAGCACTCAAATAAGCAACCGCAACTCGGATTCATATTATCATGAAATTTATAAAACTTCTCTCCACGCTCATCATCCTCGCCGCAGTCGGCGTCTTTGTTGCGGCCAACTTCCTATTTATCAAAATCAATCTCGGCGAGACCGGGGTACGCACCCAGCAATATGCCGTCTTTGGTTCAAAAGGCGTGGTCCTTGAGGACTTCGGCCCAGGCTGGCATCGCAACCTGCCGCTTCTCGACACTTGGAAGATCTTCGACTCGACGGTGCAAACGACTGAGTTCACCACCGAGCAAGAACGTAAGGCTACGAGGAAGATCTACAGCTTCCTGTCATCGACTTCACAACGCTACCTCGATGCCTCATCAACAGGCAGCACAGGTCAAGTCGAGCTCAAGTCCAAAGACGGTTACACCGTGCGCCTCGACATAACCGTCAAATACCGCGTCAGCCCCAACGAAGTGCACAAGCTCTACCGAGAACTCGGCTCCGAGGCTCGCTATAAAGGCATCGTCCGCGACCAAGTGCAGAAGACCATTCGTGATATCTTTGGCACCATGCTCACCGAGGAATTCTACGATCCTGAAGTGCGCCGGATCAAAACAGTCGAAGCGAAAGAAGATCTCAAAGGCGAACTCGCGGACAGCAGTATCGACCTGATTGACATTCTCATCCGCGACATCGCCTTCGATCCGTCCTATGAGCGTAAGATTCTCGACAAGAAACTCGCCGACCAAGATGTAGAGCTCAACAAGTCCCGCGCACTGGCCGAAGATAAGAAAGGTGAAACGAACCGGATCGGAGCCGAAACCGAAGCGAAGGTCCGCGTCATTGAGCAAGAGCTCATTGCGAAGAGGCTCACAATGAAAGCCGACACCGACAAAGAGATCGCACAGCTCAACGCGGATGCTCGACTCACCGCGGCGAAGCTCAAGGCCGACGCCGATCTGTATAAGGCCGAGTTCGAAGCCAAAGGTACGCTGCTCGAGAAAGAAGCGACCGCCGAAGGCGAACGCCTCAAAGCCACCGCCCTCAACACCCCAGGCGGCGAGAACCTGGTTGCCTTCGAAATCGTCGAGCAACTCAACCTCGGCGAGGTCACTGTATCGACCCAGAGCAACGACTTCTTAGACGTCGCATCCGTGCTCGAAAAAGTCGGCGCCAGCGCCGAGTAGTTTTGACTCATTCATTTTAAAAAAGGCGATTGGTATCTAATACCAATCGCCTTTTTTGTGTATTGCATAGCAAAACAAGTAAAGGAGCGAGGGCGAGTCGCCCTCGTTTACATCCACGTCGGTTCAACCTGAACGAGTCGCCCACTCTCCACTGTCAGGCGAAAAAAGCACCAAACGGCCCGCCCAAATTACCCAATCAAGACTCTGCTAAGACTAAGCCCGCGGGTGCGCTTGCTTGTGCGCCTCTTTGAGTCGGGCAATCGACACATGGGTATAAATCTGAGTGGTCGATAAATTGGCGTGTCCCAGCAATTCCTGCACGCTGCGCAGGTCCGCACCATTATCCAGCATATGCGTGGCGAAGGAGTGGCGCAGCTTATGCGGCGTCATATCCAACGGCAGCTCTGCAGCAGCGAGATGCGTCTTTAAGAGCTTTTGCACCTGGCGCGGATCCATGCGCCGACCATTGCGCTGGCACACCACTGGCACATTCAACTCTGCCGACAGCTTAAACCGATCAATAAACAAACCGAGGCAGCGTGTCGCCACAGGCCCCAGTGGGCAAAGCCGCTCTTTCTGCCCTTTGCCAAGCACACGTGCTACGCCCTGCTCCAAATCGATCTGTCCATGGTTGAGCCCACAGAGTTCACTCACCCGTAACCCGCCACCATACAGTAGCTCCAAAATTAGCGTGTCACGAAAGGCCTCGAATTCGCCGATTTTACCCTCTTGCCAGAGTAGAATCGGGGCATTCAGTAAGGCCCGCATTTGTGACTCAGATAAGAACTTAGGCAGTGGCTTACCTAACTTCGGCAGCGTCACGCCAGTAAACGGATTCGAATCTGCTAAGCCTTGCTTACGCAGGTATAAATGAAATGCACGAAGCCCCGACACGTGATTATGCAGGGTGCGACGCGCCAGCCTCCGTCCTTCTTCAATTAAATACGAGCGCACATCCAGCGGTCGCACCGCGGCAAAATCGCCATGCCATTCCCCTCGCCCTTGCATCCATCGTATAAAGTGCTCAACCGCAGCACGATAATTACGAACCGTGTAAGCGGAGACACGCCGCTCCAAGGCGAGGTGATCGCAAAAATCATTCAGCACAGGTATGCTAGGAGTCGGTTCGGTGTCTGCCATTACACCAACAACCTAGCTCAGCGTGCGTCGGAAAAGCGATACTCTTGTCGTTTTTTATCGCTCATAATCGAACCAAACAAAAAACGGCGACAACGATAGGAGTGTGGGCGACGCGCCCACGTAGGCAAATCGAGGGTGAGTCGCCCTCACTGCTTAGAACCGATACCGAAGCGACCAGAGCGACGCTGCCACACAGAACTACTTACCTAGGTCGAAGCGTTCAATCACTTCTTCAGCCAAGTAGCGATAGGCATTCGCACCAGAGCTACTGGGATCATACTCGAAAATTGATTGCCCGAAACTCGGCGCTTCACTCAATCGAATTGAGCGAGGAATCATCGAGCGAAAAACCTTCTCGTCGAAGTGATTACGCACCTCACCGACGACTTGGTGGGAGAGATTAGTGCGTTGATCAAACATCGTCATCAAAATACCCCCCAGCGCTAAATCGTCGTTCACCCCGGCCTCACGCAATTTATCCACCACTTTTAAAATCTGCCCGAGGCCCTCCATCGCTAGGTACTCACACTGCAAGGCAATCAGCAAGAAATCGGCCGCTGCTAAGCTATTCATCGACAACATACCCAACGCTGGCGGGCAGTCCAAAATGATGGCATCATAATCGCCCGAATTGCGCAACGGATTCAAACATTCGCGCAGCTGCACCAAGTAATTATCACGCTGGATCAGCTCGATCTCTATGGCTGCCATATCCACTTCAGACGGAATCATAAACAGATTACCATTTGACCCAACCGGTTGCACCTTTTCTAGAGCAGTGCCGTCGCCACAAAGCGGGCCATATAAACTGCCACCTTCGAGCTTTTCCAACCCGAGACCACTCGTCGCGTTTGCCTGTGGATCCAAATCCACTAACACCGTCCTGACTCCGCTCTCCGCGAGCGCATAGCTGAGATTGATCGCAGTCGTGGTCTTACCGACACCGCCTTTTTGATTCGCAATTGTAAAAACCATGGAGCACATACCACAGTGATAGCCGCACCTCTGTTTGCGTCGAGCAGAAAGGTAACATCTCAATAAAATCTCTGCACGTCCAACAATATGACTGAAATAACATCCGTCAAAAAAGCCTTGCAGATATGCCTTGATAGTTTGCTTTAAAAATCGGATCCCTACAGATCCGAACAATTAGCGAGCGACACCAGGAGCCTCCTGACGTCATTTTCAACCCCCACTCCCAAATAATATAGCTATGAGCCAAGCTGACAACAAGCCGGTGATACCGCGCAATTTCCTGATCTCTTTTATAATGGTAACATTCCTATTCTCTTTATGGGGATTCGCCAATGATATCACTAATCCGATGGTTGCTGCGTTCAAGAATGTGCTGCTACTCACTAATACCCAGAGTTCATGGGTTCAGTCGGCTTTTTACGGCGGTTATTGCTTCATGGCCATTCCAGCCGCGCTCTTCATCAAGCGCTTTACATATAAGTCCGGAGTGCTGATCGGGCTCGGACTCTACGCTACTGGTTGCCTACTGTTTGTGCCGGCAAGCTCGGTCCAGTCATTCGGCCCATTTCTGATGGCCTACTTTGTGATGACTTGCGGCCTGTCATTTTTAGAAACTACAGCCAACCCATATATTCTTGCGATGGGACCAGAGGAGACCGCAACACGACGTCTCAATCTGGCGCAATCTTTCAATCCGATCGGTTCGATCACAGGAATGTTCATTGCAAAAGAGTTCATCCTCGCCCGTCTTGATTCAGCCTCCGAAGCCGAACGTCGCGTCCTACTCGACACCGACACCGAGGCTTTTAATGCCATCGCCAAAAGCGATCTAGCGGTAATCACTGGGCCTTACATTATTTTAGGGATCGTCGTCATCGTCGCATTCATCATTTTTGCTCTTACGAAATTCCCACACACAGGCTCAACGGAACACAAGCCTATGGATATTAGCGGAACTTTAGGGCGCCTCTTTAAGCGTCCCATTTATGTCTGGGGCGTCGTTGCACAAGCCTTCTATGTCGGTGCACAAATCATGTGCTGGACCTTTATTATTCAGTATGCTGGTGCCACAATGGATATGAGTAAAGCAGACGCGCAAGGTTACAACATCATCGCGATGGTGATCTTCGTATCGAGTCGCTTCATCTGCACCTTCTTCTTAAGATATTTCCGGCCTGGATTCATGCTGAGCTGTCTCGCTGTCGGCGGCGCCGTGCTCATACTCGGAGTTATCTTCCTTCCTGGAATGATTGGTCTCTGGTGCCTCGTTGGCGTCTCTGCTTGCATGTCATTAATGTGCCCGACCATTTACGGTTTGGCTCTCGACGGCCTAGGCGAGGATGCAAAACTAGCTTCAGCTGGTCTAATTCTAGCGATTGGAGGCGGCTGCCTCATGCCGCCCCTTCAAGCGATGATCATCGACCAAGAAACAGTTTTTGGCATGGTCGGCGCGCGGGCATCATTCGTACTGCCTTTGATCTGCTTCATCGTGATTGCGATCTATGGATACGCCGCGTCGTGCTTCGGTAAAAAAGCAGGACTTTCCGCGTAGCCGTCAGCTCTAGCTCTTCCCACATACGGGCATCTCACATGAGGTGCCCGTTTTTTATGTGTAGCGTTCTACGCGATCAGTATCGACGTCATAGGCATGTACAGCAAATCCCACACACTCTAGGGCTGGCAAACCGGAGCCTTGCCACACTGCTTACTTCGTCACTTCGAACGGCACTTCAATGTCCGCATTCAACGGTTCAGCTCGATTTAACCCATTTCTCGACGCGGCAGTTGAATCCACCGAGATCGACTAAATGGCGTTGTTGCAATTTCAAGGATGGCACGGGGCTGTCTAATTTCAGCGGATTGATAAAGACCAGCCGCCCGCCTGGGCACAATGTCTCGGCAGCAACTCGGTAAAAACTTGAAATTAAACCTGGCAAATCATCGACCCGCACGCGGCGACCCAACGGCGGATTCGCGATGATCAGACTGACGCTACCTGGAGCGATGTTAGTCACCTCTCGAAAGTTCAGGAAGTCACAACGATGAATGGCCAGCGCTTCACCTCCGTTACACGCAGACTCTAAATTGAGCCGCGCGATCGCGACTGCTTTTTTATCAATATCAGAGGCGATGACCGTCTTCACCTCGCCCAACAACGAGCGCTCAATCAGCTCCAGGCCCGAGCCACAAAAAGGATCCCACACCACATCCTGCGACTCGACGCCAGCCAAGCGAGCCATCGCAGCAGCCAACTGCGGGTGTGTGGATGCCGGCACGTCGTCGACCCGATAAGCAAAGCGAGGATCAGGCAGGACACGAGGGCTCAACTCCACAGAGAGACCCACCTTCTCGGGGTACACCTCTATCGCCCATGGTGCTTGCCGTGCATCATTGAGTAGCTCGGGGCACAGCGCAAACGCCTGATTCACCACTGCTTGCGCTTTACTGGGAGTCACCTTCTGGCGGATGAAATCTAATCGATAACGCGGCTGACCTTCGGTGAGTTTAGTGCATAAACGTTGAGTTCGCTTCGAGGCAATGAGCTTGGCTAGGGCTGCAACGTCGTTGGTAGTATCCTTGGCGCTGCCCAATACAAAGTTAACCGACCCGAAGGTGCGTAATTGGTAAAGTTCTCCAAGTGTAAATGCCTTGTCCGCTGCAATCGCGACACAACCGGGACTGACTCTGAGTATTTTAAAACGTTCGCTCAGGGTCGGATGCGCCAACAGTTCATCTCGAACAAACGGCTCCATACCACGCCGTGTGCGGAGATGAATACGCAAACCTCGAGCATCTCGAATTTTAACATTCATCAATACTTTGGTCGACGGATCATTACGCGCCAATTGCGCCTTAATTTTTTGCTCAGTTTGCTGCAGAGTTTCGCTGTTAGCCTGTAACTGCGCCAATTTCTCTAAAGTCGCCTCACCACCAATTTTATCCAAGGTGCGGCTTAGGTGAACCACTTCGCGCGCCTCAGTCGACTGATCCAACAATGACAGCAAGGCTGCCTCGCTCTCTTTTTTTCCGCCGAGTTTGGGCAGCGCGACCATCGCATAACGACGCACTTTCTCTTGCGGATCCTCCAGCAGGCTCATCAGCCATTGCTGGGTTTGCTTTCTTTGCTCCTTAGTTCCCTTCTCCAGCGCCACCACTCCTAAAGCGCGCACCAAACCAACACGCGCTAAGCGGTACTCAGCAGTGCCGGCATCAAACAACGGCGCCTCATGCAGCCATAAAGCGTCCCAAGACTGAGCGCGTAACTGCTTGTAGACTTCTTTGTCTGAATTGAGAGAGTTTTTGTTGTTCATAAAAATGTGGCGAATGCGCAGTAACCGCTGTTGGGCAAAACGAAAGGTGAACGTCTAATTTTGAGCCATGCAAAGGACAACTGAAAAGCGCCATGCGGTCAAATTAGAGAATTAAGGATCCCATCTTGGCTTGGTCAGCAATCAATCGAGTGACTCGGCACTTGCGTCGACGACTACGCGGCAGTCAAGCTCTCTTGATATGAAAGACGTTGAAATTACCCGCGAGCCCATTGAGCTCCACAAACTCCTAAAGTTCGAGGGTCTCGCCGCCAGTGGTGGTGAAGCGAAGGCATTGATCGCGGCAGGCAAAGTCTTGTTAAACGGAGTGCTGGAAACACAGAAGCGCAAAAAACTCGTATCCGGCGACTGCATCGAAATCGGCGAAACAAAGTTAACCCTTCGACTCGCCGCAACTCCTGAGGAGTCTTAGCAACACGCGCATGAGCACCTTCAAAGAACTCGGCCTCTGCGACAGTCGCATCGAAGCACTGTCGCGACAGCAGATCACCGTGCCCACAGATATTCAAATAGAGGGCTACCCAATCGTCCGCAATCAACAGGACATCTGGCTCAGCGCGCCCACTGGTAGCGGTAAAACACTTGCTTATTTGCTGCCCCTACTCGCTGGTATCGATTTAAGTACTACAGATCTGCAAGTCGCCATTTTATCGCCGACTCAAGAACTTGCGGTGCAAATCCACGATTGCATCCGCGCGCTCGAATCGAGTACCACGCCGAGCCTTCGCAGTCAGCTTTTGATCGGCAACGCATCGGCGCTACGCCAAAAGGAAAAGCTAAAAAAGAAGCCCCATCTCGTCGTCGGTACGCTCGGTCGCATGCTTGAACTGGGGCGCACGCGTAAACTCAAACTACACGTATGCCGCAGCGTGGTGATCGACGAGGCCGATAACTTGCTCGCCGATGACAGAATCGCAGACGTCGAGGCCTTCATCAAAATGACGCCACGTGACCGGCAATTAATCTTCACCTCTGCGACCCAAAAAGGAGGTGCCTTCGGCATCGCGGAATCGATCGGCAAAGACGTGCAATGGC
>Ga0115568_10001694_pt1 | contig 15735 bp, 9 predicted proteins | sample COGITO_mtgs_1204_FD_87296 | JGI IMG/M metagenome (GOLD analysis project Ga0115568, IMG submission 87296) | Pelagic marine microbial communities from North Sea - COGITO_mtgs_120426 | ecosystem: Environmental > Aquatic > Marine > Epipelagic | place: Germany:Helgoland, sampling site Kabeltonne...
GCCACAGATCAGCGGCATCGTCGACGAACTCTTCGTGGAAGCCGGCGATACGGTGACTGCTGGGGCGGTCCTCGCTCGCGTGCGGGTGGTGCCGGATATGGCGGCGCTGGCTTCGGCCCAAAGCCGTGTGGAGCGGAGCCGCATTTCGTTGGAGAACAGCCGCCTCGATTTTGAGCGTCAGGAGGCCTTGCTCGCCTCGGGCGTTGTGTCACAGCAAGACTTCCAGCAGTCCGAGACGTCTTATTTGCAGGCGCAGGAGGAAAAGCTCGCAGCAGAAGACAACCTGCGCATCGTCAAGGAAGGTGCCGCCAGCCGGGCGGGAGAGGCTTCCAATACCATGATCACCAGCACGGTGGACGGCATGGTGCTGGACGTGCCGGTTGAGGTCGGCAACCAGGTTATCCAGGCCAATACCTTCAATGAGGGTACGACCATCTCCAGTGTGGCGGACATGGCGGACTTGATTTTCCGCGGCCAGATCGACGAAAGCGAGATCGAGAACCTGCGGGTGGGCATTCCGTTGATCCTGTCCATCGGCGCCATGCCGGGCAAGAAATTCGATGCCATCTTGGAGTACATCTCGCCCAAGGGCGTGCCCGAGAACGGGGCGGTACAGTTCGAGATCCGGGCGGCGGTGACGCTCGATGAGGGCGACTTCATCCGCGCCGGCTTCAGTGCCAATGCCGATGTGGTGCTCGACCAGCGCAAAGAGGTGCTGGCCCTGAGCGAGGCCCTCGTCCAGTACGAAGGGCCCAAGCCTTTTGTGGAGGTGCAGGTCGGAGCGCAGCAGTTTGAGCGCCGCGATGTGGAACTCGGCCTGTCCGACGGCCTTGTGGTGGAAGTACTGTCCGGCGTAGCGCTGGAGGACTCCATCAAGCGTTGGAATCAGCCCATCTTCGACTGATGGCGCTGATCGAAGAAATGGACCGGTCGGGCAACTGGCTCTTCCGGTGGCGCAGTTTTCTGCCCTTGCTGCTGTTTTTTGGCGCGGTGCCGGTGGTGTTGCTTGCCGATGTGGTCTGGACGCCGATGTCGGCCAAATTCGACAGCAGCTGGTGGTGGCCCCTGATTTGTCTCGATGTGGCGATGGCGGGACAGGTCATCCGTGCGCTCTGCGTGGGCTACACGCCGCAGGGCACTTCCGGTCGCAATACCAAGGAGGGTCAGGTCGCCGAGTCGCTCAACACGTGCGGCATGTATTCCATTTGCCGTCACCCCTTGTATCTCGGCAATCTGCTGATGTGGCTCGGCATCGTCATGTACATCGGCCACCTGTGGTTCGGTATCGCATTCTTGTTGCTGTACGCCCTGTACTACGAGCGCATCATGTTTGCTGAGGAGCAGTTCCTGCGCGGCAAATTCGGCCAAGCCTACCTCGACTGGTCGGCGGGCGTGCCTGCCTTCTGGCCGGCCGTGCGCCGATGGAAGGAGCCGGAGGTGGCGTTTTCCATGCGCAATGTGCTCAAGCGGGAGTACAACGGCTTCTTTGCTGTATTTCTCAGTTTCGCTTGGATTGACGGGTTGCATGGGTATGGCGCCGCGGGCCGTGATGTGGCATTCTTCTCCTCTCCATCCTGCATTTTTCAGCCTTTTTGGGCCTACGCCTTGGCGTCTGCATTTGTGATTTTCATTGTGCTGCGCACGCTGAAAAAGACCACGAAGGTGCTCGACGTGGCCGGCCGCGAATACGTGTAAAGGCCGTGCGGGTCAGGTCACTTTGGCGCTGCGGGCAACGCGGCGCAGCAGGGCAGGGGCATAGCGGCTGAGCCAGTACCCCAGCACTTCCTTTTTTCCCGGCGTCACCAGTGCCTTGTTGCGGTCGATGCCGCGCAAGATCACAGCGGCACACCGCTCGGCGGAGATGCCATTGTCTGTGGCGGCGTCCATGGTGCCTTGTGGGCTGCCATCTGCGGTCAAGGCGTTTTTGGAAATGGCGGTCCGGACAAACCCCGGCGCCACCATGGTAACGCGGATGCCATCGCTGTGGTGTTCTGCCCGCAAGGCTTCAAACCAGCCATGCATGGCGTGCTTTGCCCCGGCATATCCTGATCGCAGGGGCGCTGAGAAGAGGCCCATCAAGCTGGTCACCACCGCAAAATGGCCGCCACCCGCAGCGATCATGTGGGGCAGGAGTGCGCGCGTCAGTGCGAGGGTGCCGAAGTAATTGACCTCCATCATTTGCCGGTCCACACCGGGGGCGGTTTGGATCAAGAGGCTGCGCTGGCTGATGCCGCCACTGTGCACCACCACATCGACACCGCCGCTTTCTTGCCAGATCCGGTCGGCAAGTGCGCCCACGTTGTCGGTTTGGGCAAGGTCAAAGGGGGCCACAAGGGCATCGGTTGCGTTCCACTCCGCGCACAAGGTGTGCAGTGCGCCGGGAGCGCGGGCAGAGAGGACGAGCCGGTCACCGCGAAGGTGACAGGCGTGCGCGACAGCTTTTCCGATGCCACTGCTGGCGCCGGTGATCCAGACTGTGCGCCGCGGGGCGCTCACGCGTCGATGTTGGCGTACTTGGCGTTGGCCTCGATGAACTCGCGGCGCGGCGGTACATCGTCTCCCATCAACATGGAGAAGATGTTGTCGCTTTCAGCGGCGTTGTCGATGGTGACCTGTCGCAAGGTGCGGAACTCCGGATTCATGGTGGTGTCCCACAATTGCTCGGCGTTCATCTCACCCAGACCCTTGTAGCGCTGGATGTTGACATTGGCATCGCTTTTGCCGCGGTATTCCATGACCAAGCGGTCACGCTGGTCGTCGTCCCAGGCGTAGCCTTGCTTGGAGCCCCGCTTGACAAGGTAGAGCGGTGGTGTAGCGATGTAGATGTATCCGTTTTCGATCAGCTCCTTCATGTGGCGGAAGAAGAAGGTCAGGATGAGGGTTTCGATGTGGCTGCCGTCCACGTCCGCGTCACACATGATGACGATTTTGTGGTAGCGGAGTTTGGCCATGTTGAGGGCCCGCTCATCTTCTTCGGTGCCCACCGTGACCCCGAGTGCCGTGTAGATGTTCTTGATTTCTTCGTTTTCGAAGATTTTGTGGTGCATCGCCTTCTCCACATTGAGGATTTTACCCCTGAGCGGAAGAATGGCCTGGAACAGGCGGTCGCGGCCTTGCTTGGCGGTACCTCCAGCAGAGTCACCCTCAACGAGGAACACCTCGCACAAGCCGGGATCTTTCTCTGAGCAGTCGGCCAACTTTCCGGGCAGTCCGGAACCGCCCATGACGGTTTTGCGCTGTACCATCTCGCGCGCCTTGCGGGCGGCGTGACGGGCCTGCGCTGCCAAAATCACCTTCTGTACGATGGTTTTGGCGTCATTCGGGTGCTCCTCCAAATAATCGGTGAGCATTCCGCGCACGGCTTGGGATACGGCCTTGGTCACCTCCTTGTTGCCGAGCTTGGTCTTGGTCTGGCCTTCGAACTGGGGTTCCATGACCTTGACGCTGACAATGGCGGTCAGGCCTTCGCGAAAGTCGTCTCCGCTGATCTCGAACTTGAGCTTGTCGAGCATGCCTGATGCGTCGGCATACTTCTTCAAGGTGTCAGTCAATCCACGGCGGAAGCCGCTGAGGTGCGTGCCGCCTTCGTGGGTGTTGATGTTGTTGACGTAGCTGTGCAGGCTCTCGTTGAAAGAGGTATTGTAGATCATCGCCACTTCCACCGGGATGTTGTCTACTTCTCCTTCAACGTGAATGACGTCTTGGATGAGTTGCTCGCGGTTTTGGTCGATGTAGGTCACAAACTCCTTGAGGCCGGTCTCACTGTGGAACGTCTCGGTGGGGTGGTTCCCGTCTTCGTCTGTGGCGCGCTCGTCCTTGAGGGTGAGGGTGATGCCTTTGTTGAGGAAGGACAGCTCGCGCAAGCGGCGGGCGAGGGTGTCATAGTTGTATTCGAGTGTATCAGTAAAGATCTCCGGGTCGGGGAGAAAGGTGACCGATGTGCCCGTGCGGTCCGTGGTGCCGATTTCCCGTGTAGGGTAGGTGGCTTTTCCTTGAGAATACTCTTGTTCCCACTTCTTGCCTTCGCGGTGGACTTCAGCGCGCAGGTGAACGGACAGGGCGTTCACACAACTCACGCCGACACCGTGCAATCCTCCGGAGACCTTGTAGCTGTCCTTGTCGAATTTGCCTCCTGCACCAATCTTGGTCATGACGACCTCGAGGGCACTTACGCCCTCTTTTTTGTGCATGGCGACGGGAATGCCCCGGCCATTGTCGTGAACGGTGATGCCATTCTCGGGGGTGATGGCGACATCGATGGTGTCACAGTGGCCGGCGAGGGCCTCGTCGATGGAGTTGTCGATGACCTCATACACCAAGTGGTGGAGGCCTCGTGCACCCACGTCTCCGATGTACATCGAAGGACGCTTGCGGACGTGTTCCATCCCTTCGAGGGCCTGGATGCTGTCCGCGCCATAACTGTTCTTCTTCTCTTCGCTCATCTCCGCGATTTTTGACGTCCCACGAAAATAACCTACAACGCGCGCAATCAGCGGATTTACGGCCGCTTAAACGCCCTTGTTTTCCACACTTTTGTCGCCGTTTTGCGTGGTTTTCAACACCCGGAATTCGCCGGGCCTCACCGCGCTGTTTCTCAGGGGGTCAAAACCGGTAAGAGGCCAGCATCATGATGCCGAGTTGTTGGGCGCCGTAGCCGTTGAATATCTCGGTGGCACCCAAGGGGCCTTTGGCGTTCAAACCCATGGAAAGACGGGCGTTGTAGCGGTACTCTATGCCCAGGTCTATGGCTGTGTAGGCGGGCAATTTTCTGGCGTGAATGGCGGATGTGCCACCAAAAACGGCACCGACATCCTCGCTGTTGGTTTGGACCACATCCCCTTGGCCTGTGATTTCGGAGAATGGGATCCGCGAAGGTGCGTAGCGCGCGCCCACGATTTCAACGCCAAAATCAAGATAGAGGAGCTCTTCAAGATTCCAACGGCCGGATGCCGATATGCGGGTTCTGGGCTGGTACCAGGCATAAGGCTGTCCGCCGGTGCCGTAAGTGTGAAACTCAGCCCTTGCGGTCAGTTCAAGGGGGCCTTGTCCACGGTAGGTGGCCTCTCCGATGACGCTGGCCACAGTTAGGGAATCGTAGGCCACCCCAAAGCGCTGGCCTGCGCTGTCCACGCCAGCCTCGTTGACCCAATATTGAAAATCGCGGAAGCGCGTGGTCCGCGCCTGGGCGTTGAAAGCGAGGTCGCGGGTCAACTTTCCGCGCAGTCCGCCATAGAGTTCGAGGGCGCGGTTGGTGTTGATCAGGGCGCCATTGGCAGCGGCTGCACCGGCATGGTAGGTGGCGTCAAAGAAGGGGTTTTCGGCAACCAGGTCGTGGAAGGCATTGCGCTGCATGCCCCCGCCGACACCGCCGTATGGGACAAAGACATCGTCGAGGAGCCTGAACCGGACCTCTGCGGTGGGGTAGAAATGGAAGGACTGTGCACCCCGGGCGTCGACCCACAAGCCCGCTCCGGCTTGCACCATGTATGCCCCGCGTTCTTTGGTGACTGTCGGCTGCACGCCGATGAGCGCCGAGGACCTGCTGATGGGGGCGATGGTGGTGTCGCCATTGGCATCCATGCGCGAGCCGATGATGTGGGCTTCGTAGTTGAGGTCGTAGCGCGCACCCTCGCGCCAGGTGTGGAACCGCCCCGTGGCTTCGACGAGGTTTTCTCTGCCGGGATTGCGCAGGAGTTCTGGCTGCAAGAGGTTGCCGGGAAGGGGCGGAGGGCCTATCGAAAGGCGCGAATAGGACAAGGCGAGGTTGCGGTGGACCTTGCTGCTGTCGCGTTCGTGGTTTTGCAAACGGAGGTCGGTGCCCATGCGCGTATAGGTCTGCCTTTCGATGGGGGCGGCGAACAAGCCAAGGGCCGCGGCATTGAGCTCCAGTCCGTGCAGGCCCCATGCGTCGCGCTCAAGGAAGGCGGCTGCGGTTACGCTGCTGCGCTTGACGAACTTTCTGTAGTAGCCATTCAGGGCATTCTTGGACCAACCTTCATCTACGCCCAGGCTGTCCGCTTGGCCTGTGGAGCCGGCAGAGCTGCGGTGACGCATGGAGATTCCCCATGCACCTTGGCGGCTGCGGGTGTCGCCGAGGTGCACTTCGAGCAAGGGCGAGGTGTAGATGCCAAACCCAGCCTTGGCGTGTCCTGCATAGAGGCGCGGCAAGGGGGCGTCCATTTCCACAGCGATGGGGGCGATGGTGCGCACGGTGGGTTCAGGCGCGGTGCGCTTGGCGATGGGGGCGTAATTGATGACCGGTTTTTCGACGCCCAGGTCGACGGCTCTGGGGGCATCACCGGGCTTGTCCACCTCGCGCAAATACAGTTCCCTGTCGCCGACGAAGGTGACCTGCAGGCTGTCTTGGGCTTGGGCCAAAGGAGCCATCATGGACAAGGCCATGCAGGCGCAAGCGGCCCGCTGTATGCGACGCATTCGTGAAGAGACCATGGCGTTCATTTGTCTTCGGGATTGGGGGTGATGCCGGTGGTGTCTGCCGGCTCGGGTGCAGGCGTTTCCAATTGGACGATGCGGTCCAGCATGTCCATGCAGGCTTCCTGTACCCAGGGTTCCTGCACATTGGATTGCAGCTGGTCAATGGTGCTGCGCGCCTGGAAGTAATCCTCCTGGACGATGTAGGACTCGGCCAGTAGTAAAAAGCTTTCATAGGACCAGTCGCTGCCGCCGCCAAACCTGTTGAGTTGGGCAAACACAGCCACTTGGCACCCTTCGGCATCGCCTTCTGCCAAGGTCAGGGCGCAGAGGTGATGCGCGGCTTCTTCGGCGTGGGGGCCGTCCTGCGCGAGGATGTCCAAGTCGGACTTGGCTGCCGGGTCGCCGCGCTCGAGGAGAATCAAGGCGCGGTTGTAGCGGGCTGCGGTGCGGATGTCCTCCGGCGTTTCGGCGTTTTCGAGAATGGGGTCTACGTAAGCCAGCACCGTTTCGCCATCGCCGAGGGCGCGGCTGCAGCGCATGATGCCGATGCGGGCTTCCAGCACATGGCGTTTCAAAACGGCCACCTGTTCCAGTTGCTGGTAGTGACTCAAAGCGCTGCTGAAATCACTTGCATTGTAACGGATGGTGGCGGCCATGACCAAAGCGGGTTCGTGGTAGTCGCTGAGCGGACCGGAGACCAGGGCTTCGAGCGGCGCGAGGGCGCCTTCGGTGTCACCGCCGTCAAACCGGCATTGTCCCAGGTGGAAGCGGGCGGCTGTCACCCGGATGCTGTTGGGATACTTGTCCAAGAACTGCGCCAGTTTGGGGATGGCGCCTTCGCAGTCCCCCGAGAGTGCCAGGTCTTGGCATGCCGCGTAGGTGCGCTCTGCGATGTCGTCGTCACTCAGGCCAATCACATCGGGGAGGTCGTCCAATTGTCCGCGTTCGACCAGCAGCGGTTCGACCAACAAAAAGGCGTCTTTTGTGACCTCGTCTTCGGGGTAGCGCGTGGAGATCAGTTGCCACAGGGAGAGGGCATCGTCTTCCCGGCCTTGTTTGACGGCGATCAGTGCGAGGTCCACCAGGGCCCGCTTGGCAAACGGGCTGCCGGGGAGTTCGTCTCGGACGCGCTCAAAGGCGGCACGGGCTTGCTCCATGCGGTTGCGTTCGATTTCTGCTTTGCCGATGGCGGTGAGGGCGTCGCCCTTGAAGGTGGTTTCGGGGTGGGCTGCCAACAGCCCCGCCATGCCACTGACTTCGCCGTCGAGATCGCCATCCAGCCCCAGGCAACGGGCCCGTTGAAACTGTGTGTACTGCTGCTGTGTGGTGCCGGCTTCCAGCGCTTTGTCATAGGCTGAAACTGCCCGCCCATAATCCTTGTCGATGTAGAAACAATCGCCAATGCGGAGCAGGGCATCGGCGCGGTGACCGCCGGGGCCTGCGCCTGTTTCAGCGTCGGCGTACTTTCGGAAGGAGACCTGGGCATCGCGGTATTTGCGCTGGCGAAAGAGGGCGTAGCCCGCGCCGAACTCGCCTTCGTTGTATTTGGCCGAGTTGAAGGCGCCGGGGGCGTTGAGGAAGGTGCGGTAATGGCTCAGGGCTGGCGCATTCTGGTTGTCTTTCATCGCGATTTCACCCTGCCAATAGTGGCTTTCGGCGGCCAAAGTGGCATCCTCCGAGTAGGTCCGGCTTTTTTTGAAATAGGCATCTGCATCGGCCAAATCTCCCGATTGAAAGAGGCCCACCGCGTGGTTGAAAGCAAGCTTTTGGTAGGCTGACTTTTCCCGGGGTGATTTGCGCTGTATGCGGTCCAAAGCGTCGAGCGCCCGCACGTGGTTGCGGGTGGTCAGGTAGACATCGAGGAGAAACCCATAGGCTTCATCCCGGCGCGGGCTGTCCGGGTATTCCTCCAGGTATTGCTCAAAGGCGGCGATGGCATCGTTGAAGGGGTTGAAGTCGGTTTCAAAGGCCAGTTTGGCATGGTTGAACAAGGCGTCCTCGCGTACCTCCATGTCGTGTTCCATGGTGGCGGCTTTGGCAAAGGCGGTTTGGGCCTTGGGTTTTTCACCCAGTGCGAGGTAGGCGCGGCCCATCGTGTGGGTGGCATACTGGTCCAACGGGGTGTTGCCACCGGTTGCCCGCATCAATGCCGTGATGGCCTGGGCTGGCTCGCCGCTGCTGAGGCGGCAGGTGCCGACGATGTAGCTGAATTCCGCCGTCCGCTGTTGGGCATCCGCTGCGCGCCAGGCTTCCTCCAGATAGGGTGAAGCCGCTCCGCAGTTGCCCAAATGAAAGTAGGATTCACCCACCACCCGGGTGAGCTCGCTGCGGTCTTTATCGCTCAGATTGCGCTCTTCTGTCAGCCATGCGGGGCCTTTCTCGGCGAGGTCTTCAAAACGCTCCAGTCGGTACAGGATTTGCCCGATGTACAGCGGCACGGCGTCGCGAAATGCGTTGATTTCGGACAGGGCCTCAAAGGCCTCAAGGGCAGTGGTCAAGCGGTCCTCCGCAAAGGCGATGTGGGCCAGGTAGTACTGGGCGGCCTCCAGGTATTCAGGCTGCGCCGCAGGGTCTTCCACCACAATCAGCAGATCGCCGCGGGACCCTTCGAGGTCGCCGGTTTCAAAACGGGAATGCCCCCTTTTGAAGTGGTACTCCGTGCGCATCACTTTGGAAAGCCGGCGTGGATTGAGTGCTTCGAACGCATCAATGGACTTGCTCCATTTTTTGCGGCGGTATTCATAGTTGGCCAGTTCCCATTGGATTTTGGGCACCCAGGTCGACTCGGGGTGGCGCTCAATGAAGCGGTCGATTCTCCAAACGGCGTCCTTGTGGTAGAGGTACATGGCGCAGAGGGCAGACCGGTATTCTGCTTCCACTTGCATCAGGGCTTCCCGCTCTCCTGCGGGTCCATCGCCTGCCAGTGGGCCGTTTACCCAATTGTCAAACAGCTCCAGTGCCGCGGCGTATTGGTGGTGGTCAAAATGGTGGCGCGCGCGGTTAAACGCAGTCGGGTCCTGTCGCAGGACGCCATGGGTGACTTCGCCGCCCACCGGGTGGGGGGCTTGGGCTTGGGCGTCGCATGGGAGGATAAAGAACCCTGCCAGCAGCAGCAGAAGGCTTGGGCCCATGGCCTGCGCACAATGCAAGCGGGGGCGGATGGAAAGGGAAGAGGGGGGTGACGGCATGGGGACGTGCATGGACAACGTGAAAATCGCCCGCAGCTTGCCCCGAATTCCGGGGGGCTGTCCTAATTATTCACGTTGAAGGGCACGTAAATCCAGTGCGGCCCTCAATTGGTCACGCGGAACTCTGTTCGGCGGTTCTTGGCGCGGCCTGCAGGTGTCCCGTTGTCGGCCCGCGGGCGGCTTTCTCCATAACCTTTGGCCGTGATGCTGGTGCTGGGCACGCCTTGCATGATCAGGTATTCCCTGACGGCCCTCGACCGGGCTTCACTCAGCCTCAGATTGTCGGTGTCGCTGCCGACATCATCGGTATGGCCGCCAATCTCTACGGATAGGCCCGTTTCCGAAAGGTATTCGGCAAAAAGGTCCAACAACAGAAGGCTGGACCTGCCGATCACGGCCGACCCCGATGCATACCGAATGTCCTCGATTTCGAAGGCGGCATCGGACCCTTTGATGGACCGCACGGTGAGGTTGGCCTCGACCAGCGCGGGGTCTTCTTCATCCTTGTCCACCACAATGCCGGCGTTGAATGCAGCCCCATCGGCCTTGGCCACAATGAGGACGTCCTCATTGACAGACAGGTCGACGACGGCGGCAAAGGCGCCATCATCTCCGAGGGAAATGGACTGGGCTTGCCGGCTTTGGGCATAGCGCAATTCCAGTTTTACATCTTCGGCGTTGAGCCCTTCGCCCACTTTCATCTGGCCCTTGACCACCACCGATGCCCGCGCCCGCAGCGCCTGGGGCAGTTGCCAGGTCATGATGTCCAGTCCCAGTGTTCCCGCCCGCCGGCTGGAAAAGTAGGCGGTCTGGCCATCCGCCGAAGTGACGAGTCCGTGCTCGTCGCCGGGGGTGTTGAGCGGTATGCCGAGATTGACAGGGCGCGACCAAGCCCCGGGCTCCCAGGGTGCGGCGGCGCTGTCTTTTTTGCTCATCCAGATGTCGTATCCACCACCGCCCGGCGACCTGTTGGAGGCGAAATACAGCGTGCTGCCATCGGGGTGCAGGTAGGGGGCCTTGTCGCTGGAAGCAGTATTGATGGGGGATGGCAGCACCTTGGCTTCTCCCCATGTGCCATCCGGGAGTTGTCCGCTCACCAGGATGTCGATGGTGGGTTGGCCTTGCGCATCGGGCGTGGTACCCGGACGGACTGCGGCGAAATACAACCATTCTCCGTTGGGACTCACGGCGGGTTGTGATTCCCATCCGTCGGGGGTGTTCAGCGCGGTGAGCGGACTGGGCTCGCTCCAGAGGTATACCGTTTCATCGCCCGTGTCATCGAGCAATGCGTAACGCGCAGCATAGAGGTCGATGTTTTCGGGATTGCCCGGCTCCGGTGTCTTGATGGCCAAGAAGAGCGAGCGGTTGTCCACCGAGATGGACGCGCCGCCATAGCCTGCGGTTTTGTTGAAGGGGTCCTCCATGGGCTCCCCTGCATTGAAGGGGGTAGACGCCCCGCTTCTTTTGGCCCAAGAGAAGCTTTCGAAAGGCTGGCTGACCAGGTCGCCCTTGGCTTTGCGTTCCCCAGCCCGGGTAAAGAACAACAAGGTGCCGTCAGCAGAAACAGCGGGCAGGTATTCCTGGTCGCGGGTGGCCACGCTTTCCAAGACCTGCGGGGCAGGGCTGTCGGCATGGGCATTGTATTCCAAGAGAAATTGGATCTCAGGCAAGCGTGCGCGCACATCGTCCAAACGCCGTGTGGCCCGAGGAGGGAGCGGCTTTCCTGTCTTTTGTTCCCATTGGATAAAGCGGTTAAACCAATCCATGGACGCGGCAAAATCTCCCTCCGCAAAAGCAATGGAACCCAAGGTGTAGGGGAGGTCTGCATCAAGGTCTGGGCACGCGCTGTGTACATCGAGCAGCAGCGTGCGCGCTGCGGAAAATGTCCCGCGGTTTTTGCGCGCCTGGTTAAACAAGAGCAGGCCCAATGCGAACCGGGCTTCGGTGGCTTCTTCTTGTTCTTCGAGGGCTTGCTCGAGGTATCCGATGCGCTTGTCGATGTCGTACTTCCGCTTGTCCTTTCCTTTTTCGATCAGCTTCAAGGTTTTGGCCTCCAACTCAGGTGCACAGGGGTCGCCGTCCTGCCCCCAGGCTGTCCCTGCGGGAATGGCTGCGGCGCACAAGAGCACCAATGCGCTTGAAATGGCTGATGTGCACCGCATTTCAGGCCTGTTGACTGGGCACTTCCAATTCGTTTTCGCTGTGGGCAATCAGCGTAGAGACGGCGCCATCGCCGGTGACGTTGACCACGGTGCGGCACATGTCCAAAATGCGGTCCACCGGGAAAATGAGTGCGATCCAGGCGGGATTGAGCCCCACGCTTTCCAGTACGATGATCATCAGGACCAGTCCTGCGCTGGGCACGGCTGCGGCGCCGATGGAGGCGAGGGTGGCGGTGATGACGATCACGGCTTGCTGGGCCAGGCTCAGGTCGACCATGTGGAATTGGGCCAATGAAACCACGGCCACCGCTTGGTAGAGCGAGGTGCCGTCCATGTTGACCGTGGCCCCGATGGGGAGCACGAAACTGGTGGTGCGCTCAGAGACGCCGATTTTGTTGCGCACGCAATCCATGGTGACCGGCAGCGTGGCCACCGAACTGGAGGTGGAGAAGGCGGTGATCTGGGCGTCGCGCATGCCGGCGAGAAACTGTTTGAAACCGAGCGGTTTCACAAGCAGGGCCACGACCGAAGGGTAGAAGAGGAACACCATGAAGGCCAGCCCCAATACGACCACGAGGCTGTACTGCAGCAGGTACTCCAGGAGCTGGCGGAACATCTCTGGATCGCTGCCGGCTGCATTGACGATTTGGCCTGCCATCAGGGCAAATACGAAGATGGGCATGGCCTTCATGACCACCCACACCATGCGCACAAATACCTCATTGAGGGCATCGATGGCCCGCATCAGCGGCGCGGCCTGGGCCTTGGGCATGCCCACGAGCACCACGCCAAAAAACACCGCAAAGAAGATGATTTGCAGCATGGACATGTCGGACAGCGAGCGGAAGATGTTGGTGGGGACCACGTCGACCAGTGGTTGAAGGGGGCCCGAGGACTTGGTGCGCTCGGCCTTGTTCAGCTTGTCGGTCACCCAATCGTTCATGGAGACCTGTTCTTGGGTGATCACCCCGACTTTTTGGGCCAGTGCCGGGTCGTTGCGCAAATTGATGTCGTCCAGGACCTGAATGCCATTGGCATCGCGCCAGAGCTCATAGCGGATGCGGTTGGATTCCAGCAGGTCTTCCGACACCTTGGCGCCCGGTTCAAAGAGGTTGACCAGGACCAATCCAACGATCACCGCGGTCATGGTGGTGAGCAGGTAGGTGACGACCGTTTTGATGCCGAGGCGCCCGAGCTTGGCGGGGTCGCCCAGGCTCGCTACTCCTGAGATGATACTAAAGAGAACGAGGGGTACTGCTATGAGCTTCAGTACATTGATGAAGATATCCCCGAAGGGTTTGATGTAGTCTACGGTAAAGTCATTCCATCCAAAATTGATGGACATCCAGGCGTAGAGGACACCGACGGCGAGGCCGATGAGAACTTGCCAATGCAGGGCGAGGCGCATGCTGTGTTGGGGTTGGGTTTGCGGTCCGTTCGGAAGCGCAATCTAATGTTCAGAGGCGGGCGCTCCGTTGGCGCAAGGCGTGGTCGGCCAGCACCAGGAGAACCATGGCTTCGACCATCGGTACGGCGCGGGGAAGTACGCAGGGGTCGTGGCGTCCGCGTCCGGCGATGGTCGATGCGCTGCCGTCTCGGGTGACCGTCTGTTGTTCGGCCAGGATGGTGGCGACGGGTTTGAAGCCGATGCGCAGTGTGATGTCCTCGCCATTGCTGATGCCGCCTTGGATGCCTCCGCTGTGGTTGGAGGTGGTGCGGATGGAGCCGGATGCGGATGTAAAGGCGTCGTTGTGTTCGGAGCCGCGCATGAGGGTGCCGCTAAACCCGCTGCCCAGTTCCAGGCCCTTGACGGCCGGCAGGCTCCACAGGGCTTTGGCGAGGTCGGCGTGGAGTTTGTCGAATACGGGTTCGCCCCAGCCCGGCGGTACACCTTGGGCGACGACCACAACACTCCCGCCGATGGTATCACCCGCCTTTTTGACCGCGAGGATGCGCTCCTCCATGCGGCGCGCGGTGGCGGGGTCAGGGCAACGGACGTCGGTGGCGTCGACGGTGCTGCGGTCGTAGAAGGCCGGGGGCGAGGGCATGGCGATGTCCTGCACGCGTTCTACATAGGCGGATACCTGTGGCGCCGGTCCCTGGGGGTAGAGCTGTTCGAGGAATTGTCGGGCGAGGGCGCCGGCCACCACGCGCGCCGCGGTTTCCCTGGCGCTGGCGCGGCCACCTCCGCGGTGGTCGCGCACGCCGAACTTGGCATCGTAGGTGTAGTCGGCGTGGCTGGGCCGGTAGTGCGCTTCGTTGTGGCTGTAGTCGCCGGGCTTGGCGTCCGCATTGGGGATGGTAAACCCAATGGGGGTGCCGGTGGTGCGCCCCTCAAACAGTCCGGAAAGCAGGGACACGCGATCGGATTCGTTGCGGGCGGTGGTGAGCTTGGATTGGCCTGGGCGCCGCCGGTCGAGCTCGTGCTGTATGCGCTCCAGGTCTATGGCCACGCCAGCGGGCATCCCGTCGACGACCCCCCCGAGCGCAGGGCCGTGGGATTCGCCGAAGGTGGTGAGGGTGAAACGTTGTCCAAATGTGCTGCCGGGCATGTGGCAAAGTTACGGGGAAGCCGGCTGCCGGAGGCGCTGCTCAGGTCCGCAGTATGTGCGACCTTGGGGCGCATGGAGAATGGATTCGCCCCGGGCCGTCTGCTCATCAAAGACATTGGGTACCTCGTCGGATTTGGCAAGGAACCGCTGGCGCGCCTTTCGGGGGGTGAGATGCATGGGCTTCCCGTCATCGGGGACGCCTGGCTGGCCATTGAGGACGGCCGTGTGATGGATGGCGGTGCGATGGCTGACTTTCCGGGCATCGTGGATTGGAATGGACTCGAAGTGGTGGAAGCCAGTGGCCGCTGCGTTTTGCCGGCTTGGGTGGACAGCCACACGCATTTGGTGCACGCCGCCTCCCGCGAAGGCGAGTTTGTGGACCGCATACGGGGCTTGACTTATCAGGAAATCGCTGCCCGTGGTGGTGGCATTTTGAACAGCGCCGAGGCCTTGCGGGCGATGTCTGAGGAGGCATTGTACGCAACTTCATTGGAGCGCATGGAACGGCTGATGCGCATGGGCACCGGAGCCATTGAGGTCAAATCGGGCTATGGCCTGGACCTGGAAAGCGAGCTGAAGATGTTGCGCGTGGCGCGCCGCTTGGGTGCTTTGGATCGGATTCCGGTCAAGACGACCTTCTTGGGCTGCCATGCGGTTCCCGCAGGTTGGAACAGCGCGGCGGAATACACGCAGTACATGATCAAGGAGGTCTTGCCGGCGGTTGTTGAAGAGGGCTTGGCCGACCACGTGGACATTTTCTGTGAGGAAGGCTATTTCGGGTTGGAAGAGACGCGCATGCTGCTGGAGGCCGCGCGGCTGAGGGGCTTGCCGGCCAAGGTGCACGTCAACCAATTCAAGGCTTCAGGCGGTGTGCCGCTGTGCGTGGAGCTGGGGGCGATGAGTGTGGACCACTTGGAAGTCTTGGCGGCGGAGGATGTGGCTGAATTGTCTGCGGCCGAGACCATTCCCGTGGCCTTGCCGCTGTGCTCCCTTTTTCTGGACTTGCCCTTTACTCCCGGACGGACTTTGGTGGACGCTGGTTGTGCGCTGGCCATCGCCACGGATTTCAACCCGGGGTCGGCGCCTTCTGGCAACATGCACTTGGCCGCTGCCTTGGGTTGCCTTCGGATGGGCTTGGAGCCAAGGGAATCCTTGGCTGCGGCCACGGTAAATGGCGCCGCGGCATTGGGCTTGTCATCCGAGGTCGGCGGACTGGCCGCAGGGCAGGAGGCGAGCCTGATGCTCACCCGGCCCTTGCGTTCAGTGGAAGAAGCGCTTTATGCCTTTGGTGACCCGATTGCCGAACGTGTTTTGTTGAGGGGGCATTGGTTGGATTGAACCCTTTGTATATTCAAGGGTTGCTGTATTGTCATGTGCCGCGAAGGAATGAACCTTGAA
>Ga0115568_10001696_pt1 | contig 15722 bp, 11 predicted proteins | sample COGITO_mtgs_1204_FD_87296 | JGI IMG/M metagenome (GOLD analysis project Ga0115568, IMG submission 87296) | Pelagic marine microbial communities from North Sea - COGITO_mtgs_120426 | ecosystem: Environmental > Aquatic > Marine > Epipelagic | place: Germany:Helgoland, sampling site Kabeltonne...
AAGCCGGGGCTGCCTGCGAGGTCGTAGGCGTGCATCCCATGTTCGGCGAGGTCGAGGCCTTCGAGTTCCTCTTCTTCGGAAACCCGCAAGCCGATGGTGGCCTTGAGAGTCATGAAGATCGCCGAGGCGCATGCGACGGTGAAGATTGCATAACAAGCAACACCGACGGCCTGGATAGCGAGCGTGTGCTCGGGGTTCGTCGAGAAGATGCCGACGGCCAACGTGCCCCAGATGCCGCAGGTCAGGTGGACCGAGATTGCACCGACCGGGTCATCGATCTTGAGCTTGTCGAAGAGCATGACGGATCCGACGACCAGCATGCCAGCGATGAAGCCGACCACGATGGCCATATTCGGGTTGATCACATCTGCGCCGGCTGTGATACCGACCAGGCCCGCGAGAATGCCATTGAGCGCCATCGAGAGGTCCGGTTTCGAGCTGATGAAGGTGTAGGCGATCATGGCACCGATGCCGCCAGATGCAGCTGCGAGGCAGGTGGTCACGAGCGTGAAGGACGTGAGGGTCGGATCTGCGGAGAGCACGGAGCCGCCGTTGAATCCGAACCATCCGAGCCAGAGCAAGAATACGCCGACGGTCGTAAGCGGCATGGAGCTACCGGGGATCGGCATCACCCGGCCATCCTTGGCGTATTTGCCAAGACGCGGCCCGAGGACCATGGCACCAACGAGCGCTCCCCAACCACCGAGAGAGTGTACGAGGGTCGATCCCGCGAAGTCATAGAAGCCCATCGCGTCGAGGAAGCCGCCGCCCCATTTCCAGGAGCCCGCTATCGGGTAGACGAAAGCGACGAAGAGCGTCGAGAAGATCATGAAGGAACTGAGCTTGATTCGCTCTGCCACGGCGCCCGAGACGATCGTCGCGGCGGTCGCGGCGAACATCGCTTGGAAGAGGAAGTCGGTCCAGTAGGTATAGCCGCCGCCTGCGTAGGCGGCGGTGTTGGCACCTTCTTCGAAACCAGCACTGAGTCCGAAGCCCGCGAAGCCGAGGAAGCCACCGAAGTCGCCGGGATACATGAGGTTAAAGCCAACGACGAAGTAGGTGAGGATGCCGCAGCAAATGATGAAGGTGTTTTTGAATAAAATGTTAGTCGTGTTCTTCGCTCGGGTTAGGCCGGACTCGACCATGGCGAACCCGAGATGCATCACGAAGACGAGCGCCGCGGCGATCATCATCCATACGTTATTCGCAGTAAAGAGCGCCGGCGAAACTTCTTCGGCGAGCGCGACAGACGGGGCAAGCGAAAGCACAAAACTCGCCAATAATGCGGTGCGTCCGCAGAGCTTGAGAGATCGGTTCCGAAACATTGAGAACTCCAATTGGGGATCGGTCAAATTAAGAGAGAGGGATACGTGCTTTGCCGTTCCGACTCGCATGCACTCCCCGTGCGCACGCGTTCGACAGATGAATCGATTGCTTATAAAGCAAGGGGCGTGCCAACTTGAGTTCGAGGACTAAGAGAACGTGACACGGGTTTTCTGAGCCTATATCGGCGCACTTTGCGGCGTGGCGCCTGCCGCGATTGCGCGGGAGTGCTCATGGCATCGGCATCGCTGCCCAATGCGTGTGCATTGGTGCACGAGATCCGCACGGATGAAAAATCAGAGCAGCCGGCTGCGCCTCGAACCGCCTCTTTTATCGGCCCCACTTGATGCGGAAGAGGACTTCTTGCGCGACTAAGGCGGGGAGCAAGTCATTCCACGGAAAAGAATGCCCATTTTTCAGGCCTCGGGCGTCGGGGGTGGAAGGGCTTGCCCGGCCTCCGGAGCTATGGGGCTCGGGTGTTCGTACTGTGGGCATGATGTTGCCCTGCGAATCGTGAACCTAGTCGCTGCAGACCGGGTAGTCTCTGGCCGCGATCTCGACCTCGGCTATCAGAGGGCCATGCAGGGAAGCCGCATCTGCTCCATGCGCCCGCTTCCAAGAAGTAGCAAGAAAGAAGACTTCATTTGTCCAAACAACAAATCGCGAACGACACGCCTCCGGATCAGCTCCGAAATCTTTTGGCACAGGATCGCTTGCATGTGATGCCGTGTTGCTTCGATGCGCTCTCTGCACGAATGATTGAGCGCGCGGGTTTCGAACTCACCTTCATGAGTGGCTTTGCGGTTTCTGCCGCGCGGCTCGCAGTGCCGGATACGGGACTCATCTCCTACGGCGAAATGCTGGACCAGGGCCGGTCGATTTGTGAAGCGGTGGAGCTGCCGGTTATTGGCGATGCCGATACGGGCTACGGAAACCCCATGAACGTGCGGCGTACCGTCGAAGGTTATGCGCGGGCAGGATTTGCCGGGGCAATGATTGAAGACCAAGTCGCCCCGAAGCGATGCGGTCATACGCGCGGCAAAGAAGTCGTTGATCGCCGGAGTGCCTATCAGAGGGTGCAGGCCGCCGTTGAGGCTCGAGAGTCGGGGACGGATATTCTCGTGATGGCCCGCACCGATGCGCGCGCGGGGCACGGACTCGACGAGGCGATCGAGCGCTGCCGTGTCTTTGCGGATCTCGGCGCGGATATTCTCTTTCTGGAGGCGCCGCAGAACGAAGCCGAAATGGAAACGCTTTGTCGGGAACTCCCGAGCTTGCCGAAGATGGCCAACATCGTGGAAGGTGGAGATACGCCCGCACTGCCACCGGCGCGGCTTGAGGAAATCGGCTTCAAGATCGCAGCCTATCCCTTGACGCTTTTGTCGAGCGCGGCACGCGCAATGGAAGATGCACTTGCAGCGCTCGCGGCCGGCATCCCGGCGCCCCAGGTCTTGTCCTTTGAAGAGTTACAATCTCTCGTGGGGTTTCCTGCCTACGACGAAGCGCTCGGCGCGTATGCGAAGGAGTCCGCAGACGCAGAAGAGGGCAGCTAGCCCGCCCGCGGGCGGTGGCGTGCCGACTCAAGTCGATTCCGGCACGCGCCGATGTTTGGGGGAGCGCACTCTGCGTTGGAGACCTCCCATGAACACACCCGAACTCAGTGGCCTGTTAGTGCAGCCGATCGCGCAGCGAGTGGGCGCATGGCTTGCGAACGGCAAGCTCGACGAGGACGATCTGGACGCGACACTTTCGTCGACTGCGAGGGGTTGGCTCGATCATTCAATTGCGGCTTCCGACTGGGCGCCCCAGGCAGAGTTAGAAGAACTCGTCGCGATTGCGGCAGAGCAGCTCGGTGGCGAAGCGGGGCTCGTCGAATGGGCGGATGACATCGTCGCCGACTGGCTTGTGAATTCACAGCTGTCGACGCTCGTGTCCGGTGCACAAAGGCTCGTTGATGGCCCCGGATTCATAGCGAGTCAGGCCGGGGAGCAGCTTCTTAGATCGAGTCGCTGGACTTACGAGGGAAGCTCTGGATCGTTCAGCGTTCGCCTAGAAGGGGCCGAGGCTCTTGGTCCGGCACTCAAGGCTTTGCTCGGCGCATGTCTTGCCCGGCTTGCTGCCGAGGGGGATCAGCGTGCGTTTGATGTTCGCTTTGAGGGTGTCGATGATGCAGAACTCGTTGTGTTCGGAGAACTCGATGACTCGAAGGCATCGGACGAAGAGAGCCAGGTTGTAGGCCGGCTGCATCGTGCGGCGCTGATTCCCTAACGGCGCTAACCGCCGAAGCCGACCATACGCAGCATCGGTCCCGCTGGCATACGCGCTTCGGCGAGTTCGACACGGGCCACGAGCGTGGCAGCCCCTTCGCCCTCTTCGTCGATCAAGGTTTGCGTGAGCTCAAAGATGAGCTCCGCTTGCGGCTCTATGAGGGTCCAGTGGCCACGACGAGCTTCAGGATCGATTCGCACGCGTTCGATCGTGTCTGAGAGCTCGCCGAATTCGCGCTCGAATCGTGTGGCGTCCCAGGCCTCGGGGTCGTCCTCCGACAGACACGCCGAAGCGCCTTCGAAGTCCTGCCTCGAGAGACATAATAAGAGCTGCTGAAGTTCTGCTCGAGCCCGCGCGTCGAAAGCCTTGCGATCGAGCTTCCGGGGCGCTCTTGCCGGGACGGCCTCGGTTTCTTTGATGGGAGCCTCACTTGGATTGACGAGGTTTTCCCATTCCTCCACCAGACTCGAGTCGATCCGAGCGAGCATGGCGCGTAGGAACGCGATCACCTCTAGTACTTCTTCGTTATGCGCCGACTCGGGAAGGTTGCGCATGAGCGTCGAGTGGACCTGGTTTAGGTAACGGAGCAGCACGCCTTCCATACGCGAAATGCCGTAGCGCTTGACGTATTCCTCGAAGGGGATGAAGCCTTCCCAAATTTCTCGAACGATCGACTTTGGAGATATCGAGTCATCGCCTACCCACGGATGGTGCTCTCGGAAGAGATCGAAAGTCGAATAAAGGAAGTCGGAGTTAGGCTTATCCCACGTGACGCCTTCAAGTTTCTCCATGCGTTCTTCGTAGGGGACGCGCTCCGCTTTGAGCTCGTTAATCAAATCGGTCTTGCGTTGCCGGACCTGCGCCTGAAGCAAGGCACGAGGGTTCTCGAGGATCGCCTCGACGCAGGAGATCACGTCAAGCACGTAGTCCGGCGAGTTCGGGTCGAGGGCGGTGACCGCGTCCACTAGATAGAGAGAGAGGGTGTGATGAAGGTTAAAATCCTGCTGGAGGTTGGCATCGACTCGCGCGATTGGCCCTTGGTCGCTCGGCTCGATACGTACGATTTCGGCATGCTGCAGCGACCGAAATAGCACCGCAGCTTTGCGTCTAAGACGAGTCTTCTTCACGGGGCTCTCGAATGTCTCGTTGACCAGCGCGATCAGCTCGCGATAGCCACTGCCCGGCAGCGACTGATCCTGCCCTCTCTGCAGGAGCGCGACGAGCGTGCTGTGGCTCAGGTCAAATTGGGATCGCAGAGTCTCCGGGGGCTTCGTTGAGAGCTGTTCGAAAGTCTCTGCGCTCCAGCCCACAAAGCCTCGCGGCGGCGGCTTCTTCTTGTCTTTCTTTTTGCCGCCTTTGCCCGAAGCCGCGTTCTTGGCGGCTTGGCGCAGGTTGTCGATGACGTGTTCAGGGGCCTGGCAGACAACGCTGCCGGCGATATCGAACCCCTTGCGTCCTGCGCGCCCGGCGATCTGCTTGAAGTCGCGGACGGACAAGACGCCGACTTTCTCGCCGTCGAATTTGGAGAGACCCGTGAAGAGCACTGTTCGGATCGGAATGTTGACGCCGACGCCGAGGGTATCCGTCCCGCAGATGACCTTGAGCAGGCCTCGCTGGGCGAGTTGCTCGACGAGCAGTCGGTACTTAGGAAGGATGCCCGCGTGATGAAGGCCGATGCCGAATTTAAGGAAGCGGTGAACGTCTTTGCCATAAGGCGAGTCGAATCGGAACCCACCGATCGCCTCCGCGAGGGCTTTCTTCTCTTCCTTGTTCGTGATCGCGCCGCTCGTGAGCCCCTGCGCTTGTTCGGCAGCGTCCCTTTGCGTGAAGTGCACCATGTAAATCGGCTGCCGCCCCGAAGCGAGCAGCGTCTCAACGGTCTCTAGTACCGGCGTTTCTCGGTACGTGAAGTCGAGCGGGACCGGCCGCTCGTCACTATGGACGTGGGCGACATCGCGGCCGGTGATCGCTTGGATACGTTCTTCGATTGGCGCAGTGTTGCCTAACGTCGCAGACATAAGGAGGAAGCGACTTCGCTCCAATATGAGCAGGGGTACCTGCCAGGCCCAGCCTCGACTGCGGTCCGCGAAGTAGTGGAATTCGTCCATGACGACATAGGGCGCCTCGGTTTCAATTCCTTGGCGAAGCGACATGTTTGCGAGAATTTCCGCAGTGCAGCAGATGACGGGGGCCGCCGAGTTGATCGAGGCATCCCCAGTGATCATACCGACGTTCTCGGCGCCAAATGTTTCGCAAAGATCAAAAAATTTCTCGCTGACGAGGGCTTTGATGGGGGCGGTGTAGAAGGATCTCTTACCTTCGCATAACGCCTTGAAATGCATACCGAGAGCGACGAGCGATTTGCCTGATCCCGTCGGCGTACTGAGTACTACATGCCGATTCGTCATCAGCTCGAGCAGCGCTTCTTCTTGTGCGTCGTAGAGTTCGAGTCCCGAATCAGAGGCCCAGCGAGTGAAGCGGTCCAGGATCGAGTCGGCGTTCAATAGACCGCCTTCGGGCACCCAGTCGATCAGCGGACGAGGGCTCTTGCTCATTTGTCGTCACGTCGAGCGAAGGCAGAGCGAGTCGATTCGATCAATTGATTCGCCGCGCCGCGCAGGCCACGCGACTGCATTGGATCCGGAATTTGAGCAAGCATCACCGTGACGTTGTCGGTGCCGCCGGCATCATTGGCAGAGTCGATCAGAGATTCGACGATCGATTCAAGGCGCTGTCCATGAGAAGTGATTTTTTGGATCGCATCGTCCTCTAGCATGCCGTGCAGCCCGTCTGAACATAGCAAGTAGGTGTCGCCAGGCATAATATCGATCGGTGCTATTTCGATTTCGACGTTGTCGCGCACGCCGAGCGCCCGCAAGATTTGATTGCGACGTGGATCGGTGTGCGCCTGCTCCGGCGTGAGCGCGCCTTCTTGAACTAACGTGGCGACAAGAGAATGGTCCTGCGTGACGGGCTCGATGAGGCCTGCGCGGATTCGATAGAGCCGACTATCACCGACGTGGCCGACATAGGACGGGCCGTTTTCGGTCAAAAGAAGGCCGACGATCGTCGTGCCCATGCCGTCGAGGGTTCGGTCTTTTCGACTCGCGCGAAGAATGGATTCGTTCGCGCTGGTGATCGCTTGGAGGAGGCGGGTCGCGGGGTCTCCGTCGCCGGAAAATATCTGCTCGCCGATTGAATCGATGGCGATGCGGCTAGCGACTTCGCCACCACGATGGCCACCTAAACCATCGGCGACGAGGACGAGGATCTCGCAGCGATCGCCATCATCGAAGCGGCCGAACGCATCCTGGTTTACGCGTCGCACCCGGCCTATATGGGTCGCGCCAGCGATACGCGGCTCTCCCTGAGGCCAGACCGGAGCCGGGAATTCACTCAGTTTGGGCACGAGACTTTCGTCGGCGGACGATTCACGATCGGCAGCGTCACGGCGGGGTTTGTCAGGCGTCGACAAAGGGCGTCCAAACTTGGCTGGGTCGAAAGAGTTCGCGGGCCTCGTTGCCCACACGGCGCCAAGCTTAGTCGCTCCGGGCGCTGACTCAATCGGCTTCGACTATCCTGACCGTCCACCCACGAGATTTCTCAGCGATTAGGGCCGGAGAAGGAAGAGCGAGGCACGATGAAACGGTTGGAAAAGGCGATTCGAATCATGGGGATGCTCGACGAGCGTTATCCGGACCCGCCGATACCTCTGGATCACGTGGATCCCTTCACTCTGCTGGTCGCAGTCGCACTGTCTGCACAGACGACGGATGAGCGCGTGAACATGGTCACGCCAGGCCTCTTCTCAAAGGGGCCGACGCCCGCGAAAATGGCCAAGCTCTCTGTCGACGAGATCCTGCAGGAAATCCGGTCCTGCGGATTGGCACCGGGGAAGGCACGAAATATCAAAGGGCTCTCCCAGATCCTCGTGGACGAGCACGGGGGCATCGTTCCAGCTGATATGGACGCGCTCGAGGCCTTGCCTGGCGTGGGACACAAGACGGCCAGTGTCGTACTCATCCAGGCCTTCGATACGCCTGCGTTCCCCGTAGACACGCATATTCATAGATTGGCGGCGCGATGGGGTTTGTCGGACGAGAAGAGCGTGGATAAGACGGAGCGCGATCTGAAGGCGGTCTTTCCGAGGGAAGCCTGGGCGCGGCTGCACCTCTCGATGATCTATTTCGGGAGAGAATTCTGCCCCGCGCGGGGACATGACTTAGCCACGTGTCCGATTTGTAGCTGGGCAGCCTCGAAGAAGCGGATGGCGGAGGAAGCTCGAACGGGCGGGGGCGGTCCGCGATCGAGAGAGGGACTCTCACGGGGCAAGGGCGCGGCGAAGAAGAGCTCTCGGAAGAAAGCGTCAAAGAAAGCGTCAAAGAAAGCGGCCACGAAATAGGCGTCGCCCTAGTCGTGTGAGTGAAGGCCCTCTGATCGGCGGATCAGAACGATGCGGCCGAGGAGTTCTTCGGGTGGGGCGCTATCTGGCTCGGTGATCTCGACCCGTCGGCCAACGACCTGAACGAGCCGGATTCCCTGACCGGTTCGCGCGAAGCCCTTCGCGCGCAGCAGTCCTGCGCTTGCGAGGTGCGCTTCGATGGCCTCGGATGTCATGCCGGGCTCCGGATTCCACTCGCTCGTTTCGAATTGTTCATGGGAATGGGGCCGTGTCGCTGGCGTCTCGCCACGGCGGTCGAGTTCACCCGCATCCGGTGGGAAAAGTAAGTCGAGTTCCACGTCCCCGCGAACAGCACGCACGAGCGGCGCTTCGGGCTCGATCTCTCGTAAACGCGCTTCGACGGCCGGCCAATCCGCTTCTGGAACGAGATCGAGCTTGTTCAAGATCAGCAGATCAGCGGACTGGACCTGATCCTCGAAGGTGCCTTCGAGGTCGCGCCCCTCCGCCAATTGGTCCGCGTTCACGACGACGACAGCCATGTCGTCGCCGATAAAATCGCAGGCGGGTTCGCGCCAAAAATTCAGCTGCGTGTCATAGGGCAGCGCGACGCCGCTCGTCTCGATCACGAAACGGTCAGGATTCACGTCGCGTTTTAACTCGACCAAGGTTTCGAGCAGGTCGTCCGAGAGCTCGCAGCAGACGCAACCGCCTTCGAGCTCGATATAGGATTGGCCGCCCTGGCCCATCAGCGCACGATCGATCCCCAGCTCACCGAGTTCATTGGAAATGAGGGCGATTCGGATCCCTCTTGTGGCGGCATCTGCCAGCAGGTGCTGAACGACCGTAGTTTTCCCGGAGCCCAGAAAGCCCGAAAGCACGAGGGCCGGAATGCGTTTTTCGTTCTGGTCGCCGGTTGCCTGCGCCTCGCTCACTATGTGCCGCCTCTTGGTCTGCCCCGATCTTCGGAGTTTCTGAGCGCGAAGAGTAACCGTCCTCGCGCGTTGCGCGAATGAGTTGGCGGCATGACCGGCTATGGTTGCGCGCGCGAGCCATAGGACTGGCCTCGCTAAGGAGAACATAGTGGCAGATCGCGATTTCGATCTTTTCGTAATTGGTGCTGGCTCGGGTGGAGTACGTGCTTCACGTTTCTCGGCCAATCGTGGGGCGCGTGTCGCCGTCGCTGAAGATCTCTATCTCGGTGGGACCTGCGTAAACGTGGGTTGCGTCCCTAAGAAGCTCTTCGTATACGCCTCGCATTTCAAAGATGAGATGCACGAGATGACGTCTGGTTACGGCTGGTCGGTGGGCGAGACGAGCTTTGATTGGCCGACGCTGCGGGATAACAAGACGAAAGAGATCGAACGCTTGAATGGGATCTACGAAGGGCTCCTTCGCGATGCGGACGTGAAGCACGTTCCCGGGCGCGCGACGATCGTCGACGCGCACACAGTCGAAGTTGAAGGCACTCGCTACACGACGGAGAATATTCTTGTCGCGACGGGAGGATGGCCGAGCGTGCCCGAGATTCCGGGCGCTGAACTCGCGAAGACGTCGAACGATCTATTCTCTCTCGAGAGCTTGCCTAAGACGGCGATCATCGTCGGCGGCGGGTATATCGCCGTGGAGTTCGCGTGCATCTTCGATGGACTCGGTGTCGATGTGACGCAGCTCTACCGCGGCCCGCTCTTTCTGCGTGGCTTTGATGAAGACGTTCGCTCCCACCTAGCAGAACAAATTCGTAGCCGGGGCGTCGATCTGCGCTTCGATTTGAATGTGGCGTCGATTGAGAAGCAGGGGGACGGGATCCGGGCGACGTTGACAGATGGGTCGACGATGGACGCGGATCTAATTCTCTTTGCGACGGGGCGGCATCCGAACGTGGCGGATCTGGGCCTCGAAGAGGTTGGGGTCGAGACGGCGAAGGACGGCTCGATTCGCGTCGACGAGTTCTCGCGCACGAATGTCCCGAGCATCTGGGCGATCGGTGACGTCACGAACCGAATCAATCTGACGCCAGTCGCGATTCACGAAGGGGTTTGCCTCGCGGATACGCTTTTTGCGGATAATCCGCGTTCACCGGATCACGAGAACGTGCCTGCGGCCGTTTTCTCTCAACCTCCGGTTGGCACGGTCGGATTGACGGAAGCCCAGGCCCGTGAGAAGTACGAGGGGATCGATGTGTACCGCTCGATCTTCCGGGCGCTCAAGCAGACGCTTACGGGAGGCGATGAGAAAACTCTGATGAAACTGATTGTCGATCGTGAGAGCGATCGTGTGGTCGGATTGCATATGGTCGGGCCCGATGCGGGCGAGATTCTGCAGGGATTCGCGGTCGCGATTAAGGCGGGTGCTACGAAGGCGGACTTCGATGCGACGATTGGAATTCATCCGACGTCTGCGGAAGAGTTCGTCACGATGCGGACGCCCGTCGGCGGCTAACACATATTGCTGCAAGACGGATGCGCTCCGGACTGCAGAGAGGCCAAGGCGAAATGGGGGCGCGAGTGAATGGGAACGCGAGGCAGCGGTTAGGCGCCTGTCGCCTACTAGCGTGTGTAGCCGTCACGATTGTTTCGTTCGTAGGGGTGTGGGCTACTCCGGCTGCTGTTTGCGCGGCGGAGACAGAGACAGAGACAGAGGAAGAGGCAGAGGTTCAATTCGACCCATTCGAAGGTATGGATGCCGACGGGCGTATCCCCAAGGTCGAAAAAGCAAACCTCGTCGACCGGCCGGAGCGGTGGCGCTATCTGCCTGAGAGTCGGATTCCTAAGGGTAATCTCTTGGACCGCTTTTTGGTGTCGTCCATCGTCTTTCCCATTTTCTCTTTTAGCTCCGACGTAGGCGCCAGCTTCGGCGCGGGAATCGCTGACATCGATTTTCGGAAGCAACGCCGTAGGGAGTTCTTAGGCGTCTTCGCTTCGTATTCGACGGAAGGCCAGCAGAGTTATTCCGTTAGTTGGCGCCGCTGGCTTAAGCACGAGGAAGTACCGAGCGGCGGCGTACTTCAAGAAGAACGCAGCTTCGTTCGAGTTGCGGGGGGCTACCGCAATACGCTGACGCGTCGCTTCTTCGGGATCGGTCCGGCGACGCGGGAGCGCGAAGAGTCCAGCTATACGGACGAGACGTTTTGGTTCGATGCCGGCGCAGCATCTTCTCTGCCGGCGCCCTTCGACGATTTCGTCGCATCGATTTCCTTGCGCGGCGAGACCCATTGGCTGTCCGGTGGGAAAGCCTCTAACACGCCAAATACGGAAGACGCGTTTCCCGGCCTCTTCTCGGACGCGGACCAGACAACGCTTGGCTGGTTGAATGCGGGATTCGCGTGGGACACCCGGGATAGCGTGCGTAATCCCTATAGTGGATCAGCGATTGGAGCGAGCGTACAGGCGGCACTCTTGCAGGCAGACCGAACGGTCGGTGCGATCTACACCATCTACGCCGATAAAGTCTTCCCGATGCCGCCGCTCTTTCATGGCGGTGGAGACGCGAACGAGGAAAATCCACCAACGGATTCCTTGGGCGTGCATTTTCGCACGTTGCTGAGTTCCGGTGATCTGCCCTTCTTTAATCGCCCGACCCTCGGTGGCTCGCGAATCGCGCGCGGCTACATCGCTGGCCGTTGGCGCGATGACGCGCTTTGGGCCGCCGCTGCGGAGTACCGTTTCTGGCTGATTCCTCGCGGCTTTACGGTCTGGAAGAATATTCGTGTCGAGCGACTCGGGGCGGCGATCTTCTACGAAGCCGGAGGGGTGGCGAAGGATGGGATCGCACTCTTCGATTCTGGCGTGATCCATAGTTACGGCTTCGGAGGACGCGCGACGATCGAACGCGCCGTGCTTTTTCGATTGGATCTCGGTTTCTCGGATGAGGGGATGAACTTTGCTGCGGGTTTCGGGCTTTCGTTTTAACGGAGCTCTGCAAATACTTCGGCGTGAGCCGTCCCTTCGCTAGCCTCGCGAAATGGACCGTTCCGAACTCCTCAAACTGCTCGATCGCTACGAAGAACGTCATCCCGACGAGCAAGCAACCCTCACACGGGTTCGCAAATTGCTCGCAGAGCGCGATCGCGCATTCCATCGAGACTGCTTTATGCCGGGGCACATCACGACGAGTGCCTGGATCGTTTCTCGCGAGAGCGGTGCCGCGCTGTTCACGCACCACCGCAAACTTGAGCGCTGGCTCCAACTGGGTGGCCACGCGGATGGCGAGACCGACGTGCAGGCCTCTGCATTGCGCGAAGCGGAAGAGGAATCGGGCCTCAGCGGATTCGTGGCGCTTCCTTTGACGGGCGGTTCTGAGATTCTCGACATCGATATACACGAGATTCCCGCCCGTAAAGACGAGCCCGCCCACGAACACCACGACATCCGCTTTTTGCTCGAAGTGTCCGAAGCCCAGGCGATCTCTCGGCAGGTCGAGGAGTCGAAAGAGATTCGCTGGTTCAGCGCGGCGGAAGTTGAGGCGCGCTTTGACGAGGAGAGCCTGCTCCGGATGGCGCGTAAGGCTGCGGATTGGCTGTCCAGGTCGCCGGTCCGCCCGAGCTAGCGAGGCCTAGTCGGAGGAGTCTCTCGGCTGCCTTATTGCCGGTAAAACTCATATGGATCAACCCTTTGGACGTTTCGAGGCGCTGTGTTCGCGCTGAGCAATGTGCAAATCTCACTGAACCGCGGAGCAACTTCTGTCATCATATTTATGGTAGAATCAACCCACGTGGAGGGGTGGAGGTCGCTAGATGCGACGCACGACCGCGCGACATATTCTGAACACGACTGAGACCCGCCGCCCGGCCCGGGACGGCGAGGTGCTTGTCAAGACCACAAACCGCTCAGCGGACCTCGCGTGGCTTGGCCTGACGGCCCTGACAGCCTCCACGGCCTTCTTGATGGCACTCTTCCTATCACGCGCCACTCTGGCCGAGCCCGCATCGATCGGCTTCGGCTCGAATCCCGAACCGAGTGTGGCCGTTGAAGTGGCGGAAGCACCTTCGTTCGAAACCCTGCAACGATTGCTCGCCGTTCCTGCTTTTCATCACGACGTGCGTTCTGAAGCGGAGCGGACCGATGAGTTCTTGGCGGTAGTCATCGAGCAGAGCCTACCTGCTTCTCTGGCTCGCCCGAGCGCGTTCCGTAAGCGGAATTTGGACCTCTTCCGAACGGAGCGCGAGATCGAGGTCGGCCGGCAGGAGATGCTGGTACGGCTCCGACTGCGAGCGAAGTCACGCGAGACAATGTCGGTAGAGTTTCGCTTCTAGAGAAAAAGGTTTTCGCTTACAGATTCGTTCCCGACCGACGAACGTCGGCTGCAAGCGAACCGGCGGCTATGATTCGCGCTCATGACTGATCTCGTCGACGACCTACTCACCTATATCGATCAATCCCCCACGCCCTACCATGCCGTCATCGAGACGGCAGGGCGTCTCGAAGCCGTTGGGTACTCGCTGCTCGAAGAGGGAGATGCCTGGGCACTCTCACCGGGCGACAGGCGCTATGTGATTCGTGCCGGCGGGTCGATTGCGGCGTTCGAAGTGGGAAGTGCTGCGCCGGCCGAGGCAGGCTTTCGCGTTATAGGCGCGCATACCGATTCGCCTAACCTGCGGATCAAGCCCTCGCCGGATGTTCGTGAGCACGGCTGTCATCAGCTCGCTGTTGAACCCTATGGTGGCGTGCTGCTCCATACCTGGCTCGACCGAGACCTTACGATCGCAGGTCGTGTGACGCTCGCGATCGACGGTGGGACGGAGACGCGCCTCGTTGATTTCGAGCGGCCGCTCTTGCGCGTGCCTAACCTGGCGATTCATCTCTATCGAGAACTGAATCAAGAAGGCTTGAAGCTGAATGCACAGCGCCACCTATCGCCGCTCCTCGGCCTGGGTGACGATGCTGATTTCGTCGAGCTGTTATGCGCCGAGCTCGGGCGCGAAGGGGCTATGGTCGATCGCGACCAAGTGCTCGCCTTCGACCTGATGACCTACGACACCCAGCGCTCGGTTCGCTCCGGAGCGAACGGCGAGTTTATTCACGCGCCGCGCCTCGATAACCTGGCTTCGAGCCACGCAGGGATCGAAGCTTTGATCCGGGCGGGTGCCGCCGGTCCCTCGGCGGCGACTCGGGTCGTCGTACTCTACGACCACGAAGAAGTGGGCAGCCGCAGCACCCAGGGGGCGGGAGGAACGTTCCTAGCCGATACCCTCGAGCGTATTGCGATCGGCGCCAGGGGCAGCGACGCGGAGTCGATGGCACGCGCCGTCTCGCGCTCGTGGCTGATCTCCGCCGATATGGCCCACGCCATTCATCCGAACTACGCCGACCGTCACGAGCCTGGGCATCGGCCCAAGCTCGGGGCGGGGCCCGTGATTAAAACGAATTCGAACCAGGCCTACGCGACAGATGCGGAGAGCGCCGGTTTTTTTGCGTCGTTATGCGCACGGGTGGGAGTCACGCCGCAGAACTTCGTGACGCGCAGCGACCTCGGCTGCGGCTCGACGATCGGACCGATCAGCGCCGCGCGAGTCGGAATTCGCACCGTCGATGTCGGCAACCCTATGCTGTCGATGCATTCGGTCCGAGAAATGGCGGCGAGCGCGGACGTCGATCCGATGGTCAAAGTCTTGGCGGAGTTCTTCCGTGGCGGGCCTTCTTAGGCCGAGAGAATCGCCCGGCCGATCACCTTGAGTTCGAGAATCGGCTTCACGCCTTCAAAGATCGGGAGCACCGTCGCGTCGACGACGTAGCGGCTGATCGGATACTCCTCGGCATAACCCCAACCACCGTGCATCAGCTGACCCTGTTGGGTCGTGGAGACGGCGACGTCGCAAGCGAGCAGCTTGGCCTGGGCTGCCAGCGGGGAGGCGGCTCGTTCGTCTTCGTCGAAGGCGCGGGCTGCGGCGTAGGTGATCGCGCGAGCGCCGGCGATCTGCGCGACCATGTGGCCGAGGGTGTACTGCGTGAGTTGGAATTCGGAGATCGGTGTCTCAAACTGCTTGCGATCGACCACGTACTTGGCCGTCTCTTCGAGCGCCGCCTGAGCAAGGCCACAAGCGCGGCCGCCCGTCTGCAATCGACCGGCTGCGAAGCCTGCCATCTGCAAGTAGAAGCCACGACCTTCGCCGCCTTCTTCGCCGACGAGGTGATCGTTCGGGACGAACCACTGCTCGAAGTTCAGGGTGTAGCTATGCATGCCGCGGTAGCCGGGGGTCGCGTCGGCCTTGCCCACAATTCGACCGCCCGAGGGCTGATTGCACTCGAAGGCGTGTTCGCGGCTCGATTCTTTAGGAACGACGAAGAGCGACAGGCCCTTGGCGCCGGACTTGGGATCGGGATTCGTGCGGAGCAGGACTGCCAACACATCGGCTCGACCGGCAAAGGTGCACCATGCCTTGGGGCCATCGATGATCCAGCCTTCTACACCATCGACAGTCCCACGGGTGGCGCGGGTCTTAACGCCGGAAACGTCGGAACCGATATCGGGTTCGGTGACCGAGATGCCGGCCATGACTTCTCCGGAGGCAAGCTTCGGCAGCCAGTACTTCTTCTGGGCTTCGGTGCCGCCGCCCATCAGGGCTTTGGTCAGAATTTCCGGTCGCGTGACCAGCGAGCCCGCAGCGGCGAGGGACGCACGGGAAAGCTCTTCGGTGGTGACGATCATCGCGAGGTTGCCCATCTCGACACCGCCGTATTCCTCGGGAATCGACAGTCCGAAGAAGCCGAGCTCGGCCATCTTCGTGATGAAG
>Ga0115568_10001701_pt1 | contig 15685 bp, 12 predicted proteins | sample COGITO_mtgs_1204_FD_87296 | JGI IMG/M metagenome (GOLD analysis project Ga0115568, IMG submission 87296) | Pelagic marine microbial communities from North Sea - COGITO_mtgs_120426 | ecosystem: Environmental > Aquatic > Marine > Epipelagic | place: Germany:Helgoland, sampling site Kabeltonne...
AACTATGGATACACCAAGTAACAACATAATAGCCATTGCCATTGTATCAATTACAGTAGCAATGTTAGTCGTCCCTCACGCAATAGCTAGGTTCTATCGCCTAAGCCCAAGGGATCGCCTAGTAAAAGATGCGTACAAATCATTCAGCCAAGCGGGAGGTAGGCGCAGACGTTACACTTCGCAGGAGGATAAATTAATTATCAGCAAGATTATCAGCGATGATGAGATGAGTGCCATCCTCCAGCGCAGCAAGAACGCTATTCACGTTCGACGCAATGCACTCATTGATTCCCAATGAAATATGTTAAGCAATCAGAACTAAAGAAATTTAGGGAGGACAACCAACCAAGCGAGTGTCCCATTATCGAGGTAGAGAACCCATCCTGGGTTGTTGATCACGACCATCACAGTGGTCAAATCCGGGGCGTCATTAGCTCCGAGGGCAACACCTACCTAGGTCGGGTAGAGAATGCATTCAGCAGAATGTCATTCACTGCTCGCAAGGTTGGTCTCCCAAAAATGCTTAGGAATATTGCTGACTACCTAACCAAGGAAAACACCAACCTCCTGCACCCCACTGGATACCGCCAACTCTACAAAAGATTTGATCGTATGTCCAAGGGTGACCAGGAACTATTGCTTGCATCCCTTGGGTGCGACACTGATACTCTAAACAATCTCACTAACTCAAAGGAGAGAACCTCCTTGTACAAAACAATAATAAAAAATGACTGAAACAAATGACACCACTACTATAGTTGAGCGATTGCAATCAGTGCAATCCCAACTCAAAGCCCCCAAGGGACAGAAGAATAAATTCGGTAACTATAATTACCGATCAGCGGAGGACATCCTTGAGGCACTCAAGCCCCTGCTTGCCGCAAATGGTCTAGCACTTATCATCACTGATGACATCGTAGAGATTGCTGGACGTGTATACGTCAAGGCAAATGCGTCCGTCATTGATTCCATCGGAGCGCAGATTGGATCCAATGGATTCGCTCGCGAAGCCGAGACAAAGAAAGGAATGGACGATGCCCAGATTACCGGCAGTGCTTCATCCTACGCCAGAAAATATGCATTGAACGGACTCTTTTCGATTGACGATACCAAGGATCCGGATTCAACTAACACTCACGGTAAGGGTAAGACACCCAAGCCACAACAAAACGAAACAGCAAATGCCCTTGAAGGGCTTATCTAATATGACACAATACGACAACACCAATACTGGTGGCCTATGGCCATCCGAGCAGAAGACAGAGAAGCACCCTAACCTTAAGGGTAAGATCAACGTAGACGGTAAAGATTATTACCTGTCCGCCTGGTCAAAGATCGACAAGAACGGTGGAAAGTATTTGTCCCTCGCCGTTGATAAGCCAATTGCAAAGGAGCCATCGCCAGTCGTTACGACCAGTGATGAATCATTGCCGTTCTAATGTTGGCTAACCCCAAATGTGATAAGGAGTGGTGGGAGAGATTCCGCCACGAAGAAGTCCAGTATATTTTAGAATTAACTGGACGCAAGAACTCGGATTACACTGGCGGAGATGGTTGCAATAACCCCTTTGCAAACTTCGATGCCAGCGTAGAGTTCAACGTTGATCCCCTCACCGGGATCTGTGTAAGGATGCAGGACAAATTCCAGAGAGCGAAAGCTTTCTGTGCGGCTGGTTCACTTGAGGTTAATACCGATGGTGATAAGGCAAAGGACATCTTCAGGGACCTTATCGGTTACTCACTGATTGCAATAGGTATGCTGGAACGTTCTGAATAGTAGACAACTCATAATGTAAAAGTGGGGGGCGAGGGTTTTATGGTTACCTTCGTCCCCTTTTTTATGAATCCTAAACGAAAAAAGGAATGAAATGAACGAAGAATTAAATGAGCCACACAATTTAAATGCAGAAGAGGGCTTGATCGCAAGCTGCTGCCTAGCCGATAAGGCTAATGGATACGATACAATATCTCACTTGGTTGAGCCAAGTGACTTTTACTTTCAGAGGAATGAAGTCCTCTACAATAGCGTTGCCAACATAGCAGGACGAGGGGAGGACATCAATGAGGTGTCCCTTATGGAGGACCTTAAAAAGTCCTCCTCCCTTGACGCTGTCGGCGGCGTTGCCGGAATAATGGCGGTGATGAGTCGAGTAGACAACCCGATGTCCATTAAATACTTTGCGAATATCGTGAAGGAGAAGGCTCAGTTACGGATGATCATCCGCAAGTGCCGCACCTCAGAGGAGGAGGCACGATCCGAAGCCAAGGATGCTAACAGTATCCGAGCAGAGCTTGAGTGCGATATGATCTCCATCGATGATCAAGATCGTACGACCACTGACCTACGTACGTCCGTTGATATCCTCCGGGATGACTACGAGAAGATGCTGACAGGTGAGTACATCAGTGAAGTAGTGAAGACCGAGATCCCCCACTTGGATGAGAAGCTCGGCAATGGTGGCGTGGCTCCAGGTGAGGTGATGGTAATTGCTGCACCAACATCCTGTGGTAAGTCACAGCTTGCCCTCAACATAGCACTACGTGCTGCTATGAACGCAGGTGTTAGCTCCGCTATTGTCTCACTGGAGATGCCGCAGAAGCAGGTTACACAGCGATTAGTACAGTGCCTGTCTCAGGTGAACGTCAACCTGATTAGGGATCGAGTAGCCAGCAAGAAGCAGATGAAGAGTGTCAATGATGCACTGGACACCATCGGTAGCTTAAGCATCAAGAGTATCCACAGCGTTAAGAGCGTACAGGATATGGCATCCCAAGTACGTACGCTGGTACGTACGGACAACATTAAGATGCTGATCATTGACTACTTGCAGCTTATGCCATTTGGCAATGGGCGTATGTCAAAGAATGATGCCATCGCTGACGTGTCCCACAAGATCAAGCAGCTCGCACTTGAACTGAACATACCGGTCTTACTCCTGTGTCAAGTAGGGCGAGAGGGAGCCAAGCGTGATGGCGGGCTAAAACTTTATGACCTAAAGGATTCCGGGGACATCGAGAATGATGCCGATGTGGTTCTACTTATGTGGCCAAAAGAAGGTGACGTGGATTCATCAAGAATGGTTGACAACCACGGACCCTATGTTGCAATGCAATATAACGTAGCGAAGAACCGAGAGGGAGACCGAGACGTGAAGGGAATATTCAAGTTCCGAAATACAATTGGACGATTTTATTAAAGAGTAAGTTAGGTAGTCGGGCTATTAAGATGTCCGTTGGATTGTTCATTCCATTTCAACCACCTAGCTTACCATATTTTTATACACAACTGTACACAACTGTACACAACTGTACACAACTGCACACAACTATGAAGGCTAGTAAAATTATAGAGAAGCTTTCACTACGATACCCACATATGGGTTGCCCAATTGAGTCCGAGGATCAGTTCAGTACATTTGACTTTGAGAGTGAGCACTACCTCATAGAGGTTAAGTCCAGACGCAAGAGGTACGACCCTTGGCTCATTGAGAAGCATAAGGTTGACTCCAATGTGTTAGCCACGGGCGACACAGGCAAGGAGGTACTCTATGTCACTGAGTACGAGGGTACTGCGTACATCTGGAACATATCCAGAATGCTAGTAAAGGAGTACGACTTCAAGTGGACTCAAAAGAATATGCCCAAGACTACTGATTTTAGTAACAACCGTTGGGTAAAGAAGGATGTGGGCTACGTTAGCGAGTCCGCAGCTACTATTATTACACTGTAATTAATAGGTCACCGTTGTGATTCAATCTTGACTTCGCCACTTTTGAATTAATAATCTCATAAAACCACCTCTAAAGGTTTAAGGGCGTAATCGGAGTAATCTGATGCGCCCTTTTTTTTGGCGAGATTGCTATCTGTAGATGCTCTTGAAGTTTCGGTACTCCTCCATCTTCTCTATTACGGAATCAGTCAGGACACCTCGTTGATTCTGAATGAACAAATATTCCTCAAGTTTTTCGGGGGGCATTTTTTCAATCCGATCCAAGAAGAACTGAGCCTTAGCGGAGATACCCAATCGCTTGACCTTTTGATCAGCGGATGTAAGACCAGCGGATAAATCCTCCGCCTTGTTGACAACGTACTTAAAGATACGCTCCCCTATCTCTGGATTGGACTCTATCGCATCCCTAAGAATCAACTCTCTCTCCTCAGCCGGAACAGATTTCATCTTGCGGAAGGTACTTGACCCAATCCTAGATGCCTTCTGCTGTTGGGTTCTGTCCGCCTTATCCAAGTGGTCAAGGAACACTGCGTCATAATTCCTAGCCTCAAAAGATTCCCTTGAGCTAGTACCAAAGAACCTGCGAACAATCGGAAAGTCCTGAGGCTTCCAGGGCTCCTTGTTGTACATCTTGGATGTAACGTTGAATAATTTTTCAACGGTCTTACCTGGTCCACCAACCCAAGTTTGGTAGAAGTATTTTAAATTTTCTGGTGATACCTCGTATCCCATATTTTCAAGCTGCTCCGCGAAGGAGATAGCCATCTCGCCGCCACGTGTGTCCATAGTCCAGGGGTAAACCTTTTCTACTTCACTAATGTTCTTCGTCAGTAGCCACTCTGGCTTAATGTCACGACCAAGTCCATCCTTGTTGCTCGCTAGTTCAGTCCAAGGTCTTAATATCGTTGGCCACAGGGATCCACCCATAGGGTTGTATCCGTCAATGAATGAATTACCAAGCTCAAGTGCTTCCTGAGTCTTGGTGCGATCCATTTCGGATGGGGATGGCTCAATCCCCATTAACCCCTGTTGAATAACTTTCTTTTGCGTGTAGTCAGCAAGCTTTTTAAATGGGGCGATCGAGTAACCAATTGGAATGTGGAACGCATTTATGGTTCCGTCCTCGTTTACACCCTTAACAATGGTGAAACTCTTGTCCGTCTTCCAGCTACTTCCATTCGATGACTGAAGTTTCTCGCGCCATTCGGGGTCAATACTTTGATTGTATAAGTCAAGTGCCAAGCTTGTGCCTGTTAGTGCAGTGGCTGTAAGTGAGGCAAGCTTTTTATTTCGGGTAACGGATCTCAAGAAATTCCTAGATCCTTGTATTGCCGGATTAGCAAATAAATATAGTGCTCGCATTTTATCCCCCTGCGACCCCTTCATAAGTGGGTCAAAGGAACTGTCACGAGCGGCAAGTGCCGCTTGCTTGCGGGTCATACCGCTATCAATGCCATTCCGGTACACGTTGAATCGAGTGGAGTCCTCAATGACGGAATTAATTTTATCCATCAGCTTAATGCTGTCACGAAGCCTAGAGGTGCTGGGCTGATCCATTCTCTTTTGCAGTTCACCAATGGTTTCCTCAATGCTTTTAATTGTTGATGAACCAAGGTTTCCAGTGCTTGCACCATCTTGGACAAACTGTTTATAGAGTGCGTCCTGCTTTGCTATGTTTGCATTGGAGGATATACCACCCTTCGATGCCTTTCCGAATAGGTTACGAGTAATAGTTCTTATGTCCCCAATGGGGTTAAGTGTCTTGATTGCCTTACCCGCGCTCATCTTAGAGGCTGCATTAACAACAGCCTCTGATCTATCCCGAAATAAATTGGGTATCATAAACTCCGGGTTAAAGCGAGTATACATAGAACCGATGAATCGGTTGTATCCCATTGCAACCTTCATTACTGTACCCAAGGTTTCCCGATTTGTTCCGCGCATAATTTGCGCCATACGGGGATCCTTGAACTGAATGGAATACTTCTCACCATTCTTGAAGACTTCAACCACACCATCCCTGTCAACACCCTTGACATCCTTTTTCTTAGCAACTGTTGCTATTTCCCCAGCGGCTTGTCTATTTTTGCTACTCTCAATGAGCTTCATAAAGGACAGATTAGCCTGATTCCTTTCAGCTATACGAATAGCAGTGGAAAGATTCCCAATAATATTTACACCAATATCATCTACGTCCCTAGATGATCCAACGGCGGAGTATTTACCTGGGGCAAACTTCCCGTCTTCATCCATAATACGATTTAACGGAACGTAATCAGGATATTGCTTTCGGAGCTTACGCATATCCTTAGTGCTCACAATTCCACCCTCGTGCAGGGTGTCGAGAATCCTTCTGGATAGATCCCTGCGACTATCGATCACATTTTTCAATGATGAGTTCATTCCTGCGTCATCAAATGATTTTATGATGGATAGTGCCTCATCATTAGAGATTCCGGCGGGGAAACCCTCACCAGTGTAACTATTTTGTTTTGCCTTATTAAAGGACAGTGCGTGTTTTGCGTATAAATATTTGTTGATAGAATTAGACAACTGAGCCGGAGGAACCCCCATTTCGTCAGCCTTGGAGACTAGGAATTTAGAATCCAGATCTATGATATTATCAATCTCTGCGTTGCGAGCATTTATTTTACCCTCAGCTAGGCGACTATTAAGATTGTAGTCCATTGAGTCCCCGTCTACTTCAAGTACACCCCTCTTGTATCTTAATTGACCACCAGCGGATGTCTTCTGTAGCTCGTATAGCCTAGCCTGTTCATCGAGAAGGCTTTCCTTTAGGGTCATACGAAGATCTGAGTACTGCGCTCTGACCTGATCCCCGTGTTCCTTTGCATTTTTCATCGCAGTACCAACCAGTATCTCTGCATCTGGATCGCCCAGCTTGAACGCATCATCGAGATCATTTCGACCAACACCAGAAAACTTACGGTAGGCTTTCTCAAGACTCGCACCCGCTGCACCTAGACCAAAGCCAAGGGTAGCACCGCGAACACCAGCACTCTCAAGCTCCTCAAGCGTAGGTAACCTTTCTTCGCTGATGGATGTCTCAATGACCTTTCCTCCAGTAGTCATACCAGCACCAATACCACCTTGAAAAACTCCTTGATTAATAGCTTGGTTTTTAAATAGCTTAAAGGCTTTTGGAACTGGGATAATATTTAGCAGGGAATCAGCGACAACTTCACCATAGTTGATGTCGTCCCCAAGCATCTTCTGGCGAGTGTACGATCCCATTGCCCCCGATCCGAGGCCACCAAGAATCCATCCTACTCCAGTACCAATGCCCGGAAGGAGGGCTGTACCTGCTGCCGTAGCAGTAAGCCTACCACCTTCGGAGATAGCAATGTCAGCAGCTAATGCAGTGGCTTGATCAGCCATTCCGGGATCCTCCCTGTCACGGTCAGCTTCTGGGGCTACAAACCCAACGGGATCACGGTCAGCTTCTGGGGCTACAAACCCAACGGGATCACGGTCAGCTTCTGGGGCAATAAATCCAACAGGATCACGGTCAGCTTCTGGGGCAATAAATCCAGCTTGATCGCGGTCAGCCTCTGGTGCGATGAATGCCATTATTATGGTTTTGTTGCTTTATTGCCTTGGGAGTCAATGTATCGATCTCCCGATTCTAGCTCGGCGAAGTCCGCGTCAGTTAAAACTGTTGGAAGGTCACTATCAATGTCACCGCTTATAAAATTGTTGAAGCCAGTACCCTTGCCCTTATCCTTTGGAGCGAGTCCAAGTATTTGAGCTATGTATTGGCTCCTCTTACTTTTGTCGCCACCACCATTAGCAATGAAGTCATCCACTGTAGATTGCGCTGTCTCATATGCTGAAGGTTCCACCTTTTGAAATTCTGCCAATCTAGCTTGCATATATCGATTCCGCAACTCATCCTCCTGTTTCTGCTGGGTGGATTTATTGCTTTCTTCGTAGCCAGAAATGCCCCCCATTTTTTTGCCTTGAGTGCTAACCTCCCACTGAGATAATCGTTGCCGTTGGTCTGCGGATCGCTGTTGAGCGGGAGTATTGAGTGCTTCTCGCACATCACGGGGTACATTCTGACTGGCAACTGGATCAAAGAATTCAGAACCTTCTTGTGGTGCGCCACCTCCCGATCCGCCCCTTTGACTTCCTCGGTTTGCCCAATCGTAAGCGGCACGTTGATCACGCTCTGCTGCTGCCTTTTCATATCCTGAATATGCTTGCTCACGTGTCTGGGAACCACCGGGAATCATACGACCTTGTGCATCAGTACGCAAACCAGATACACCCTCGGTTCCATTTGGAGCATTTAGGTATTCGGATAGTGTGCGACCACCAAGGCGAGCGCGAGTTTCATCCCGCCCCATTGGACGTGGAGTTTGAGTTGGCTGGCCAAGTTCAGCCATATTGCTTTGGAAGGCATTGTACTGTTCAGGTGTAAGTTCTCGGCGTTGACCGAACTCATCCTCCTGAATGTATTTCCCATTTGAGATGAAGGTCGATCGAGGTGTGAACGATGAGGAAGCGTTTGCTTCTCCAAGTGATTCAGCCGTCTGCTGAAAAGGAGTGGTAAGATCTCTATTGATGCCCCTAGCCGCAAGTTCCGCCTCTACTCCCCGTAGATCATCGACATTGCCCAGAGCCTGTAGCGACTTCGCGATGTCCATCTGTCTATCTTGATAGTCCTGTACAAACTGAGCACTGTTAGCTTGATCAGCTCCCTGAATGGAGGTGATTTGTGATAGTTCTTCGGGTGTGTACGTAGCATCTGGTCCACGCGCTTGCGTTTGGAGAATGACATCTTCAACCGTTGGTCCAGGTATGAATGGTTCCCGACCGAAGTTAGCATCAACACCTAGGTCGATCCTTACCTGGTTTGCGTCCTCTCCTGCTGCAACCCTGCTATTAAATATATCAAGTTGGGTAGGTTGAGCGACTTGGCTTGGCTGAGAGACTTGGCTTGTCCGTCCGGTGGGGGAATTGAAGTATCCTCCTGTTGAGAATAAACCTAGGTTATCTGACCCTGCTTGTTCTGTTGGTACTACTGTTGTTACTGGCTGAATATCTTGGGGCTGTTCTGCTGGAGGATATACATTTCCAGCCGCGGAATCTTCTCTCCGTGCGTTATCCGCATTTACTACGTCAGCGTAATTATTTCCAGTGGTCTTGGCTCCACCAGTGAACAATGAAACTCCGTTCAGTACCCCCGTTCCATCAGACATAAATTCAACCTCACGATTTGATGGATCCAATTCGCGTATTGATGTATCCGCAGTTCCAAGTCTAGCTGCTGCTACTGCCGGATCCTCACCCGCATCAACCGCACTATTATATGCCCCCCTCACTGAACTGTCACCTGTTGGAGTCGGCATTGTGGCTGCTGTGAGGAATGAGCCCGCCAGCCTACTCAAAAGACCAGCATTCGACCCCCCAAGAATGTTATTGGGTGTTATCTTTTTTGGGGTTAGGCTCTTTGCTTTTTGACTGCTAAAAACGTTTGGTTTAACACGACCTTTAACCTCTGGATTTACTCCACCAGCGGGAAGGTTACTGCCAAAGACCGAACTCGGAGTTTGAAATGACCCCTTGGGTGTACCCGTCACCGCTGGATTTACTCCTCCAGCCGGAAGGTTCTGACCTATGATCGCTGGGTTGAATGCTGCCCTCTGTGCGGCTCTAGTAGCTGCGTCCTGTGCGGCTACCTTCTGGGCAAATGACGATAGTACTTGGGATGTCGCTGGTGCGCCGCCAGTCTGAGAGGCTACAAAGCCACCACCTAGTCCTAGTCCGCCTATCAGCATAGGATTGGTATCCATCTCTTGTTTGTTGCCGGTCGGTTGAGATCCCATTAGGGGGTCAGCGGCTTGAGCATTTAAAAATTGTTCGTATGGGTCCATAATGTATTATATCATAAGGGTTACTATACTACCCTTGTTTCAATTGATGCTGATGAGTTAGGGATTGGGGAACCTGGTATAGCAGTTGGTTGCGCCAATGCTCCCAGCCAAAGAACTTTTGGGCAAACTGTTGCGGGTAAGGTTACTGTTTGAGTGATTGTCGCTAGTTTGGAGTCGAAGAAAGTAGATATTTCTGACCCATCAGCACCATATAATACTGCCTTGAGGACTTTCTTCTGACCACCATATGTACCGGCATCTGCCTCCATAGTAATTTGTACACTTACATCTTCTGTTGAAACGTAAGCGTAAATTGCCCTGAGAACGGTTTGCCCACCTTGAGCTGATCCAGTATGAGCAACCCACCCAGATGTGTCACGTTGAATACCATTGGTAGTTACTGGTGGATCACCTACTGTTTTTGTGAAGAAGTATTTCCAGTTCCAAGAGCTAGTGTCCGTATGCGCACAGTTCATTGGTAAGTTAAGTGTCCCGCCGGTTGGAGTGGTGTACGGCACTTGACATAGGTATCGAAGGATTGCCATTCTTATGGAGTTGCATCCCTTAGCAACGCTTGCTTGCTTGCTGGACTATTGTTTTCGCAAATCTCAATATCCGTGATAGGCCAATTTGGGAAATCGTTAGTGTCAGTTGGACCAGCCTCATTACCAGTGACTCTCACTAGAGGATACACTGTGTAGGTAGTCCCATCTGGATGAATATAATCAACCTTCCTGTAACCAATATCGTAGTCTTGGCCTGTAGCTGTTGCGGCTGGCTCATTCTGGGCAACAAGGAAATGAGTTCGTTTGCCGTATCCAGTTATAGAGTCTACCCAGACTATTTCCCTTCTTGCGGTTGCACCAGGAGTATAGCTTAGAGCACTAATAGAACCGTATGTACCATCTGCCATCATTACTACAATATCTTCAGCGGCGGCCAACTGAGTTTCAATTGCTGTTACTCTAGCATTAAGCGCAACTGCGTCTGCTAGAACTGAAATTACCTCTGCTTGAATATCATCTATTAGTCCATTAACAACATCTATGGCATCACTGAGACTGCCTATATCTGCAAACAGCGCGACAATGTCAGCAAGGATGCCTTGAATCAACGCTTCAAGTGCCGCAATTCTAGCCTCAAGTTCGGCAAGTAGTCCCTCTAGGAGTTCCTCTATCTCCTCGAAGAGTGCCTGTAAACCAGCGACTATCCCACCGAAGACCCCTTCTAATACTCCTTCAGCAAGGCTGGCAATTACCTGTTGTAAGAATGCGAGAATATATCCAAGTATCGTATCTACTAAAGCACTAACATCAGGTGCTGGAATTGTTGTGATTGCTACAAATGACTTTACCACGTCTTCACCATCAACTTCTGCAGTAACATTAAACTCTACTCTAAATATTAAATTGCCATCTGGTGAAGCTTGACCTGGGCCGCCACTTTCTTTTTCAAAAATAGTATAAACAATTCCGAATTCTTGAGTGTATACATAGTCCCCATTTTGAGGAAACTCTCCTAGATTATTGAAGTGACCAGATAGGGATGAAGCTATTCCAGCGAAATCATTAAGTAAGGAATCTATTTGATCTTGAATACTACTTACTACTCCGGACATACCGCTAAATAAACCCTCTACGGCAGAATAGATTGACGGGGGTGAACCTGACTCTCTAGTGATGTCAGCAAACGCATTAGTAAATATGCCCGCTAATTGACTGGCTGTTGGAACCGCCCCAATCCAATCACTGAGGGTCGAGTTCATAACCTTACTAGCAACAGTAAATGGATCCAGATTTAAGTCGGAAAGATTGATAGCCCAGAGCTTCGGTCTTCCCCCCGCTTCTACCTCTTCTTCCTCCTCAACTATTGGATCCAGTAATGCTGGAACATTATCGTGAACCCCCCACTCAATGACTGGACTGTCCTTAGGTATTGATCCCGGAAATTTATAAAATGAATCCCCAGCGGAGTAACCAGAGGTCGTATCACTTAAACCAGCAGAAGTTTCTCGCTCAAGGAATGTCGGGTCAATCATACCGCGACCAGACATAGTATCAGTTAATCCATTAGCTTTCTCGCGCTCATCGAATCTTTTATTTCTTTCGTCAACTCGATCCTGTTCAGCTTGAGCCGAACTTGAGTTGTTGCCAAATGGGTTTGAACTCTCTCTTTGTTCTGTTCTCCTCTGTGCCTTCGCCGTGTTAGCTCGCCTAGCGGCGGTTGCCGCTGCACGTTGAGCCTTTTCAGCAGCTCGTTGCTGCCTTCCAAGTTCGGTTTTGTTTGGTTTATCAGCCATTAATTGGCGGTCCAGGTTACTACTTCAAAGTAGGTAGTTCCGTCTAGTGCCGTGAGGATTGGACGTGAGACTCTGTTTACGATTCCACTAGTTACATAGTCATTGGCAGCAGTGCTGCCAGACCCCTTACAAGAAGTTTGATTCACTGAGTAACTGGGTGTTTCACTCTCAAGACTATCACCATCCTCAGATATCACGTTGTAAAGGGCTGACTGAAAGGAAACTTCCCCTTTACTACTGGAAGAAATCAAGTAACATTTTGGGTACGATTGGATTCTAGCTGATGGACTATAGGATCTCTGCCAGTCGAGAGGATAAAATCTGAAAATACCAGACTTGTAAGTTTTTCTTGGACCGTGCCGTGAAGAATAATTTTCATTTGTGCTTGTTATCGAGCAGGATATTTTACCTAAATCATACGCAATACTACCAGTGTTTGCAGGGTTAGTTGTAACTTCAACTGTTACACTTGCGTTGATCTTCTTTGTTCTTGGGGGCGTTATTTTTGGAATTGCGATTGTACCACTTATTGTACCAAGAGCACCATCGGAAATAGATACTGGTTCGGTAGTGCATTCAACAGTACCTGGAACCTCAACATCTACTACATCTTTGTAGGTCATTTTAGTTCCTTCAATAGTTCCCTGTAGTGCAGTGGTTTCAAATGTAACGTATCCATCACTCTGGGTTGAGGACTCGGCGGTCACTACTCCGGGGGGTATGACCTGTACTCCAACTGACCTTACTGTTACATATCTTGTTCCTATGATTTGATTTGGTCCAGGTCGAGTGCTTGTAGATATTTGACCAGAACCAAGTGCGCCAGTAGTTTCATATACAGTATGACCCTCTGATTTTCTTTCTGACCTTCCGATTATCGTTCCAACTGGAGTGGCGGCTGCACCCACGGAAACAATTCTATTGATTTTTATTGCGCCATTACTGCGCTCTTCCGTGGTGTCCGATATAATGCCACTTCCTGATGCACCCACATTTATATAAAGGGTGTATCCGTCTTCCTCTCTTGTAGTTGAGGATATGTTGCTTGTTCCAGATGACTCTCCAAGTGAGGTAGTTGTGGTTATGACCAGTGACCCCTCGTATCGCTTGTCAGTTTTTGTTGAAATCACTCCGGATCCAACCGCATAAGTAGCGGTGAATAAGGTGTAGCCCTCGTTTTTATTTGCGTCACTATCAATCAGAACTCCTGAACCAGTTGGTGCGGAGTCAATCTTACGGTAAGTAGTTAGGATGAGCTTACCATTATTACGCTTGTTCACCCTACTTGGTAGGGTGGAATTATTAACGGTTATCCCCTTGCTAGTGTAAATTGTGTAACCATCTTCTTCACGGGTTGAAGTCTCATATGAACCAGGTGCAGCCGTAATAAGCCCAAGGGATTCAACTGTGGTATATGTGATTGCTCCATCAAGTTGATCATCAACTGTGCGGGATACTTCACCCAGTCCAAGTGCATAAATATAACGCTTTGTTGGGATTCCCCCTACATCGCTCTCCCTTTGGGAAATTAACACACCGCCAATAGTGCTGCTTGGGGTTAAGCTAAATGATTCAACCGTTTCAACCTTTAGCTTACCATTGTCCCTAGTGTCAATGTTTCGAGACAGCACGGATGGCTTAAGGAAGGTAAATTGATTGGTCTGCAATCCCTCAAAGTCACTCTCCCGTTTATTTGCTAGTACATAATCAGCGGGCGTAGCGGGGTCAGCACCTATAGTCTCAATGACCTTGGCCTTCTGTGAACCTACATTATCCAGTGTCTCTGACAGTATTCCTGTCTCAACATAGACTTCCTGTACCTGCCTAAAGCTATCAGTATCATCCACTGAGTAAGAAGCCAAGTAGCAGCGTACAGCGGTCTCATTGTTGATCTGATGATCGATATATGAAGAGCCTACGGTCTCGACGTAATCAGTGCCGACCTCGGCGATACTAGTACGTGTAACACGGCGAAGACCATTTAACTCGTAGTCAGTAGTGTCATCCTTTACTTGGACGAACGCAGACCCAAGGGTTTCATATGTCAGTTCTACATTGTAGTCCCCTCCGTCACGCACTGATCGGTTACCGGACTCAACCTTAGTGAGGCGCATATCGGCATACGCTTCCCCTTCACGTGGAGCCAGTCCATCAATGGACATCTCTGCGGATTGAAGGCTTCCGTAGTCCGGGAGGATACGATCCTTATTTGCACTGTACCAATCCTCACGACTATTTATCGTAGAACAAGTTACAGTAAGCCGATAGCGGCCATTCTGCAATTGCTCAACCGATGGTTGACCTACTAACTTGAGTCGATTGGTGCGGTGCGAAATTGACATTAGCTATCTCCTTTTATAATTGCAAAATTTAACTCGACAGTAACTACACCCGTGGACTGGTTGTGGGCATCGCCTACAGTAAGCTGACAGGAGCCATCCTGTGTAATGGTAACTTGGCTGTACAACTTGGCATCTCCTGTACGTAAACTGGTAATAACAACATCATTGATTCCAATGAAACTATTGATCATTGTGAATGCCTGAATGTCATTATTGGTAAAATCGTGCGGGAACATAGTAATCTTCCCACAGGGTTTATTCAGAGTAACTGTAGCACTTGAACTAACTAGCTGCTCTACTGATCCACCGGAACCGCTAGTGTATCCAATCTGATTAACTGCGAGTGTATCCGTTGGTTGCACTATAACCACCCAGTCATTTTTGATTGGGTTAATCAGCATACAGTCATTCGTAGAAAGACTTACGGAGGCGGAGCCATTAATGGTCTGTCCAGCCTTGGCGGACACAACCAGTATATCCGGTCCAACATTGCGTATATATCGCGGCTCAGAGGATTCACACCTGGGTAGTTCATACGAAGTCACCCCGCTCACTACAAAGCAGGGTGTTCCGTTGTGGTAGTTTGTTGATATAGCCATTAGCAGTCCCAAGCCTTACGGCTCCAATAGTTAGCTGAGAGTTTGTTTGTCTTACCTTTGATCCCACCACTGCGAGCGCAGTAGCTTTTCTTACGCTTTGGCTGATCCTTCTTGATGCTCATATTAGCATCCCCGAATCGTACGATCTTTTCTGTCCCACCTTGGCAGGCTTTCACGACGAACTTTTTACCGCCTTGTACTTCACGGCGGGGTACGTTGCACTTCATCTTGGATTTGTCAGGCATTACTTTTTCTTTACTGGTTTAACTCTACGTGGTTTACCGGATGGCTGACCAAGTTTCTTCTTCTCCGATACCTTCCTCGCCTTCTGTGAAGAGGTCATCTCGCTGGCAGTTACCGGGGTTCTTTCGCTTACACGCTTTGATGGTCTGCAATAAGGCGTTCCTCGACCTTCTCCCTTTTGTCGTCCGCAGGGCTTCCCTGATCGGACATCTACCCATTCCTCCTTGAACCAACGCTTGAGGTCGGCTCCCTTCTGTGTCTTGCGTACAGCCATTCAAACCTTCTTTCTTTTGGAGTTACCCCAGTTCTTGGCTCCTACCTTTCGGCACTTGGCAATTGCCCCACTTGCATAAGCAGATGGGAATACCTTGTAACGGGCTTTGACCTTCTTATAGCAAGCGTCCTTAGGCATTAGCACTTCTTCCGTTTGGGCATTGCTTTGCCCTTGGCTGGTGGGCGACCGACTTTACTTCCGTATGTTCCTTTTCCTTGTGGCATAATATTATTTGTTATTTAACTTGGGATGAACCAAAGTAGAACCCTACGATGGCTAAAGCTGTTTGGCGGATCTC